>Ga0100379_10005906_pt1 | contig 10437 bp, 11 predicted proteins | sample CryGeymeta201503_FD_80418 | JGI IMG/M metagenome (GOLD analysis project Ga0100379, IMG submission 80418) | Groundwater microbial communities from Crystal Geyser aquifers in Utah, USA - Crystal Geyser metaG 2015-03 | ecosystem: Environmental > Aquatic > Deep subsurface > Groundwater | place... | reverse complement strand
TTTTATTGAATTACACAAGGTTTTCGAATATGGTGGTAATTTTGATGAATATGGTGAATATCTTGTCTTGCTAAAAATATTTTTGTCTAATGAAGTAACCTGTTATACAAGAACTTATATTCGTCTACCGGACGTAATTGCAAATGTAGGAGGTTTTTTAGATTTAGCAATGATATTTATTAAGTTTTGTTTTGACTTTTATGTTGAAAATGCTTATTCGTCATTTTTATATACAAAATTATTTAATTTCGGTTTACAACTAGAAGAAGATAATAAGAGTCAACAAGATCATATAAATAATATTTCTTCATCAAAGCGAGTAATAAATGATATAAATAATGTAAATGATGTTGAGCTTAAGAAAATTAATATTTTTAATAGCAATAAAGTTAATAAAGAACATAAAAATAATAAAGGAATTGGAAAATATTTAGAAGCTAAAAGTCCTTATAATAAAGATATCAAGAACATAATAAGTTATAAGAAAAAACCTTATATAAAATTTGAGTTATCATATTGGGAAAGATGTTGCTGTTATAATAAAACAAAAGAAACAATTAGTAATAAAAAAGAATTATTTGAAATTGCTGATAGTATAATAGATAAAAAATCAGAAATCTTCTTATTATGGCAAAGTATAGATGAACTTAATCTACTTAAAAAGATTATACTTAATGAAAATCAATGCTTTATGCTAGATAACAAATCAAAAAAGTTCCTTAGGGGTAAAAGTATTAGTAATTCAAACAAAGTAAATGTAGAGCAGATTGGAGATTCATTTGATATCAATTTACACGATGAAAATAAAAACATTGAGTCCAGATCAAAACTAATAGAATATTATAAAATGAAAAAAGCAAAAAGTAAAATTAACGATATTGATGATATGTTATGGCTTTATTTAGATGAAACAATAAAGTTAAGTATTGAGGAAGAATTAAATAAGTAAGAGTAATAGTATAATATAGAATACTTATAATATCCTACAGTAATTAATATCATAATATTAATATGATAATAATATTATTATTATATTATATTTAAACAATTAATTTAGCTATAAAATGATTATAATATAATAATAATTTTAATAATTCTTTTTAATGAAAATGATGACTGATAGTCTAACTAAAAAACTAAGAGAAAAACTTCAACACGATTCGCTAACACAAAGAATAGAACATACAAAAGAAAAAGAATCCTATATAGACAATATTATATTTACTAACGAAGGCTCTTCAAATAACTTTTTTAAATTAAGGAAAGACATACTATTACTAGGAGTTAATAAGAAAGAAGAATTGTTTAAGCAAACAGAAAGGAGTAAAAATTTATCAAAAAAAAATAGAAATAATAATTTAAGTCAGTCGGCTATATTGACACATAGAGAAAATTATAGTAATCTTGATAAATTTCTAATAAGGCCGAATAAAGACATATCAGAAAGGATAAAAACTAAATATAATGATTTGATTCAAAGTTTTTCAGCTACTGATGATAATAGTAATAATAATAAAGAAAATATAAATCAGATAAATCAAATGGCTCAAAAAGCAAAAACTGTTAATAAATCTAATAATAAAAACATTCAAGACGTAACAAAAATAAAATACAAAAAAGATCAAATACTAAGAATTTTAGACAAAACATTCCAAAAGAAAAATGTTACCTCGTTTAGTGGTAGTACTGACGATAATTCAGTTTTAAATAAGTATATTGATTTGGATGATCAAACATTTACTAAAAGAATACTTTTGAAGTCTTCACAAAACTTCGATGTTAATCTCAAAAAGAGAAGTTTCTTAATTTCAAAAGAAAAAAGAATCGAAGAACTGAGCAGCTATTATAATGAACCTAATAAAAAAGTATTAACGTTAATGCAAAGAATGCTTAATATTTGAATAATAATGATCATTTATAAAACTATTTAGTATAATTTAAAATTATGCTATATAAGTTTAATATACAAAGTTACAAAGTTATAATAAGTTATATTTATGTCACTTATTAATATTTAATCGTAATTTTAATCTTAATATAAAATATATTAAATAAATGAATGAAGATAAAGAAAAGGAGAAGGAAAATTACGATTTCAATGACGACTTCGAAAATTCCAACTTCTTAAAAAAGAAAGTCACTTTAGATGACGGCGACGAAAAAATGAAGATAGTATCTAAGAACTCTGTAATTAAATTTAACGGAGATACTAGCGATATTCCAGATGCTGATGTTATTACACAAGAAAAAGAAATAGGCAAAGAAGACATAATTATAGACTATAGAAACAACATACAATTTAGAATACTCAACATTATTACTTTATTAATGGTTATTGGATTAATAACATATTCATTTACAAGACTATTTATTGGTGATAAAAAAATTATATTTAAAGACTTTCTACAAGTTAATGAAAATATAATTCACTTTCAGATTAATATTGTTCTTTTTTACTCAGGATGGCTTATATTAATAAGTAAGTAATAAGTATAATGATTTGATATCTAATTTTATAACTATGTAATTTTATTTAGTTTTCTCAATTATCTCTATCTTTAGAAACTTCAATTGGTTTTTATCGCCGACATATAATAAGAATTTAGAATTTGACCGAATTTTGTATAGTTCAATACGTTATTATTTTTCAATAGCCAATTTGAATTTGGTTGTCTTTTTATCCATGTGTGAGTTTTTAGGAATTGAGCATTTCGGAATACTTATGATAATTCTAGTAATATGTGCAATAAGTAAACATTATATTATAATAAAATACAATACCATAAACTTTATCATAGCAATTATATAACAATTTAGGTTTCTATTTGTTTGTTTACTACAAAGTAGCCCATCTTTATGTCTACAATACAGGCTTTTACAATTTCCTTTCAACTAAAACAATTATTAGCATGTTCTGCTCTTGGTCAATTTGTTTAATGATAACAACTCTATTTGCCTCTGTTGAAATAAATAAGTCATCATTTTTTCTTTCTTTAGAAATTAGTGCAATGATAATACATATTATTTTATGTGCAATGCTTGTTTTATTAATTAGTTATTATAACGATCTATACAGTTGTATTATGATTTTAATTTATCAAATTGGACTTGTAGTAAATCATTCCGGCCATCAAGATAAATTTGATCATAATTTTGGAATATCAATGTTAGTATTTAATATAATCTGTTTTATATGGGTTTTGATTAAGTTTATGCAAAAAGATAAGAACGAACTTGAAGAAGAGAATAATAATATTATAGATAATTATAATAAGGGAAATGAGTCTGGATTGGTATAAAAATTAAAATTAAATAATTAAAGTAGATTTGAAGTTGAATTGTTATAAAGAAAATTAAGTTTAATATTAGAAAAATATAATTTTATATTAGAACTATATAATTTAACTTAATACTTAATAAGATAAGAATTATTGTTTATTGTTTATTGTTTATTGTTTATTGTTTATTGTTTATTGTTTATTGTTTATTGTTTATTGTTTATTGTTTATTGTTTATTGTTTATTGTTTATTGTTTATTGTTTATTGTATAAATAAATTCTTTAATGTGTTTATGTAAATTATTTATATTATGTATAAATTTTATTAATTATTTAATATTATTATTTTATTATATTAAAGGAACAATATAAATGTCAAGTTTGGGCTTCTTCAAAAAAGTTAAATTTAGGTAATATTACTTATATTTAAGTATATTTATGTATTATAATTATTTAGTTTTTATCAATCTATCTTTTTTGCCAAAACCGTGCTTGACTTCAAAATTTGGTTTCTTAGACTATCGTGTTTCTTTCAAAAACCATTTATATTTACAAACAAAGTCTCGTATATTAAAGAAGTAAATAAAGGTAATATTAAGACTAAATGTTTTCAATAATATTAAATTTATTAAACTAAATATTAAGATTTGTAATATTTATAATATAGATTTAAAACAAGATAATAATGAAAGTAATGACTACGAAGGTTACGATCCAAAACTAAACGAATATTTAAATCACATATTTAACAAATCTATTAAAAAGGAAATACTAAAATTCAAATATTATAAAGACCTACTCGAAAAAGATATAGAAAATATAGAAAATATAGAAAGTAAAGATAATGATGCACACAACAGCAAAACTAATCATAATACTACCCATAATCGAGCTGTATATCAAGAAAAGAACTTTAATGAATTATATGAATCATTTATTTCCTCCTTAATAGCTGACAAAGAATATAAAAGTCTTAGTTATATATTCGAAGAAATAGGTAGATTTCTAATTGAAAAAAACAATTTTATGGAAGCACACAAATTTTTAAAAAAATCAATATCTCTACAGGAAAATGAAATTCAAGAATATAAGAACCTTAATAAATTACTTAATTTATATGCACAAAACTTACAAAATTTAGGATATATTGATGAATCTGAAATGTGCTTACGAAAAAGTCTAAAAAATGCAATAATGTTTAATAAATATAAAAGTTTAAATACAGTTGAATGTTTAATGGAGTATAGTCTATTTTTTAATTATATTGAGGAGAATAAGGAGACATATATTCATTTAAAGAAGGCGAATAAGATTTTGAATAAAGTTAAAAAAAGAGAGACTAGAAGAGAGATATTTTCAAAGAATGGCTTAAAATTATCATTTTTTAAGAATTCAAATTCGAATATGAAAGATTATAAAAATCTACAAAACACAGTCAAAATATTAAATGTCAAAGTCAACTATCTACAAATATTAACAGCAGGACAAGGACAATTTGGCAACTTTAAACTACTCGTAGTAATAAATTATGACTGCGAAACGATACTCAAGCAATTGAAAATATCAATCAATGATAATGTTGATATAATATGTGAACAAATAAGAGAATTAACTAATAATATAAACATACCATATATATTTTCATTTAAAAATCCAAAAATTGAGTTAGAATTAATAAAAGCAATTTCTAATTATTTATCAGTAAAAGCTTTAGACTTACAGCTAAAAGGACAAAACAAAAAAGCAGAAGATTTAAATAAAAAAGGAGTTGATATAGTAATTAAGCTTCTAGGTGAAAATCACAAACTTTTAATTAATTTATATACAAATTTACTAAATTATTACTATGACAAAAATGATGAAAAGAACTTGAAAGTATACATTGAGAAAATAATAAAACTATCAAAAGATTTATACGGTGAGCTCCATATCGAATACGCAATTACTTTAATCAGTGTAGTTAAAATGATAATAAATTATCATTATACCGATTATAGTCTTAATTTACTAAAACAAGGAGAACTTATAATGAATTCCAGACTAGAAGAATTAAAAAAGGAAGAAAACGAAAAAGACAATTTTATTAATCTTCATATATACACTGCTGAAATTCAATACCTATATGGTTTTCTCAATAAAGATAAAGACATTGAGAAGAGTATACACCATCTAGATAGATCAATTCTTATATATGAAAATATACTAGGAAGTACTTCAGAGTGTTATTTAAAGGCATTTATTTTGAAAGCAGAGATAGTAGAAAGAAATAGAATAAATAAAGCAAAGAAGGATGCACATAATCAAAAATAATACTTTGATCGTTGATCGTTGATAAGTTGATAATTACACATAGTTTTTTACCTATTTAAATTTATTGTAAAAAGTATGTTATAATATTTACTTAATAGTTGTGTTATATGTTATGTATTATAATATTTATATTTATTTTAATTATTTACTATTCAGTTAATCATATAGTAATAAATGTTTAGTTAATAAAAAATGAAGAATGAATATAATTGTCCTAATGACAATAAATTCCATACTCGGAATCAGTCGTCAGATGGAGGAGGATTTGATATAAATAAGGATAAATTATCAAAAGACAGTGAAGCAAACTGTAATGCTTCAACACAATATGATGAAGTCTCTGAGATCTCTAAAAGAAATGATGTACAAGAAAAAGGCTATTCGTATATTTTTACTATTATTTACTTTTTCACTTCAATAATTATGGTGTTCTTTCTTATAGTATTCAATCTAATAAGCGAATATTTTTTCACTAACAGACCTAATGTTAAAATAACAAAGCATGTACCTGAATTTTATAATCTCAAAACGATTCAGCCTTTGTTCTTTTCCTTTTCAGTACTAATAATATCAATAGCAGGCTTATTTAATGTCTGGCATTTTTGTTCAATGCTTTTACAAAGATATTCAGTTCCTGAACTTAGCAAAAATAAGATAATAATACACTTTATGTTTATATTTGGATCTTTTTCACATTTTATATTTATTTTCTTTGGCTTTTCTCCTTCAGTAATAGGAATCCAAACTATGAAACTTAGCTTTATTGACTTATCATTAACGATTGTGATTTTCATTGTTTTTATAATCTTTAATATTTTGTTCGCGATACTAGCTTGGATAGCAATTGAAAAACTTAGATGCCAAAACTTTCAAACAGAGAAAAAATTAAAAAACTCTGTAAGAGTGAAGATATATGTTATTTTCTTCGCTGTATTAACATTGTCGCTATATATCTTTTCGATTATTTCTCATAATACATTTAAAGATGTGAATATTGTTGAAGGATTAAATAATCAATATTATTGTATTTTGAAGTTAGCAATTTTCATATTACCATACTTACTTTATATCATTAACGCATTTTTGAACTTAACTTACTATTCTGATATCTTAAAAATTCAAGCACATCTTAACGTTTTCTTAGATAGAGACTACTTTATAATTTCAAGCTCCAATGATGAAGGTGCTCTTTTTATTTAAATAGTCATTTCGTTAAAAATAAAGACAGATTTAAACTTAAAATATATAAAATAAGTAATTATAATTTTATTTTTTACTTTTAATATTTATTACATAATTTAAATTATAACTTAGTTATTTATATTGTTATCTTAAATTAATTTAAATGGAAGATAAAACACACTTAAATACTCAACCACATCAAACTAATCAAACTAATTTTAATACTTTACCAAGAGTAAAAACAGAATCAAATTTTACTAAGAAGTTAGAAACAATAAAACAAGAATTGGTATAAGAGTTAATTTAATTGTGATTGCTGATTAATTATGAATAATACTATGATAATTAAAAGATCAATTAAATGATTAAATATTAATGTTTATAGGAAGTAATGCATCCAGAAACTTTATTACTGACTGTAGATCCTAGTTTTGAGGCAGAAGAAATAATAGAACAAATCCAACATTACACAGATTTAATTAAATCTGAAATAAAGTTCTTAGTAAGTTAAACAACATAACAATTATATAAACACATAATAAATATAATTTAAACCAATTTTTAGCACAGACAAGAAATAGAAGAACAAGAGTTAAGCCAAAAAGCTACGCAAAAAAAGAAAGAATTAGAGAAACTAAAATATCAAGATAAAATAAAGTTAAAGCCACTTCAAAAGGGAGATAAGGCAGATTCACCTAATACTAATAAGGATAATAATAAAGACAAAGACAATGTAGATAGCAATGATAAAAGCAATAATAACAAACCTGTTCTTGACTATAGGGTAGTTATTAGAAATTTAGAAAATGATATTGTTTTAATGAATCAACATTATAACGACACTAAATTTAACAATAATAAAAAAATTAAGGATTTAGATGAAATAAGAAAGAATATCTTGTTTAACAGGAATAAATTAGATTTTTTAAATAATACCTTAAAAGAGGAAGAAGAAAAATACTTTGCTCAAAAAAGTACTATCGAAAATCAAAATAAAAGTAAGTATTAAAATAATATAATAAGCATACTCATTATATAAACCTCATTAAAACTATTATCTTTATAATTATTAGATAAGGATGAAGAAGACATTTCTAAAGATATTAACAATCTCCAAAATGAACTTAGAGAAAAGAACAAAATTATTATCGATAAAATAAAAGAAAGTGATAAGGATATGACACAAAAATTAGCTAATAAAAAATACTTAGAGCATGAAACAAAAAAATTAACATTAAAAGAGAAAAATTTAGAACAGCATTGGGATAACGAAATGAAAACATTTTATAATAAATATGAAGAATCAATTAAAAAGTGCAAAGAGTTTGATAAAAAAAGTCCAGTATTAGAGATAATTGATGTAGAAAAGATAAAGCAACTAGAAGAGATGCTAAACAAAATATATGAAGAGACAAATTTATCAGACATTGATTCGTTAATAAAGTTCTTTGCTCATTGTTTAAAAGAGGTATTAAAAATTTACATTTAACTTTTTATACTTTACACTACTATATTACATTACATTCTATATTACATTCTACACTACAATATATTAATTCTATTTATTCATACATTTTAGTATAAAAACTTTGAAGACTTCCTCTATGCTCTTAATAAAAAAGTGCAGCAATTGGAAAACGAAGTTCAAGAATTAGAAGTAAATTTACATAAAAAACATAACATAATATAATAAAACATAATATAATATTCCTTTATTCTTATATTCCATTCCTTTAGTATATAATCAACTTCTGCGAAGAAAACTTAGAAGTACAATCAGACAAAGTGATCGACGAAGAACAATCAAAAATATTTAATAACTTAAAAGAAAACGCCGAAAACTTTTTACATTTCCAATATTTTATAATAGTTGATAAATACAGAAGCTTCTGTGAGAAAATGATGAATACTTTAACAGAGGACTCAGGACAGAAAGTTGACTCCACTGGTATAATATTAACTCATATAATTAAAATAGACTACTTGACAGTTATAAAAGACGAATTAGAAAAGATTCAATTTAAAATAAAGGAATTGATTGATCTTGCAGTAAAAAGCTCTGGTTCGAATACAAAGTTGTCAAAAGGATATGAGGCTACTTATTTAGATAAGGAATTTACAGATAAATCTGATAAAATTAAAGTAATAAATGAATATATTTATATTTATATTATTATTCCATTTTAATAGGATTGTGCAAAGACTTTTTATAAAGATTCAGGATATAGAATTAATGTAAATAAAATAAGAAATTTGGTTTCGCCTGTTATTTATCAGGATAAGAATAAAAAGTAATTGAAAGTGGTGGAAAATTTAGTAATAATTTAGTTTTGATATTTAAAATTTGAATAAATATTACAAAAAAGTTAACAAAATCTCTACATTATGCGATATTAATTTATGCAATAATATTCATTAAAATCTATTTATTAAGTTTATCAATATTTTACCTATATAATTTAATTTTTACTAAAATATATTAAAAAGAATTTATAAGTTGAATATATTTATATTATAAATTATTAAATAAGAATATATAATACTTTCTTATTAAAACTGTTAATTAGTAATATTTAAATTATAGAAAAATATTAATAAAAAATGAATTTAGAGTTACTAGACGAATTAGATAACATGAACAATAATAATAGTGAAAGTAATGATGACGATAATATTGAACCTTTGAATTTTGATCGAACTACTAATACATTACTAAAACAGGCTTTTGCGAAAAGGAATCTTGAAATTATCAATCTGAAAGATTTAATGAACAAGGACAAAAAATATTACTATAAAAATAAGCAAGTGAAATTAAAATACTTTACGAATAAATATCCAAAAGATAACAGGGATGAGTTTGAAGAATACTACAACAATGAACTCAAAGAATATTTCCAAACAATGGACTACATCGACCATATCTGCTACTATAAAATAAAAATTATTAATATTTGCAAAGACAGTGATCAATATAGTTTTATGATAGACAACACAAATAACTTATTCTGCCTTCAGAAAATATACAAAAACTTAACATACAATCAAAAATTAGAATACTTAATACAAATAGCAGAACTAATAGAGATATTTGAAAAGGATAACTTTGTTTACCGTAATCTTTATATAAATGATATATACATAAGCAATAAACATAATCAAATTATGTTATTCCCACATCCGTTTGAATATTATCCTAGTAAATGGTGTAGAAGTTTAAAACCTAGGTTTAAATACTTAGCACCTGAGTTTTTTGATTATAATTCAGATGATGATAGTCAAAATATAACACCAAAAGTTTGTATTTGGCAATTTGGATGGATATTATATGAATTATTTTCAGGAGATAGTAATCCAATTAAAGTTAAAAATGAGATTATGTTTCAGAGAATGATACTTTTAAAAAAGAAAATTGAAATAAGCTCACTGATTCCAAGTAAATTAGCTGAAATATTAGAAGAATGTATAGATTATGAAGCTAGCAAAAGAATTTCAGCAACTTTACTGCTTGAAAAACTTAATAGCTTGAAATTAAAGTGAAATGTCAATTTTAAAGTGATTTAAATATAATTTTATTTATTTTTTATTAAAAAATATATGTTTATTTAAGTTATTTTTGTTATCAATTATAAATTAACTTAGTTTTTAATATATATATATATAAATTATT
>Ga0100379_10005898_pt1 | contig 10445 bp, 15 predicted proteins | sample CryGeymeta201503_FD_80418 | JGI IMG/M metagenome (GOLD analysis project Ga0100379, IMG submission 80418) | Groundwater microbial communities from Crystal Geyser aquifers in Utah, USA - Crystal Geyser metaG 2015-03 | ecosystem: Environmental > Aquatic > Deep subsurface > Groundwater | place... | reverse complement strand
TTGGGGATTGGGGATTGGGGATTGGGCCCAATCCCCAATCCCCAATCCCCAATCCCCAAATACAATATATAAATTAAATTACTTAATGTAATAAAATATAAAACGATTATTATAATAATACAAAATTTAAAATTAAAAAATTATAAAAATAAATAAAATATAAAAACGATTTAAAGTTAAATAAAGATCTTAGCCTTAAGGAAACACTTCGATAAATCTTCTAATCTTTCACTATCAATTTCATTTTCTGATAATACAAGATTTGTTACATTTCTAAGGAAAGTACATTTAGCTAGATTATTTAAACCTTCATCTCCAATTTGATTCTGAGATAAGTCAATGTCAGTAATTTTAGTAAAGAAATTACACTTGATTAAATACTCAGTTCCTTTATCTCCAATATTATTACTAGCTAATTTTAGAGTAGTTACCTTAGTAAGAAAGTTGCATTTGGATAAGTTAAGTATACCTTCATTTTCAATTTCGTTTTGAGATAAATCGATAACAGTTAGATTATTGAAGTATTGACATTGTGATAGATGTTCAATAGCTAATTTTCCTAAATTATTTTGGGATAGGTTGAGTACAGATACATTATTAAATCTGCACTTGATTAATTTTTCTACACCTTCGTCACCGATACTATTCGATGCTAAATTAAGGCTTGTTAAATTACTAAAGTCTCCTTTGGCTAAAAATTCTATTGCTTTCTCTGACAGTTGATTACTAGATAAATCGAGACAATTTAAACTTTTCAAATCACCTTTTAAAAGGTTCTCAACTCCATTATTTCCAAGAATGTTGTTAGATAAGTTAAGATTAGTCAAATTTGCAATAAAATCACATTTGGCAAGATGGGCAATTCCTTCAAATTGTATTTCATTCTGAGATAAATTTAGGTCACGGACACTTTTTAGATTAACTGATTTTGATAAATGTTCAATACCTAGTTTTCCAATCAAATTTCTAGATAAATTAAGCATATAGACGTTTTGTAGAAATTCACACTTGGACAGATGTTCTATTCCACTATTTCCAATCTGATTTTCAGACAAATCTAAGCTTTTTACTTTAGTCAAGAATGAACATTTAGAAAAAAACATTAAGCCATCATTCCTTATTTCATTTCGTGATAAGTTTAAACTAGTTATATTAACTAATGAAGTCCACTTAGATAAATTTTCTATTGCTTCTTTTCCTAATCTATTTTCTGATAAATCAAGACTAGTTAAATTTCCAAAGTGAGTGCTTTTGGCTAAAATATCAATACCATCTCTTCCAAAAATATTTGCAGATAAACTGAGTGATGTAATATTTTCTAGAAAATTACAATTGGTTAGTGATAGTATTCCATCTTTTCCAATTTTGTTTTGAGACAAGTCTAAGCTTAATATATTTTGAAAAGCACACTTAGATAGATTATCTATACCTTGATTTCCAATTAGATTTTGAGAGAGATTAAGTTTGTGGACATTTTGGAATGGGCACCTAGATAGAGAATGGATTCCATTTGAACTTATATTATTTGAAGATAAATCCAAATTATTTAACTTCTGAAGGAAATGACACTTTGAAAAAAATTCCATACCCTTATCACCAAATTGATTAGTAGACAAGTTTAAACTTGTTAAATTATTAAGAAAATCACATTTTGAGAGCCATTCGAAAAATCCGTCATTAACGTTTTTATTATTAAGATCAAGTACTGTCATATCAGAATTGATATTTGCATAAACAGCCTTTTTAACTGATATTTCATCTTCTAATAGATTTTCAACGAATGTAGCGTATTGACTAATATTCTTCTTAGAACCACCAGTTCTCTTTTTTTCCTTTTCGAGTTCAATATTAAGTTTATTTATTTCAATTTTATACATATTTGCTTCTTTTTCCTTTTCTATGTACTCTTCGTATAATTTATTATATTTATTAGTGTTAATATTATTATTGTCTATATGATCTATATCATTTGTACGAATGTGAGAATGTACGGGAGAGCCTCCGAAATTAAACACTTTATCCCCTTCTTTTTCATCGTGAGAATGAGATGGACCTGTTAAACCTTTTCCGTTTACTTGTTTACAAACTTTGAAATGACTAGCGTAATTAAGTAGATTTAAATTTGCGTTACAATTAAAATAGCAATAAAGCTTAATTTTTCCTAATTCTTCTTTATCACGACGATCAATATTATCACTTACTTTCTCATGATCACAGTTTAATAAATCATATTTTTTATTAGGTTCTGATTTAGTATGGGATTCAGACACTTGTCTAAACTCAGCAACACAAATTCTGCAAAACATTGCGTTGCAGTCTGAACAGTAAACAGGATCATATAAAACATCTCTACATAACTCGCATTCATAACTTTTAGCATATCTAGCATCGAAATATTCTTTGCATATTGGTTTTATTAATCTTCTATGGAAAAGATTTTTATCCTGGAAGTCTGTTGATAAATTATTGTTTGAAGGGTCTTTTTTACCATTAGATGAAGAACTTTCGCAAGCATTTTTTGTTAGCCAATCTATCATATAAAGTTTCTATAAAAATTAATCGTAAGTATTTCTTATGATAAAATAATTTAGTTTATTTAGTTTAGTTAGTGTTGTTAATTTTAATTGTAGTTTTACAGGGTCTTTTGGTTTTTCTTTAATTAAACTGGAGACTAAGGACTCTAGAGTGACTTTGATATTATTTTGTAAGTAATTTTTTGCTTCTTGATTATTAGAATTGGTATTCATTTATTATATATAATTATTTTTTTGTTATTTAAAATAAGAATAAAATACCAAGTAACATAATAAGTTATTTAATAAATAATTATTTATGCTGATTCAAATTTAACAATTAACAAATTAAACATATAATTATATAATTTATTTATTAATATTTGTATATGACTGATTGGATTAGTAATATACTTTGTAGTACTTTAGCAGGAATTTGTGCTTCATTAGTTTCACAACCTTTAGATACAATAAAAGTAATTTTCTTAGAAAATAGTAGCGATTAATTTTTGATTTATAACAAATTATTAATTTTAAGTGTAGAGAACAGACATTTCCTAATCAATATCGTTCAATAATACAAACATCATTTAAAATAATAAAAGAAGAAAGAATCAGAGGACTCTTTAAAGGATTTTTACCTAGTTTACTGAATATAATTCCTAACACTGCAATGTAAGTAAATAATATTAATCTTTTTACTAGCATTTAATAAATTAATTGCATTTTGATAGTTCTTTTTCATTTTATTACCATGCAGAAAAATATTTAAGCGAGTTATGGAAACACAAACATAGAGGACTCATTTATTTTACTTGTGGATGTTACGCAGGATTGTATAAACTAATAACATAAACAACATAACAACTTATTTATTTAAGATTAGTTTTACTCTATTTTTCTCAGTACCTTTCGATAATATTAAATGTGTTCAACAATTTCATAGAGAAAAAGTTTTATCTTTTAAAGAAACAGCTCAAATAATATATAGAAAATTTGGAATATTAGGATTTACACGAGGATATGCTGTTACTTTTAATAGAGATTTTTGGGGATTTGGATTTTACTTTCTACCATATAATTTATTAAAGGATTTCGGTGATAGTAAAGGAATAAAATCAACATTGTATTATATAGTTATAGGAGGCTTTGCAGGTATTGCCTTATTTTAACCACATTTATTATGTAAACTATTTAAATTAGTTTTATTAGTTATAATAGTTTATACAGATAATTAATATTAATAGGTGCATTTAGCTGGATACCTACTTATCCAACAGATATAGTGAAAACTAGGATTCAGTCTAATATTTATTTAAAAGTGGAAGCTCAATGGAAGATGTTAAAATTGATTTTGTTAAATGAAGGCTTTAAGGGTTTATATACTGGATTAACAACAACTTTAATAAGATCGTTTTTGGTTAATTCAATAGTATTTTTTGGCAATGATTATTTTCATAGTATATTTGATGATCTAATTAAGAATCCAATTAAGCTATAAAATATTATTTATAATTTAAACAAGTGTGAATTAACATTAACAAAATAAAGGAATATATACTTATATAAACTTTAACTTATATAAACTAATAATTTTATTTATTTTATATATATATAAATATATGGACAATAAAAAGATGAAAAATCTGAAATTAAAACACTTAATCCAGTACTTAACAGATTTAGAAACATTTGAAAATCCCAAAGTACAATTTGAACAATATCAAACAGATCCTAAAGTAGCCGGTGAACTTCTTCACAATATAATGATTGATACTCCTGAATTCGAGACAAAACATATATTAGATTTAGGATGTGGGCCTGGAATATTAGGAATAGGTGCAGCTATATGCGGTGCTGAGTAAAATAAACTAATAAAATCAGACATGTTACTTTAGTTGATATAGATCCAGATGCTTTGAATATAGCTTCTTATAATATAAGTTCCTTAAATTTAGATAATATCCAAGTAATAAATGCTGATGTATTCAAATTACCACCAAGTTTTTTTAAAAAGTTTGATGTAAAACAAATGTTTTTAATATTTTGTTTTAAATATTGAAGATAGTACTAACAAATCCACCATTTGGATGTAGAAGTACAAAATCGGCTGATGTAGATTTTCTTAAAAAAGCTGTTAATGTAGTGAAATATTATTATTTATTATAATGTTAGTGTGCGACTGAAAAAGTGTATTCTCTGCATAAATATGAAACAATTGATGTAAGATTTATTTAATTTTATATATTTTGATAATTATTTGTAGTATTTAAAAACTTTCTATACATCAAGATGCAAAGTAGACACAATAAAATGTTTTAAAATTGACTTTGAACTACCTAAAACATATAAATTTCATAAAAAAGGTAATCATACTTTAAACTTAATATTTATCATCAAATTTAAATAATAACAAAACAACAAACTTAACTTACACTAAATAATTATAACAATTATAAGAAATAAACACAACATAATAAATAATAATTTTTAATAGATAAGAAAAACATAGAAGTTTTATGTATCGACGCTGATGTGAGCAAAATAGGAATTGTAAATTTCGAAACATCTTAATTAATACCTTATACATTAATAACTCAAATTAAGAATATAAGTTTATATTAACTAATATATAAATAAGTAATATATTTATTAATTTTTTAATTAATTATTATATATCTACTACAAATATGAAAGTACAAGACAAGACACATGAGAAATCATCCAAAAAGTCAATGAACGCCATGAGAGAAATTAGAATTGAAAAACTTATTCTTAATATTTCAGTTGGTATATTATTTAAATAAAGATTTAAACAGGTGCTAGTGGAGATAAACTTACTAAAGCTATTAAAGTGTTAAAAGATTTATCAGGACAAAATCCAGTAACTTCAAGAGCCAAATACACTATCAGATCTTTCGGTATTAAGAGAAACGAAGAAATTGGATGTCACGTATCAGTAAGAGGTGATAAAGCCGAAGAATTATTGAAATTAGGATTAAAAGTAAAAGATAACGAACTTAAAGCAAGCTGCTTTTCTAATGGTGGAAACTTCGGATTCGGAATTAATGAACATATCGATCTAGGAATTAAATACGATCCAAATACAGGTATTTACGGAATGGATTTCTATGCATGCCTTGGAAGAAGAGGAAATAGAGTATCAAGAAGAAAAATGAGAAGAACACACGTTGGAAATTTCCAAAAAGTATCAAAAGCCGAAGCTCAAAAATGGTTCACTGAAAAATTATCCGGATTACTCGTTTAAGTTTAGCTAATTTAAATAAAAATGAAAAAATTGATAATACAAAGTTGCTTATTTATTCTTCATAATGTTTTTATATTATTATAAGTTATATGTTTTAGCAGATAGTTAGTTAATTTTATAACAATAATAATATTATTTATAATTATAATTTTTATTATAAAGAAATATACATAATTTTAAAATATTAAACATTTTTGCTTTAAAAGAATACAATTATTCTTTTATATTTTACATTCAATTTCTATATAATATATTAGGAAAAATATAGGTATTTATTTTACCTTTACATTATTAGTAATATTTATATCTACTCAGCTGTCTCATTTGACTTTGGTTTAAAAGTTAAACTTTTATCTTCATTTTGTTCAAGTATTACTTTTGTTTGAATATTAGTTTTATTATCAAGAAGCCGTGAGCATTTTATTACGTTATTCTTATCATTACTTTTACATTGAGTTTCTTCAATGTAAATATCTGTAAATAATCTTTTTCTTTTTGAGTTTTTTTCTTCAGATCTTAGTTTACTTATTATCGAAGTTGAATTATGAGAATAGTTCATTAAAGAATTCGTTGAATAATTCTTTTTAAAACTTTTATTTGTTTTTAATTCAGAATCTGTATCCCCGAATACATGTTTATATTTACTACAAGAATATCTAATCGTATTAGTATCATTCGATTCATAGTTATCCAACTCAGAAGTTTCATAATTATTATTAGAAGATTCTAAATTCTTGTTCGATTGTACCAATCTTAGTTTTGTTTTAATTTCGGAGTCTCTTTCTGAAGTCTCATTATTGTTATTCGTTGTATTTTCTTTTATTTTTAATTCAGATAAATCCTTCTGTTCTTTTAGCTCTTTTAGTTCTTTCTGTTCCTTCAATTCTTTAATTTCATTTGTATTTGGGTTACATTGACTTAAAGCATAATTTTGTATATTTTGTTCTTTGCTAAGTTGTTTAGAGAGTATTAACTTATCTAATAATTATAGTAAAGAAATGATTAATAAATTATTTTTACCGTTTTGAACTTCATATGTGTTTTGAAAATTCATTCCATTAGAACCTCTCTCAATATTAAACATGTCTCTATTACTCAAGAAATCTCCAGTTAATACATTTTTCTCAATATAATCTATTTCTGAATCAATTACTTGTGAATTAAGTTTTATCGTTGCATTTTTTAGTTCATTTTCATTACCAGTATTATTAAATTTCATTTTGGGTGAAGTAGGTAATTTACCATTCATAAATTTGTTGGCAAAGCTAATAAAACTATTTCGTTTGTCTTTTGAATCAACATAAGCATTTATTTCAGTTATTGTTATATCCTCTATGATAAAATAAAAAAAAACTTACTTGCTCTAAAGTTATCGTCAATACTATTTAAACTTCTGTTTGTTTTTTGAGCTCTTTTCATTTTTTCTGTTCTGTCTGTTACAACATGAGTTATTATGTTGTGTGTAATATTTAATTCGAATTTATTCTCATTGTAGAAGCAACAACCCATTAATTAGTATTATAAGTATTATAAATATTATATATAATTAGTAAAATAATAGTAGTTGTTGGTCTAAAGTAATTAACTTATAATATTAATGCCTTATTTATTTCAAATAAAGATAATAATCAATTGAAACTAGTCTTTATAAGTTCAATAATATCATAATCAATAACTATTTTACTGTAGTTATGTTTAAACTCATATTTAATTTATTATTTCAAATAATTTGTTTATTATGTTCATATGTATTTTATAATATCCCTTCAAATATAATTATTATTATTAATATTTTTATTCTTAAAATACCATAAAATGATGAAGACTGATGAAAAAACCAACCCTACAACGTATTATTCAATTTAATTAAGCCAATCCGAGGATGATAAAAAAAATGAATATTCGGGACTTTCCGTTACTCCAACAATACAAGATGTTAAATCGAGTCATCCTCTAAATTCGACATGGCTTTTCTGGTATGCCTCACGAAAAGAACAATATCATCACATTCCTTACGGTGATAGACTTAAAAAAATTGGTAAATCAGCTATTTTAATATAAGCTGAATTTAATACTCTCGAGGACTTTTTTAAATATTACGTATACTTAAAAGCAACTCCAGAGATAGAGAGAAATACCGATTTAGGACTTTTTAAAGTAGGTTACCAGCCTTTGTGGGAATCATGTCCAGATGGGGGTTGCTGGTTTATTAGGTTCAAGAAAAATGAAGACCCAGTTGATATTGATTTATACTGGGAGAAGCTCATTTTCGCACTTGTAGGAGAACAATTTGACGAACCTAATATGCTTGGGGCGGTTTTTTCAATCAGAGGAAGAGAAACAATTCTTGAAATATGGTTTAATTTTTTTAAGATTGAAAAAATGAAAGATAGTGTAGCTCAGAAGCTAAGATACTTACTTCAACTTGATGAGAATTTTACTATTTACTTTAAAGATAATGAAAGGTCAATTCAAGTAAATATAATTTACTATTTACTTTATATAACTAAAAATACTTAGGATAAATCAACATTGAGAAACTGTGAGACTTATAATTTTAATAACAATGTTAGTAACAACAATAGAAAATACTCATAAATCATGAAAATATATAAATACACATATACACATAAACTTTTAATACATAACAACTTCTTTTTCATATAGTTTTTATAATATATATTTTGTATATTTTAGTTTATTTATTTATAATTTGTATTTTGGTTTATTAAAAAGTTATTTTATTAAGTTATTATTTTGTTAATGAGATTATTCTTTATGATAATTATTTATTAAATTATATTAATTTATATATTTATGTTAAAGTTTATGTTAAGTTTATATTAATTTATATTTTATTCTTTAATATGAAAGCTTTTAACAAGCTTAAAAGAATTTCGTCTCAATTTCTAAAATTTAATATAAAGAACATTGAGAAAATTAACACCATTACAAATAGTAAAGTTTATTGTGGACTAAGCCAAAATCAATTAAAACATTTTAGTACAAATAATAAGAACAAAATTAATGATGATATTAATAACAATACAAACAATAACACTGAAAATAATATTAATTCGCAATCAGAACCTAATACTACAAACAATAAATATGATTCTGAAATTATAAATTTACTATTTGAAAATAATATACAACATAAAAAGGTTCCATGCTTTGAAGTGTTTTCATCACAAATAGAAATATTACAACGTCCTTTTGATTTTTATTTAGCAATCATTGTAATAATATAAATTCATACTAATATTAATTCCTTAATGTCTTAAACTCTAAATTTATTATTACCTTAATATAATAGAAATTAATTCGATCAGCTCAATTTCGAATAACAATCAGTTCACTTTATTTAGGAACTGGAAAAATGGAAGAATTTCTAGCAGAGGAGTTATTTAAAGCAGTCAAAGAAAATCCTGAATTAAAAGTGACAATAGTTTTAGACAGATCAAGAGCTATGAGGGATGACAGACAAGGAATGAATTCACATTCATTATTATCAAAATTAATAAAAGACGTAAGTAAATATAAAACTAATATAATACAATTTATTAGACATATCCTTACAATAGAAATGTTACATTAGCTTATTTCACTAATCCAAAACAAAAATCATATATGAAATTCTTACCTGGAATAGTTGCAGAAGTTGCAGGTGTCTTACACTCGAAATTACTTGTTTTTGACAATTATTCACTTATTACTGGGTAAAACTAGTAATTTTATTATTTAGTGCTAATCTAAGCGAAAGCTATTTTACTAATCGTCAAGACCGATATTACTTAATACAAGATTGTGAGCCTTTAGCTGATTATTTAGAAGATTATATTAGTTCTTTAGCAAATGTTTCATTTAAAAGTAATAACGAAGGGGCTTTAGAATTAAATAAAGTATTTCCAGATCCATATAGGACTAAAGTTAACTATATAAAAACAATGTCACAGCAATTAAAGATGTTTAAATATAATAATAGAGTAAAGATTCCAATTGGGGAAGTAACTATATAAATTTATTATGGTAGGAGTTAAAGATCAACGATTACTTTGAGAATTTATACAAATATAATAATAACTATTCTAATAAGAAATACGAAACAAATAAATTTATTAACTTTTCACGATCACTTTTGGAATTAAAAGGTAGTCTTCCAAATGACATTATCAAAAAGATTGAGACTGTAGACAAAGCAAATATTAATAAAGCTGAACAAGCAAATAAAACAGGTCAACAAAATAAAGCAAATCAATATGATCAACAAAATAAAGCAAATAAAGCAAATCAATCTGGTCAACAAAATCAATCAGAAATGGATTCTAACTATAAAGAATCTGGAAGAGTTTATATATTTCCATCTGTAAGAAAGTTTTAAAATTAGGCTAGTTCCAATTTTCAAGTGTCAACCAACAAGACGATAAGGAAATTTTATCAAAGATTTTAAATTGTAAATCTATTACTAAAGTGGAATTATCAACAGGTTATCTTAATCTACCTGATAGTATACAAAAAATACTAAAACAAAACAATTATGATGTAAATATGGTTACTTCGTCACCAAAAGCAAATAGCTTTTATAAAGGAGGTTTAGTAAAAAAGTATATTCCTTGGATATATAGATATTATGAATATCTCTTATTGAAATTATTTAAAAAAGG
>Ga0100379_10005891_pt1 | contig 10454 bp, 10 predicted proteins | sample CryGeymeta201503_FD_80418 | JGI IMG/M metagenome (GOLD analysis project Ga0100379, IMG submission 80418) | Groundwater microbial communities from Crystal Geyser aquifers in Utah, USA - Crystal Geyser metaG 2015-03 | ecosystem: Environmental > Aquatic > Deep subsurface > Groundwater | place... | reverse complement strand
CTTTATTTTAAAAATTAAATAGTAATTTTAATATGAATTATTTAATTATTATTAATATGTGTTAATAATAATTAAGTTGTTCGTTTATTATTAGTTAGATTTGTATATTTTTACTATTATCTTAATATTGTTTTATAAAGTTTTATTATTAGTACTTATATTTATCTTAAGATTTGTAGGAAGTTTAATAACTTAGTAAATTGTATATGTATTGATATACTATTTTTGTATATTTAATAATTTATTTACTAATGTTACTATTATAAAACTTTATTATAATAATTATAAATAATATTAATTATTTTATTCTATAATACTATAAATGAAGATTAATGTTTATGCATTATTTACAGTAGTAACTCTCTTTTTACTTTTCGCTTCTTCTATTTCTGTTGAAACTACTAACGCTAATGAAGTTCTAAAGCATCATCATAAACCAAAACCATTAAAAACAGAAAAATTTACTTTGAAAAACCCAATTAGATTATATAATACCAGAAAAGAAAAAGTTCTTACAACCAAAGTTAGGTATGTTTGGCATTCTTCTCTTAACAGAGATCCTAAAAATCCAATTAATTTATTCGATTATAAGCTATTTCAAATAAACGACGAGCATATGGTTATTTATAGAGTAAACCAAGCCTTGGAAAATTATGATGAGAATACAGTAAACTCAGAAAACTATTTAATGACTATTAAGTTAGAAAACATAGACTTATTATGTCTCGATCATTATTACTTATGTACTTTAGGTGAGTTTAAACGAGAATACAAGAAGAAAATGAAACATGTTGATTTTAAAACATCAAAATCTGTTACTGACTCAATGCTAGAATCAACAGCTAAGGAAAACTGTATAATATTTACTATAGGATTATTCCACTCACTTAATGATGTCGGTTATCTATGCTTTGATGATAGACAAGACACTATTTTCTTCCTTGATTTATTATCTGAGAGAATATTAAATAGATATAAAGCAGATTATGAAGGAGCGTTGAGACTTGTTAACCAAGTAATTATTAACATAATTAATATATTATTCTATTAACTTTTATTTTAGAATTCCTCAAATGTTTTATGTATGGAAGGAATCCAAGATGGTATTTTAAGAATAGAAAAAGATCGCCTTATGTTTACAAACGGAAAACCAGACTATTCAAAAAAATATAAAAAACATATTGAAATTCACTTTAATGATGTGTATGGTTACGCTAATGTTTTATATGGAATGGAAAAACTACCATGGAAGCTTGATCCTACTAAAAAACCTTCTGAATTTAGATGTTTTAAGCTAACAGCAAAAGTATTAGATGTATTAACAGATATTTTCTTCTGTGTAATGAATGAACGTCAAGATTGGCATAATAAAACTACATTAAATATTCCTGATGCTACCTACGAAAATGACTTATGGGTTGCTCAGTTAAATTATAAATTGCATCTTTTCAACTTAATAGCAGCTCAAGATCTTATGATTTACACCCAAAAGGACTTAGACTGTAATGCACATATTATGGAGCCAATTAAATATGAATATAGAGTTCACGTATATAATTATTTATTAATTTATTAGTATCTATGGTTAAGACATAAAACAAGACAACTACTAAGCTTAAATAAGATTCCAAGATCCAAAGCAAGACCTCTAATGCAATTTTACGACTTAAGAATTAAAAAAAGTATCTGTAGATGGTTTAAACTGTGCGTCGAAGCCTTATCTCTTTGCACTAAAAAAGGATTCATCCCTCTTAAGTTTAAAAATCACCATATCGCATGGACATTACAAAATCCATATGTCGTAAGAGTACCTAAACTGGGAGTTTTAGTCAGAGTAATTACTATACTTATAACCTTTATTTATATTTATTTTATAGCAATACCCTAGAAACTCAATTGGTTTAGGAATAGTAAAAACAGCAGAAACACTTACTGGACTTAAGACTACCCAAGGAAGTAATTATTTATGTTTAATTTTAAGATATTGTTGTTGATTACTCAAAGTATATATATGAACACCCTGTTGAATCTTTATATTATATTGGAAAGTCTCTTAATACTTTTAAATTAATTTTCAAAGGTTATCACCTTAAAAATCAAAAACCTATTCCAGGAATAATTGATCATTTTGCTAATAACAAAATGAAAATCAGAATGTCAAGAAAGCTTCAATTTTTAACATTGGTTGATATAAATGATCCTTATTTCGAATTTCTTGGTTATGTAAGAGATCAAAATAATATTGGAAAAAATTAAAGGAAGGTGAAAGAAGGTGAAATGGAAACAAATTAAATTAAGTAAAACATTAACTATAAAAGAATTAAACGAATTATTAATTGATTATTAATTGAAATTTAATTCATTATTAAGGACAATTTTATTAATTTTAATGTATTTTCGTTTATTATTAGAATAAATATAATGAATATATTTATATATTTGTATTATAATAAAAAATTTTGTTATTGGAATTATTATATATTATAAATTATTTATAATTATAAATGAAGTCATTGTTAGTTGTCGTAATGCTTATAGCATTGTGTTCGTTTAGTTTTGAAACTAATTCCAAGTTAGCAAGGAAACTATTTAGCAAAACAGAAATTGATAAATTAATAAATACCCCAAAAAGTTATCATGAATCTAATGACGCAAACTCAAATGAAATCGAAAATTTAAAAACTAATTCGATCGGAAACTATTTAGCTCATGAAACAGAAAATGTATCAGAAAATGAAAACGAAAGTGATGATATGCAATCAATGTCAGAAATGCAAGCCCCTACTCATAGCAATCCACATAAAGGTAAACACGGAAAACATGGAAAACACGGAAAACACGGAAAACATCATAAAAAGAAGAAAATGAGAATGAGATATCTTCCTTATTCACAAGAACTTATGAGAACTGGTTTAGATTTACACAATTGGCTTTCGATTACTACTTCTGATTATAACAACGCACATAGATATCCTACATTAGAAGATACTTTCATCCACCTTAACAGAAACGAAACAAGAATAAACGATAAGTATATTAAAGGAAAAAGGACAGGAATTCCAGGACCGACATACTTTTATTTCAGACAAAATTTAAAATATATTTACTATTTTGATACTAAAGACTCTCACAATGCCTTAGGAACAATTTATATGGATAACATCCATGATATCCATGATTATTTAAAGGATAAGAAGAATAAAAAATGTTTTACTATTTATATGAAAGACAATAATAAGTATAGAATATGCGCTCAAAGTTTTAACATTAAAAAAAAGTGGTTATGCAAATTACAAAGTATTCTAAAGCTTAAAAAGGCTGTTGTATGCGGTGGACCTAAGAAAGGTGATAAGAAACTTGAAAATCATAAATTTAAAGTACAAACTGTTGTTCAACCTATGGTTTTGATTCCTCTTCCTGCTAAGCATTGTAATGAAAATTGGAATTATGAGAAAAGTAATTATATTTATTATTAATTATCATTATCTTAATCAATAAAATTAACATAATTATATAGGTGGTAGCGATTGGAACTGTAAATGTTCACTATTCGATGGAGGAGAATTACAATCTCCAATCAACCTTCCTCCTGCAGATAAGGCACTTGATACTCCTATTTCACCTATTTTCGTTTACGAAATCGTTAAAAAAGTTGCTGACACAGATAGTCCAAATAAAATGATTAAAGAAGGACAAAATCAAAAAATCTTCTTTAAGGATGGGGCACTAAGAATCTATGGTGATTTCGGGAAAATTGTTACTTTAGATGGAACCGGTTACTACGCTGAGGAAATTAACTTCCATACCCCAGCTGAACATGTTATTAATGGAAAAAGAGCTGATATGGAGATGAAAATCATTCATCGAGCCAAAACTGTTGGAGATTTTGGAAAATCACTTACACTCTCTTTTTTATTTAAAGGAAAACCTGGTGCTTATAACAAGTTCTTAGACAAGTTAGATTTTTATAATTTACCCAATCCTTACGATAAAGTCATGGAAATTAAAGAAGATATATTCATTCCAAATGTATTACTTGACGAAGATATCGAAGGAAGCTCAGAAATGACACCATTCAGTTTCTACAGCTATGAAGGATCTTTAACAGAACCACCATGCAACGAAAAAACAATCGTATACGTAGCTTCTGAACCAATTCCAGTAAGTATTTCCACTTTGACCTTATTCAGAGAAGCTTTATCTATGCCCGATCAAACTGACTTTGCTGGTAGAGTAATAGAATCTCCTAAAAATCTTTCTAATTCCAGAAAAACTATGCCATTAAAAGGAAGAGCTATTTTCCACTATAATAAAAAGAATGAATGTCCAATATTCAAAAGAAAAATTACTGATCACGATCATAGAAAAGGACATTATGAAAGAGTTAAAAAACTTGGAGTTCAATATTACTATGTTGCTGGAGAAAACCCATCTGGAATGCCAGGGGCATTTGTTGTAACAGACAAAGAAGCAAAGAATAATATTTAAAGAGTTAAATAAATCAATAATTACAAATTAAATTCAAATTAAATATTACTTTTCATTATTTTCTTTCATTTAATATGCTGTATATGTATTTTTAATTATTTTATATTTATAAATAAATAAACTTATAAATTTAATATTATTTAGCCAATATGGTAATACATTATATTTAATTTCTAATTTAGTCATCAAGATTACAAAAAGATAGATCTAACACATTTGAAAAAAATGTAGAGAAAAGAGGAAATGTTTCTAACTCACTAACAGTAAATATTTTTAGTTAAAACATCAATAGAAAAAAAATGAGAAGTTTCCCGTTGGACCAGTTCTTCTTGGGTTTTTCTTATTTGTTGTCGTAGGATCAGGTAAATATTACATATTAATTCTATAGCCTTATTTCAAATATTAAATACAGCAACTTCTGGCGCAAATTCAGTTTATTAGTTTTAGATAGCAAGCTAGCTATATTTTAATATATAATAACAATAAATAGAATAATAGAATAACTATAACTAGATTATATTCATTAAAAAATAAAAATAATTAATTGATCTTGTTAATAAGTATATTTAGTATATTAAAGTTTAAAAATATAGGTGTTATATGTTTATTTTAAGTAAATTTTATTTTATGAGAAGTGTATAAATTTTAATATAACATTATGTATTTGATCAATTGGTTATTTTTGTAATTAAAAAGTACATGTATTTATTAGTATTAAGCTCATTTATAATAATTAATAGTAATTAATTATTTAAAAGTTCTTTAGTAATTATATCTAGTCTATCGAAAATTTTACCAATATGCAATTGTATAGAATATAAACTTTAATGATAATTGTATTGTTGTTACTATTGTTAAATATTATATTATGTTTAACAAATTACTTATTTTAACCACCTACTTATTATACTATTATAATTATAATAATCGTAAATAACATACCTAATACTTAATTAGTTTAAATGCATTATATATTATTTTAAATATTTATTTCTATGAATATTTACCTATAACAATTAAATAATTTATTTAATATAAAAACAAAAATGCTTAGAAATGTATCTCGTTTCATGTTGAAAAATACTCCAAAACACTTTATGGATTTTTCAAGCAAATTTTTTAGATCAACAAACTATTTAAAAAAGAAATTATCAGTCGGAGAAGCTGCAGTTGTCCTCGAACAAAGAATTTCCGGAATATCCCAAGTAAATGATCTTAAAGAATACGGAACTGTTATTTCAATTGGAGATGGTATTGCCAGAGTTTTCGGATTACTAAAAGTTCAAGCCGGAGAGATGGTGGAGTTCAATTCTGGTGTAAAAGGTATGGCCTTAAATCTTGAAACTGACAATGTCGGTATTGTCGTATTAGGAAACGATAGAGATATCATGGAAGGAGATGTTGTCAAAAGAATGGGTTCCATCGTAGATGTCCCCATCGGTGATGAAATGCTTGGCAGAGTATTAGATGCTTTAGGTAACCCAATTGACGGAAAAGGAGCCATTAAAACACAACAAAGACAAAGAGTCGAATTAAAAGCCCCAGGTATTATCCCCAGAGAATCAGTTAGAGAGCCAATGCAAACTGGATTAAAATCTGTTGATTGTTTAGTCCCAATTGGAAGAGGTCAAAGAGAGCTTATCATTGGTGATAGACAAACTGGAAAGACTGCAATTGCTATTGACACAATCATTAATCAAAAATTCACTTTTGATACTAACGAAGATAAAAAGAAACTATACTGTATATATGTTGCTATAGGACAAAAGAGAAGTACAGTTGGAAATATTGTTAGAACTTTTGAAGAAAGAGGAGCTATGGCTTATTCAATCGTTGTTGCTGCTACTGCTTCTGAAGCTGCTCCATTACAATTTTTAGCCCCTTATTCAGGATGTGCTATTGGTGAATTTTTCAGAGATAATGGAAGACATTGCTTAATTATTTATGACGATTTATCTAAACAAGCCGTTGCTTACAGACAAATGTCTTTACTATTAAGAAGACCCCCCGGTAGAGAAGCTTATCCAGGAGACGTCTTTTATCTCCACTCCAGACTTTTAGAAAGAGCAGCCAAAATGAACAGAAAAATGGGAGGAGGATCTTTAACCGCACTACCAGTTATCGAAACCCAAGTAAATATTCTATTTATATAATTTACTTACTTTACTTTATTACTTTATAGGCTGGTGATGTATCTGCATATATTCCTACTAACGTTATTTCAATCACTGATGGACAAATTTTCTTAGAAGCTGAGCTTTTCTATAAAGGTATCAGACCCGCTATTAACGTTGGTCTTTCTGTATCAAGAGTCGGATCAGCCGCTCAAATTAAAGCTATGAAAAGTGTTGTCGGTTCTTTGAAAATCGAACTCGCCAACTTCAGAGAAGTCGCTGCCTTCGCTCAATTCGGGTATTATATTATTTAATTATATAGATCTGATCTTGATGCCAACACACAACAATTACTTAATAGAGGAACCCAACTTACCGAATTACTTAAACAAAAGCAATTTGTCCCAATGCCCGCTGAAGAACAAGTTATCGTAATCTTCGCAGGTGTCAAAGCCTACTTAGATAAAGTTCAAACCAGTGAAATTTCCAAATTCGAAAGATTATTCATCGATCATATAAAAGGAAAATACAAACACATTCTTGATACTATCAGAACTAAAGGATCTTTAGAAAAAGATATCGAAAAAGAACTACATACTATTTTAACTGAATTTATTCCTACCTGTGGAGTTCAATTAAAAGAAAAATAAATATAAGAATTAAGAAATATTTAATTATTCTAAATTTGATTTTTATGTTATTAGTAATAATATTTTATTATAAGATTATTATTTGATTATTATTTGATTATTATTTGATTATTATGAATATATAATAGATGTAAGTAGGTAATGGAATTAGTGTTAGTTGTTGTAGTAATAATATTTATATTATCTTATTTTGATGTATATACTTGCTATTAATTATTGAATACTTACTTATTATAATATAATGAATATTTATAATATTTATAATAACTTATTATCTTTGATTAATAATATTACCCAATGTAATATTTGATTTAAATTAAGTTATTAATAATTAATGGGTGGCTGTTGTAACTATAAAGCCGAATCAGTAATTAAAAATAATTAAAAGAAGTATAATGTAGTATTAACTCCTAAAAATATGCTAAGAAATAATATTAGACAAGAACATCTTCAGACACATTTAAACAATGAAAAAGAATTTGCTTTAGCAAACAGTAATTATAATCACTAAATATAAAAGATAATAATTATAAAAGCAATGATCCTGATGGATATAATAAAGAAAATAACGATATACAAACTAAAGACCCATGTCATATAACTTCCTGTAGGTCCGAAAAAAACTTACCTACATTTAGAAAAAATATAAAAAATACATACGCTAAAGATAAAAATGAACAACGTCACAAAAGAAATAGTAGTTTAATGAGTATTCGACTTGTTGATAACGTCTCAAAAACTCCACGTTTAAATTTAAATTCCAATACAGTTAAAGAAAACAAATTTTTAAACTTATCATTTACTAATAAAGAAAATCTAGACTATGATGAGAGTGGTTTTAACCAACCAAGGTTAAAAGAAAGTGACTTTAATATTAGTAGTAATAATATCAATAGCAATAAAAGCTCTTTTATCAAGAATGACTTTGATTTTATAAGTAAATATGATAAAAATACTACATCTTTTATTCAAGATAAGAAGGTTAATAAGGAGAATAAAGACATTAATGGAAATAAAGGAAGTGATAATAATCTGAAAGGGTTAAGACAGTTATGTGATATTTCTCCGATTCAATTTAAAAGCAATAAAGTTGATGATGAATTGGATGGAGGTAAAGCAGAAGTTCGTTGCAATGATTCTACTGATTTAATTAGTAAATTTGAATCACCGCAGCATATTAAAAAAGTTGATAGTAAAGGTAAATAACAATAAATAATATTAGAAATGAACTTGATTCATAATGATATAAATGAAAATAAATTTACGAGTTTTACAAAGTATCTTCTAAAAAGTAATCAAATTGAAAAGCAAGACAGTGATATAATATATCCTTATAATAATAAAAATAAATCAAAACCAACTACTTCAATATTTAACAAATTAGCAGCAAATCCCTCTAGAAAATCCTTTGGTGAATTCGAAACAGAAAATCCAAAAAGATTAATTAATAATAAAAGCCAAAATCCATATAACCTTAGAACAATACAAAATAATTCAATTTTCCAAACTACAGTTGATAATACATGTGTTCCCAGCACATCAAAAGATGATACCAAAAAATTTACTAAGTTTAATTCATTTGGAAAAATAAACAACATAAGTAATACTAGAATAGGAAATGATGAATCATCAATTAGTAACAGTAACTACCCTTCATCTAATGGGAATAAAACCAAAGTTAATTTAAATAAATACAGCCATGTATTTGGAGACTTAGAGGAAAAGTTAAATGGAACTACTAAATTTGATACAACACGCTCGGCCGCCAGCACTAGAGCTGGGAGGTTTGGCTCAAATAAAGGGCTTCTGAGTGTAAAAGCATCAAATACTGAAACGGATGAAGTAAAGTCGGTTAAGCCAGACAAAAGTAAGAAAAAGCTAACGTCATTATTTAATGTTCCATTTTGTAAGATTTTAATAGTTTAAAATTTTGAATTAGGTCCTAAAGAATGAACATTAAGAATGAATATTATTATTCTAACATAAATTATAACTGAACTTTCACAATCAAACTGAAATATATGAAATATATGTATAAAACGTATCAGCTTATTGTCAAATAAAACGTAAAAGTATCTAATTCAATTTTCATTTATATATAAATCATAAAATAATTTATTGTTATATTATAAAAACTATATTATATAACTTTTTAACTATAATAAAAGATTATATACATAATAACAATAATATAAAAAAATTGAACTGTTAATTTTATATAAACATTTACTTATTCTAAGGTATTATTATACATATTTATTAATATTTATTGATACTTATTATTAAAAATGAAAATTAATAATAAATGTCTGGAAAGGGTAAACAAGATACTAAAAAAGCAAAGGTAGAGGAAAAACCAGTAGTTAAACAAGTTCCAATGTCAGCAAATGAGGAAGCAGTTGAAAAATTCAGAGCATTATTTACCAAAGCTGATAAAAAGAGATCTGGCAAAATTACAATTAACGAATTTAAAGAACTAATGAGAGTCAATTTTGAAGATGTTGATCCTAATGTAATTTCAGGCATAAACGAGGTAGCAGATAATAATGGAAATATCACAATGGATGGATATATTAATTTCATGAAAGTTAACTTTTTAGATACTGAAGAGGAAGATGTTATCAGAGCTTTTAAAGTATTTGATAAAGATAACAATGGATATTTAACTTGTGCAGAATTTAAACATATTTTAACAACATTAGGAGATAAGTTTACTGAAGATGAAGTTGATGAAGTATTCAGAGAAGCAAATCTTAAAGGAGATGGCAAATTGAACTATGTTGAATTTGTAGACTTCTGGAAATCTAAGTAAAAAATTTTTTTATTTCTAAGATAACATTTAATAACTTTTAATTTTTTAACTGATTGATTTTATTTAAATATTATATTATTTGTTATTGTGTTATTATTAATAATATAACTATAATTGCTAATAATTTAATATCATTTCTGAATAAGTAATTAAGTTATTAAATAATTGGTTATTTTATAAAACGAATTTAAATAGATATTATTGTTAATTATATATTAATTTGTATTTATTTGTATTTATTTTATATTTATTTTATATTTTATCAATTTTGTTGTTGAATAATTTGTAAAAATAATATTAGTAGAGAAGAAGTAGTAGTATAATAATGATGATGATGATACAACTTTTTAAAAATAATTGATGGAGTCTCTTTAGAATTAGATATCATAG
>Ga0100379_10005890_pt1 | contig 10455 bp, 15 predicted proteins | sample CryGeymeta201503_FD_80418 | JGI IMG/M metagenome (GOLD analysis project Ga0100379, IMG submission 80418) | Groundwater microbial communities from Crystal Geyser aquifers in Utah, USA - Crystal Geyser metaG 2015-03 | ecosystem: Environmental > Aquatic > Deep subsurface > Groundwater | place... | reverse complement strand
TATAGCCACTTACTGCTACTAATGATGCTGATAAATGTATCATACTTTTAGTTGAATTATCAGCTAATTCCTTGATGGTGGCTTTTATTTTTTCTTGCATAATTCAAAGTTTTTAAATGTTCCATTTCCTACATAACTCAAGCAAACATAGTTTGCATCATTATGAACATCTATTTCATAACGTAATTCATCTTCATCCCAACAAAAGGATCCTGTTAATTCAATTATGCTGTGTAATTCTTTCATATATGAAAAAGTGAATCTATCTCCTTCATAAATTGGGTTTCCATGGATGTCTTTTATGATAAATTCTGGTTTTTCACGATATTTTCTAGCAAACGAACATAAATCAATTGCATTGAAGTTCATGTATTGTCTAAAGGCTGCATTTACGGTAATTCCTTTTTCTTGTTCAAAGAAATTTTTTATATCCTCTAATTTATTATCATCCATAATTTTCTACTTTATATCCTTATTAATAAAATCCTTTATTTCTTTTTCGGCATCTTTTATAAAAGAGGGTAAATTATCAAAATATAATGTTTGAAAAAATAATCTTTTTATTATTGGTGTGTTCTTTTCTAGTAAAAAAACAACTCCTATTTCGTAAGGAGATACAAAAGTATTAAAATTAGGTTTTTTTGGTCGAGCAATTTCTATGATTACTTTTGCTTTGTTTTTTAATTCAATTTTTTTTTGAAAAATAATTTTATCAAAAAATTCATAGGCAATAGGCATTAAAGGAAAGTCTCTTTTTGATAACTCAACTTTTTTACAATGGTCGCTCCATGTGGTATCTGAAAGTTTGGTATAGCCAAAAGAAGCAATGAATTGATCCATACATGATTTTTTATTACATATATGTACGTCTCTTTTTTTACCTTTAAATACTGTTACTTGATATTCTTCCTTAATAGAAGTACAACTATCGCAAATTATTTTTTTACCTAATCCTTTTATCATTTTTTTTATCTTTCGTGAGTGAATATATCTATTTGATAACCTTTTCCTGATAATAATCCATTTTCTTCATCAAAGGTGGGTACAATATCTATACAATAATTGAACGCTTTGTTATTGTTTATTTCTTTGCGGAGTTGTCTTACTTTATATCTGCTCCAACCAAAATAATTACAAATAGTTCTAAGAAATACTGCCATATCATGACATTCATACACATAAATATAAAGAGCCATTTTTTCTGCATCGGATAAGCCAGAAAAATTGATGTTGGTTTCTTTTTTTATGGTATCTTCCAAATCGTAAATATAAGTAGTTTTACATCTATTGCTAAAATCGGATAAGGTGTTTAATTGAAAAGTTTGTCCATCCATGACTATTTCATTTTTCGGGTAAAATTATGAAACATATTTCATATAAACAAGAAAACTGTTTTATTTTTTTACAAAAATATAATTAAAGAAGATATTAAAAGGGACATTCCATGCCACCCCCAATATAGCCATCCATAACACCCCGTTGAGCCAATAGTTATTGAATACACACACTTGAAATCCTATAGGAAAACATACTACTGCTAAGGCTAATGAGATTATCATTATCATTTTAAATAAATGCCACGCATCTAAAAAATTAGCCATGAAACCCCAAGGAGTTTTATATTTGAATCCGTCTTTTGGGTTGCCATTAATGTATTTGTTTTCCCAACTCACGGCTGGGTTCCAGTATTGGTAGTTTACTTGTTTTTTCCAACGGAATTTATACCAATGAAATTGAAGGGTATCCATTAGTGCATTGCATATTGAGGCGATGGTAAAGAATAGGATGGATAGAAGCATAGGTGAAGTTAATTTCCACCTCAATCCTCCCAAAGGGAGGAGGTTGGTGCGTTGTTGGTTTGTTAGTAGTTAATTATGAATTTTTAATATTGATAGCAATAGCAGAAATTACATGATAAATAAACTGAGACACCATTAATACTACTCCTATCATGGGTGTTATTTCAAATATTACCCAATCGGTTGATAAAAATTCTATGGTGCCGTATTGCGAAAATACGCCAGAGATTAATAGGATGGAAGCTAAAACATATCTTCCTAAGTTGGTGGCAAATAGCCAAATGATGTTTTTTTTCATAAGTTGTTTTTTTCACCGCAAAGACGCTAATACGCTAAGAGGTTTGGATTAAAATTTAATTTTTGAAGCGAGTTGGTATAGTTTTATTAATGTTTTCTTTTCTATTTTATTGGATTCTCCAAATTCAAAAAATTCTTTTGCTGCAAATACATTTCCTTTTAATCCAGCATATATTTCTGGACTAAATTCATTTCCGTTTTCATCAGTAACAGATGTTACATAACAAATATAATCTGATTTTTTTTCTTGAATATCATTGTTTTTATTAGTTGAATAAATATTGTTCCAATTTTTAAAGAAGGTGATAATAGAACTGTATTCGCAAGTTCCTCCTCCTCCTTTGCGTTGTATGGCAATATTTCTATATTTTGTATGTTGGGTAATTTCTAATAAATAGGATTGTCCGTTTACGTAGCCTAACGAGTCTGATCCTATAAATGTTGCTAGTATTTCTGTTTTTTTCATATTTTTTTAGTTTTACTAGAAAGACGCTAAGTTCACTATCCCTTCCCCCAATCACCCACCTTTCTTTGTCCGAATATATTCGGAATCTCAAGGGAGGAAATCTGCCCATATATCCCACTTCATGCTAGAGGCTTCCGTCTTCCGATTTATTATTTTCCTTTTAATTCCTATTTTCTAATTCTATTGCTACTGCATGTAGCGTCATTAAATCATCTATACTGGTTACTTTGGATAGCCTCACAGGATCTAAATCATCTCCTTCGGGGAAGATGATGGTATCATTGTCATATACTACGATATGGTCTATTACTCCCTTGTCTGGCGTGTTAACAATATTGTTTTTAAAGTGAATATGTTTAACTGAATACACTTCAGTTCTTTTTTCTTTTTTTGCATAGAGGCTAAACACATGCTGTGTTTCTTGTCTTATCTCTTTTCTGAGAATGCTAATTCTATTGTTTAAGTATTTTCTTGGTATCATTTGGTGGTTAATAGTTATTTGTTAATAGTTATTTGTTTTACAGCAAATCCCGAAATATGTTTTTATTTGAAAAACTAATATTTCGAGGATGCTCGAAAAAAACAAAGAATTGAAAATTCTTGTTTTTTCGGCAGACGCTGAGACGCTAATGGTTTTTGTTATTATTTTGTTTCATTTGCTCCAGCTACATTGCTCAATCTATATACCTTGCATGGGTAGGTTTCTTTTTCTTCTGCTACCATAAAGTCTTTACCACATTCAAATACATCGCCATTTTTATCTACCCAAATCCATTGCTCCTCACCTCTTATTTTTTTTGATAGTATTCCGGGTACTCGATTAACCCATTGTTGCCTACTTTCTAATACAAAAAGTAACTCTGCATTTACTGTTATTTTTTCCATTATCTTAACGAATTAGTAACTAGTTTTTGCACCTTATATTCAATAAGGTTGTTGATTATTATTGCTTTTTTAAATTCTTTTACTCTGTTTAGTCTTAACCCATAGGTTTGAGCTATTGGGGCTAATTCTTTAACGTATTCTCTTAGTGTTATTTTTGGTTGGTTTAGCATAATCTAAAAAGTTAATGGTTATTTGTTAATTGTGTTCTCGCAAAGACGCTAAGACGCAATGGTTTTTATTTATCTGTTCCTATAGTTTTAAATTTATCCCAAATATCGCTACTATCAAAATCAGGAAATCCGTTTGGGAATGTTTTTTGACCAAAATAATCGAAGGTTAATACTTTTATCCCTTCTTTTTTACACCAATAATCTAAATAGGTGAGATACATTACTGCTTTGCCTGGTGTTTGAGAAATAACAGCTAAAAAGAAAATTAACCGAACATCTGCTATAGTAAAACTATAAATTGATAGTCTTTTTTCAATTACTTTGAATAAAAAAGGTTTTTCTTTTTCTTGTATAATTTCTTTAGTTTCTTTTTTTATATATAAAAGTGCAAACAACTCTGTTTCTTCTGGAGTCATTTCTCTTAATTTGCATTTTTCTACATCTGTGTAAAAATCTGATAGGGTATATGGTTTTGTTTTTATTTTCATAGGTTTCGTTTTAATTTCTCTCGAAGACGCAGAGACGCTGTTTTTTTTAAGTTCTTATTTTAATTTATTTAGTTATATGAAATCCATTAATGAGATGTCTTCTAGTCCTTCTTCCTTAACAAGATAGTGATAGTTTGTTTTAAGAATCTCTCCGTCTTCCATTGTAAGTATATGTAAACAATCAAAAATTGTTATAGTATCTTCATTACTAAGGGTAATGTCAGTTCTTGTAATACTAAGTTCTTTTTTATATTGTATGTACTCATCTATTTCTTCGTTTTCACTAATGCTTCCGAAAAGTCCTTTATGTTTTTCTGTGTCTTTTTTATAATTATTAATTATATGTTTTATTATTAGATCAACCTCTTGTTGATTTGCAATCCTAAACTCTTTTGATATTATTTTTTTCGTCTGATTTTTCATAACCTATATTTTTAGTTTGTAACTTAAATTCGAGGCTAAATTATAAAACATATTTCATTTATGCAAACTTTTTATTAAAAAAAATAAAAAAAGCCACTCGGTGAGTGACTTTTTAATGGTAAAGTATATATAGAGAGATGTTTTACTAAACTAATTTATATTCTGAGCGTAAAAATACTTTTCGTAGTTTAACATCACCTACTTGTTGTGTTGGTTCTGCTGGCGGACGGTTAATAATAGCTTTTAAATCTTTTGTGCTAATAATATTATTGTTAGTTGCTAATTTTTCTTTTATTTTAACTACCATTTCTGCTACTTCGGGGCTAATGCTATTGTTTGATGGTGTTGGTGTTTGTGCCTTTGGAGTTTCTACTTTTGGATGGTTAACAGGCTCGGAGGTTGGTGTAGAAACAATATTTGATGACACTTCCCCTTCTTTTTTTTGTTCTACATCCTTATTATCATCTGAAGGAGGATTTGGTGCAGGAGTTTCTTCTTTTTTTTCTACTTCTTCTGCCTTCTTTTCTTCTATTCCTTCTTCTACATAATCGGCAATGAGGTCTGAAACACATACATCTTGCTTAACCAGGTTGTTTTTCATGGCTGCGGATGGGTTTTTTTTGTACCTACCCCATGCTGCTTTTAGTATGCCTATTTGCTGCTTTATTTCTGTTGGTAATAATTGTTCTTTGATGTTGTTTTCTGTTAAGAATTTAATATATTCAAATTCGTAGGTTGTTTCTGTATTTTCCATAATATTTTGTATTTTTTCTCCCATCCCATCCTTCCTAAATGGAAGGGGTTGGTTTTTAGTTAATAATTAATTTTTAGATGTACAAACTTATGAAATGTATTTTAATAAAACAAGTTTTTAATTCCTTATTTTATTTTAAATGTGTTAAATTATCCTCTATTTCTTTTTTTCGGAGTTTACGCAACTGATGCTCCTGGTAGTTATTCCAAACAGTTGATACTGCACTCAGTGTTACTATTCCTATAAATAATAAATAAAGATTTCTCTGTTGTTGTGGTGTTACTTGCATGATTTTATTCGTTAATTATTATTTGTTAATTATGTATAAAAAATCTGTTTCTTGCTTTTATGGCTGCTGCTTTCATTCTTAATAGTGGATTGTGATTACATTCTTCACAAATGTAAGCATCGCAAAGGGAACAATAAAAAACCATACGTGGTCTAGTATCATTTAGTGCATATTGATGTACTTCGCAAACTCCTGTGTGATATTGTGTTTGATTTTGTTGTTGCATGGTGTGAAAATTATTTATTAATGGTATTTGTTAATTGTGTTGCTCGCATCCCTATAGCTATCTGGAGTTTATTATCGCTGATTAGTTTCTCGAAAAGACGCAGAGACGTTAAGGTTTTTATTTATCAAATAATTTATCTTTTCCTAAAGTTTCTGATATGGGAAATGCTGTATCATCTTCTGCTAAAAAGTCTTTTCCTGTAGCTGATTTATAAACCTCTTTATAATCATCTTTCATTGCAGCTAAGTACTCACCTCTTGTATCGCCACCTAAAGAAATTAACATTTCATATCCTTGCTCTATAATATCATCTAATTCTTCCTGATTTGATATAAACTGATCATCATATACAGTAGGTAATTCATATAAATTAATATCACGTTCAATATCATCTAAAGTAATGTTGTTTTCTAGTTTTAAATTAGCTTCATCCTTAATTTTTTCTACTGCTTCATCATAAGTTAATCCGTTTAAATCATCTTGTGTAATATCTAAAACATTAGTCCATGTACTAAATCTTTTATCTGGATTATTAGAAATGTCTTTCTCTGTATATTTATCTAAAAAGAATAATCCTATAAATTTATGAGCATAATTCATTCCTTTACCAACGTGTTGGTATTGTATTACCAATTTTCCATAATCATCTTCGTAACTCACATTATAAGATACTTCATCTAATATTTCCATCTCATAATCATCTTCATCCCACGCTTGTAACTCTATCTGTTTATAATCTGGAACTTCTTGAGCATTCATTGTTTTAATATTAGCTACTTCTTCTTTATATTTCTCGTAAGCATCTTTTATATTGTCAAAACTATAGGTATCTAAATTATAAGGGTCATTTGTATTTTCATAAGCATCTTCTGCAACTCTAACTAAAAAATTCTTTGGTTTAAATGATAGTTTTTTAATATTATCCTTAATTTCTTCTAATGTTAAAATAGAATCCACCTCCCCACCCTCAGCCATTTTTGTTTTTGGGTTAAGGTATTTTGCTTCAATTTGTTTGATGGCTTTTTCTAATCCTCCAAATTCTTCTTCTATTTCTTTTTGGGTAATTTTTTCGCCTAAAATGTCTTTATAAGAAGATAGGAACTCACGCCCTGCTTTTTCTAAGCGTTCCATTTTTTTAATGGCTGATTTTGGGTCTTTTTTAATGTCTTCCACTTTTATGTTTCTTATTCCTTTGCTTACGGCATCGGCAACATCGGCAGCAGCTCGTTGTATTACGCTTTTGGTTTTACGTTTACCAGCAGCTTTTTTAATGGCTTCTTTTCTGGCTTTCCATTGGTCTATAATAATTTCGCAGAATTTAGGATCATCCTCAAACACTTTTTTATCATCTACCATTACAAATTTTTTCTCTTTTGGTTTGGCTGGTGCTTTGGGAGTGGTGGCTTTTTTCCTTGTTGCTGTTTTCTTTTTAACTGTTGCCCTTTTTTTAGGTGCAGCAGTTTTTTTGGTTGTTTTTTCTGCTTCTAAGGCTTTTTTTAGCTCTGCCTCAAGGTCTTTTATTTCATCTAAGATAAATTCTTTTTCATCTTCTAATAAGCCCTTTGCTTTAATTAATTCTTTGTTTTCTTCTAGTTCTTTTAGTATTGTTGTTGACTTTCTCATGTTTACATAGTTATTAGTTAATAGTTAGTGGTTATTAGTTATTGGTCATTGGTTATTGGTTATTGGTTCTCGCAAAGACGCAAAGTTAATTCCTGATATAGCTGTTTTGTTTTAGCCAATTGATTAGTTGTTGTTTTTGTTCTTTAGGTGCTTTTGGGTTTATTTTTAGTTCTTGTTCTTGCATGTACCATGTAGCTACTTTTTGTTCTGTTTTTTCTTCAAAAATATCTTGGGTATCTGCATTTTTTACACTATAATAGGGATAATTTGCAGATTCATCTCCTACTAATTTTTCATAATCCATTGTTTTGAAGTCTATTTTTTTTATTTCTCCGCCTTGTTTTAAAACCAATTTTCCTTTATTAAAATGTTCCATTAATGGATATTTAACATTTAAAGGCAATTTATCAAATTCTAATTCTGCTGCTCTTTTAGCTTGATTATCCGGCAATCCTTTTTTGGTGGTAAATCCTACTTGTTTTAAGAGTTCTATTCTTGTGTCATAGATAAATCTATCGTTTTCATTGTCCCAAGTTTTTCTTAATAAGCCTTTTTGTACTTCACCACCATTTTTCATAGTGTCTTTATGCTCAATTTGTGATGGATTCACCCATTCTTCTGCATTTGTCTCTAATCTAACTTTATACAAATTATCTTTCACATGGTAATCTATTATTTCTGCTTGATATGCTACATTATCAAACCATGCCCATACTTTATCTCCTATTTTATACGGTATTTCTCCGCCATTTTTAAGAGAAACGTGTTTTTTATCCATTAAGGTATTGTTGTAAAAGGTTTTTCCGTTATCAACAAAAGAAGCAAATGGTGTTCCTGGTATTTCTACACTTACCTTATTTGGATAAACAGCTCTTACAATTGCTTTTTTACCAACATATTTTGGGTTTCCTCCGGTAATTACTACTGTTTTATCAACACTAATTTCTCCGACATTTTTAAAAGGCAAAGGAACTTCTGCTTTTACGTAGTAATATTTTCCACTATCTTTTAATTCTTCTTCTAATTTATAGGCTTCTTCTTTGGTTAAATCAGAGGCTATTTCTTCGTAAGGCGAGTTTTCTGTTTTTCTAACTTCTACACCCCATATCTTTCTTCTGGAAACAGCATTTTCTATTTCTTTTTTTGTGCTAGGAGCAATGGTGTAGTCTTTATGTTTGAATATATCATATCGTTCTAAATCACTAATATTTACCACCCCATCTGCATCTGTTCTTACATCTCCTCCTCCATCAGAAAAAACATCTCTCACTATTCCTATGGTTTTGTGTTTAGTGTTAGCTACTACATTTCCTACTTTAAATTCATTGTCTTGTATAGTTCCACCATTTTTAAGTTTAGAGGTTTCTTTTTTTTGTATTATAATTCCTTGTTTATAGCTATCTCTTACCGATTCACCAATATATGAAGCATACTTAAAGCCTTCTCTTTCATCATCTGAAAAAAGATTTGATTTAGGCTTTAAATCATTTTGTAATAAGTACCAAGTTCCTTTAAATAGTTTTAATTTACCTTCATATATATCAGCACTTCCATAACCTATAAATAAAACATCCTCTTCATTTTTAAATTTCTTACCTATAATTCCTCCTTGTTCTAGTTGTGGCACATCTTTTTTCTTAAAATTCTTCATTTTACGTTCGTAATCCACTATTTCTTGCATGGATAGCCATTCTGGTTTGCCATCTTTGGGCAGACTGTTCCATAGTTTTTTCATTTCGGCTATTTGATCATCCACATTTCCTGCCCATAAAACTTTTTCATATCCATTGGCTGCTCCTAAAAAATAATCATTATCCATTTGTAGCCTACTTAACATCATATAGGTAAATGTATGCTCATTTTCTACTTCTCCTCCTTGTTGAAATTTTTTGTCATGCAATTCATTAAAAACACTATCCACTTCAGTAAAACCTTCATCTTTATAGTTTTTAATTCCTTTTGTTAAATCTTCTTTTGTTTTATAAGTTGATATTCCAATAAAAGGGGATCCATCTTTGTGTGTTCCTCCATCATACGTACTTATACTGTATTTTACTTTACCTATAGCAGACGGATTAACACTAAATAGTTTTTTAACTTCATAATATTTTTCGGCTGCATGATATACTCCATCTGAATCTATTACAGATCCATCTTCAATTCTATCAAAGGTCATTATATCACCAGTATTGGTATTAATATACTTCTCTCCTTTTTTTAAATCATTTTGATGTATTGTTTTATATTTCCCCGATTTCTCTTTTAATTCGTCACTAATATTGTCTATATTCAAATCAACTAATGGTGCTAAATACAAATCTCTCATTAATTCTCTATCTACTGTATCTCCACCTCCCCAAACTGTCTTAGGATCGTTAATGTATTTTTCTGCTGCTATTCTTATTTCTTCATTGGTAAAACCTCCATTGTAATCTTTTTTATAAAGACCGTCTTTTTTACCATAAAATGATGCTACATATTCTACAAATTTGTCTATTTCTTCTTTAGAAGGTTTATTTTCCTTCATTTTAGCAATCATTTTTTCAATAATTCTAACCCTTGCTTTTAGTTCGGGTTTTTTGGCTGCCATTTTTTTAACAATTCTTAAACGAGATTCTAAATCCTTTATGGTAACTTCTTCTTTTTCTGGAGTAGCAGGTTTAGGTTCTGCTTCTTTTTTTAGTTGCTGTTTTAGTTCTTCTATTTTGCTGCTAATACTTGTTTTTAGTTCGGCAGGTATATACTTATTATCTAAGGCTTTTTGTAGTTTTTTTATGTTTTCTTCGGTGGTTGCGAGTTGTCCGCCATTAGCAAAAGGTAATGAAGTTTCATATCTTACATTGTGGTATTTATTAGATGCTTCTAACCTTGCTGCTAAATCTTGTGATTCTGTTTTGGTTAATTCATCTGCCCTAACAATATAGGGAGATGTAGGACTATCTTGAGTTAATACCTCCCATAGTTTTGCTTGTTTTAGTTGTCCGCCATTATTATAAATACTACCTTTTACATGAGCTATTATTTTGTTGTCTTTC
>Ga0100379_10005884_pt1 | contig 10458 bp, 13 predicted proteins | sample CryGeymeta201503_FD_80418 | JGI IMG/M metagenome (GOLD analysis project Ga0100379, IMG submission 80418) | Groundwater microbial communities from Crystal Geyser aquifers in Utah, USA - Crystal Geyser metaG 2015-03 | ecosystem: Environmental > Aquatic > Deep subsurface > Groundwater | place... | reverse complement strand
TCCCTCCTTCACCATATAAAGGTTATCTGCTTTTTGGCCTTCTTTAAATATGAGTTCTCCTGTTCTATAATGCAAAATGTTCGCTGACTCGAACAAAATGTCTTGCCATTCTGGTGAACAGTAATTCGCAATCAACTTATCTATCTTCTGGAGTTCGGCCGTATCTATCATCTTTAAGTGTCATCAAAGATATTGACTGTAACTGTATCAAAAAAAGCCAAGCCAAAATAAAACAAGTCTTGCTTGGAATGGCTAAAATCATTCACTTAAATTGCAGTCCCTCAATTTATTTTATGATTTCAATCATAATTTATATTGCAGATTATCATATTTTGCACAATGCAATTAATCTTCCTTTGAATATGAGTTTTAAAGACCATGTCAAAGGCTGAAACCAAAAGAATAAATTATATGAAACCTAGATTCAAAGTATTTATCGCCATCCTTACCATGGGGAGTTTCATGGCATGTGGCACTGGGGAAACCCAGAAGGCTTCACCTTCTTCTGCTAGCAGTAATGTTGCGGAACAAAATACCCCTTTAGGTCAAGCCTCCGTTCAAGATGATATATCCGCAGCAAATATCCTCCAGGTAGCCATTGAATCGCCAGACCATACCACATTGGTGGCGGCTGTTCAGGCTGCAAATATTGAAAACGTGCTAGTTAACGCAGGGCCACTGACTGTTTTTGCACCAAACAATGCTGCATTCAATAAGCTTCCTGAAGGGACTGTTGAAGAACTTTTGAAACCAGAAAATAAAGCCAAGCTTGCTGGGATTTTAACTCGACATGCTGCCCCTGGTTCTTTTGACTCCGATGGGCTCAAGAAAGAGGCTTCAAAAGGAAGGAAGATTTATATGGCAAATGGAGATTATTTGTCGGTACGAGTTGAAGGCGACGACATTTATGTAGGGGGCGCAAAAATTCTCGCCACAATACCCACATCCAATGGGATTATAAACGTAGTCGATGCTGTAATTCTTTCGGCTGAATAAATATAAAAACCAATCACAATGAACATGCATAAATTAACCATGGGCGCTCTGGTCGCCTTGCTACTCTCAGGATGTATTGACTCGCAGCCGGAAAAAAGTGCTGACAAAAAAACTGAAACACCTGCAGCTACAAGCGCCCCCACCAAAGATATTGGAGTGGGTCCAATCACAAAGGTCGAGCTAGCTGAAAATATTGACCAAGCATTGGCCACAAAAGGACAGGTAACCTTTGAAGCCAAATGCAGTGCTTGCCACAAAACAGACAAACGATTTGTCGGCCCAGCACTAGCCGGTGTTACTGAAAGACGTGAACCAGAATGGATCATGAACATGATTCTAAATCCAGAACAAATGGTGAAAGAAAATGAAACAGCTAGAAACCTGTTAATGGAGTATAGTGCACCCATGGCCAATCAAAACCTTACTGAAACAGAAGCCCGCGAAGTGCTTGAATATTTCAGAACCTTAACCCAGACCAGTGAAGAACCTGTTACAACCCAATAATTATGAAAAAGACACGATTATCAATCATAGCCCTCGTAACCGTAACAATCGGAATGTTTGGCTGTGGCTCTCCAAAAGAGAGTAAATCGGATGGCGCCTTAAATGGAAGTAACGCCGAAAAAGTATATGTAGCGCCAGGTGAGCACGACGATTATTACGCCTTTATTTCTGGCGGGTTTAGCGGTCAATTGGCTGTTTACGGACTGCCTTCAGGTCGTTTATTCAAGGTGATTCCAGTATTCTCACAGGATGCGGAAAAAGCTTACGGATACAATGAAGAAACCAAACCGATGCTAAACACTTCTTATGGTTTCGTGCCGTGGGATGATGCGCATCACCCTGATATGTCGCAAACAAATGGTGAAATTGACGGCCGTTGGTGTTTTATCAATGGAAACAATACACCACGAATTGCACGTATCGACCTGAAAACATTTGAAACCACAGAAATTCTCGAGATTCCTAATAGTGCTGGGAATCACTCCTCATCCTTTGTTACCGAAAATACAGAATACGTTGTAGCAGGAACCAGATTCTCCGTGCCTATTCCACAAAGGGATATGCCTATCAAAGACTACAAAGGCAATTTCAAAGGTTCACTATCTTTTGTTAAAGTGGCTGATGATGGAAACATGGATCTATCGTTCCAAATTATGATGCCGGGATTTAACTATGACCTTGCACATCCTGGTCGCGGCAAATCACATGGCTGGGTATTCTTCACAACGTATAATACGGAAGAAGCGAATTCATTGATGGAAGTGAATTCTTCTCAGTTTGACAAAGATTTTATCGCTGCTGTCAATTGGAAAAAAGCGGAAGAATATATTGCCGCAGGTAAATTCACCACCATGCCCGCCAATTATGCGCATAATATATACAGCGACTCAACACATATGGCAACAACAACCATGGGTAAAGAAGTTCGAATCCTTAATCCTGCAGACTGTCCTGGATTGGTGTATTTCCTTCCTACGCCAAAATCGCCTCATGGTTGTGATGTCGATCCTTCTGGCGAATACATCGTAGGAAATGGTAAACTATCTGCTTCCTTAACCGTCCACTCATTCACCAAAATGATGGCCGCAATTGAAGGAAAGAAATTTGATGGAGATGCTTACGGAATTCCTATTATAAACTTCGATGATGTTGTTGCAGGAGTAGTACAACAACCAGGCTTAGGCCCATTGCATACGGAATTTGATGGGGAAGGAAATGCCTACACTACTTTCTTCATCTCCTCTGAGGTGGTGAAATGGAAACTTGGAACATGGGAAGTATTGGATAGAAAACCAACCTATTACTCTGTTGGTCACTTAATGATTCCTGGCGGAAACTCAAGGAAACCTTGGGGCAAATACATGATAGCTATGAATAAAATTACCAAAGATCGCTATCTACCCACTGGTCCTGAGGTTTGTCAATCTGCTCAATTGTATGATATTTCAGGCGACAAGATGGAACTGCTACTTGACTTCCCTACCATAGGAGAGCCTCATTATGCAGCCGGATGCCCTGCTGAATTATTGGAAACGAATTCTCAGAAAATTTATAAGCTAGAGGAAAATTACCATCCCTATGCAACAAAAAGTGAGAAAGATGCCAAAGTTACGCGTAATGGAAATGAAGTACATATTCAAATGACCATGATTCGTAGCCATTTCTCTCCAGATAATATTGAAGGAGTAAAAGTAGGCGATAAAGTATTCTTCCATATCACCAATCTTGAACAAGATTACGATGTGCCCCATGGTGTTGCTATGATTGGTGCAAACACATCTGAGCTTCTAATCATGCCAGGGCAAACTGAAACATTTGTATGGAACCCGAAACAGGTTGGCGTTTGGCCATTCTACTGCACAGACTTCTGTTCTGCACTTCATCAGGAAATGCAGGGTTACGTACGCGTATCTCCAGCCAGCTCAAGCATTGGGTTGTCGTGGTCGCTTGATGGCGAGTAAGCACGATTAGTCAATAAGAGCAAAACGGGCAGTTTAATCACTGCCCGTTTTAATTCAATTCAGCCTTAAAATCATCTAAATGAAACTGTCCAGACTCTTTATGTTCGTTGCTTCGCTATTACCATTAGCGCTATTTATTATGCCATTATGGACCATTGAACTTGGGGCTCCACAATATCCGGAGCCTTTAGGTATGGAAATTTGGATTAATAAAATTGATGGGATTAAAGCCGGAGATATTCAAAATATCAACCTCATGAACCATTATGTTGGTATGAAAAAAATCCCAGAGCATATGAAAGAGTTTGACCTTTTCCCTTTTGTGGTAATTGGACTTTCCTTGCTTGGATTCCTTTTCGCATTCCTTGGTAAAAGAATACTCTATTTCATCTGGTTCTGGGGCTATATCTTACTCGGGGCCATCGGCATGTATGATTTCTATCAATGGGAATATGAATATGGGCATAGCCTCGACCCCAAAGCCGCAATTAAGTTTATGGATGAAACAGGTAAGCTACTCACCTATCAACCACCACTATTTGGTACAGAACATATCCTCAATTTTGAAGCGACATCCTTACCCGGAACTGGAGCCTATTTTCTTGCCGCAGCCATTGTATTCGCTGGTATCGCCTACTACCTCGGACGAATTGAATCCGGTTTAAAACTTCCTAAAATTTAATCCTATGAAATATCTTCAATTCATTATAGCAGCCTTTGCTCTACTCTTCATCAGCGCTTGTGCCGTTGAACCTGAACCCATACATTTTGGAAAAGATGCCTGCTCCTATTGCAAAATGACCATAGTCGATAATCAACATGCATCAGAGTTTGTTACCTCGAAAGGCAAAGTCTATAAGTTCGACGCCATAGAATGCATGCTCAATCAAATGAAAACATTCGATGAAGCGCCGGTTCAATTGCTGCTCGTCTCTGATTATTCTCAACCTGGAGAATTATGTGATGCCACTTCATCTAGTTTCCTTATATCATCAGAACTTCCAAGTCCAATGGGTGCCAACTTAACAGCCTTCAAAGTGAACGAGGATGCTGTAGCTGTTCAAGAAGCGAAAGGTGGAGAAATCTTCACTTGGAGTCAAATGAAGGAAAAATTTGAAGTCAAGAAGTAAGCGAGCATGCTAAGAAATCTGCTTCTTTACATCCTGATTTTGCCAGCACTCAGTCAAGCAAAACAAATTGATATTTGTCCCACCTGTTCTCAATCTTCCATCACAAAGGCGATTGCAGAAGCCGACAGCGGAGATATCTTGAACGTGAAAGAAGGAACTTATTTCGAATATGAAATAGAGATAAATACCCCACTCACCTTACAGGGAGAAGGCCAGGTGGTTATTGATGGACAGAAAAAAGGAAGCATCCTAAATGTCACGGCAAACCACGTGCGCATATCAAATTTGATTATTCGCAATGTAGGAACGAGTCATACGAATGACTATGCCGCCATTCATTTGCACAAAGCCCATCATTATGTCATTGAAAACTGTCGATTAGAGAATGTGTTTTTTGGAATGTTGATTGAGAAGTCGAATTATGGGACGATCCAGCACAATACGATTTCCAGCGGAGCAATGAATGAAACCTCTGCTGGCAATGGCATTCACCTTTGGCAATGTCATCATGCGCTTATAGATCATAACCATGTATCGAAATTACGCGATGGTATTTATTTCGAATTCGTTTCAGAAAGTAGGGTAAGCTATAATGTGAGTTATAAAAATTTCCGCTACGGATTGCATTTTATGTTTAGCAATCATGATGCTTATCATGACAATGTTTTCCAAGAAAATGGAGCTGGTGTGGCTGTGATGTTCTCAAAATTTATTTCGATGAACTGCAATCGTTTTTATAAGAATTGGGGAACTGCCTCCTACGGACTTTTGCTCAAGGAAATCTATGATGCTTCCATCACCAACAATGAATTTATTGCGAATACCATTGCCATAAATGTTGAGGGGTCTACCCGCATAAACTATGAACATAATATACTAAAAAGTAACGGGTGGGCCGTTAAAATTGCGGGTGCATGTTATGCCAATCGCTTTCTACGAAATAACTTTCATTCGAATGCTTTTGATATTTCCTATAACAGCAAAATGAATGACAATGTATTCCAGGGCAACTATTGGAGCGACTATACGGGCTATGATCTGGATAAAAATGGCGTGGGCGACATCCCCTATCGACCCGTTAAACTCTTTTCCTATATTGTCAATCGGACGCCTGAAAGTATTGTGTTATTGAGGAGTCTTTTCGTTGATATTCTCAATTTTTCAGAAAAAGTTTCCCCTGTTTTCACTCCGGATGATTTATTCGACCTCTCCCCATCCATGAAAGAAATACGATGATACATATTGAAAGTATTAGCAAATCATTTGGAAAGCTCAAGGTTCTCAACCAGTTGAATCTCAGCATCGACCGCGAGGGGATTTTTGTTATTCTTGGACCAAATGGTTCAGGAAAAACCACCTTGATAAAAAGTCTACTCGGAATGGTGATTCCGGATGGAGGCGATATCCGCATCTTTGGAGAAGCCATCATAAAACAGTGGAAATACCGAGAGAAAATCGACTACCTGCCCCAAATTGCCAATTTCCCTGCTAACCTCAAGGTGAGTGAAATGATTGAACTGATTAAGGATTTGCGGGATGTGGATACACGGGAACAAGATCTGATTCAACTCTTCGGACTAAGCCCTTACCTGAATAAAAAACTCGGACAACTCAGCGGTGGTACCAAACAAAAGGTAAACCTCGTGCTAACTTTTATGTTTGATAGTCAGTTGATTATTCTTGATGAACCAACTTCAGGGCTCGACCCAATCGCGATGCTTCATCTCAAGGACCTTATTAGAAAAGAGAAAGCACGCGGTAAAACCATTCTAATTACGACACATATCATGGATTTTGTTGAAGAAATGGCAGATCAAATTGTGTTTCTATTGGATGGAAAAATCTATTTTAAAGGCAGTGTGAAAGAAGTTTTGGAGAAAACCAAGCAAGCCGACCTCGAACATGCCATCGCTCAAATTTTGAAGGAAGAAAATGTTTAAGATAATCAGGTACAGCTTTTTTGATTTAGTACGCAGTCGCTGGAGTATCGTCTATTTCGGATTCTATTTTTTACTCGGAATGGCGCTGCTTTTTCTCAATAATGACGCGTCGAAAGCAATCATTACAATGATGAATGTTATCGTTGTCTTAACTCCTTTAATCGGGATCCTTTTTGGGGTGATGTACTTTTATAATTCTAAAGAATTCACCGAATTACTTCTGGCTCAACCCCTCAAACGAAGCTCAATATTTATTGGTCAGTATCTCGGCTTAGCTATTTCGCTATCATTGAGTCTAATTCTAGGATTAGGGATACCCTTTGCCTTGTATGGCATTTTTGCCTCTGAATCAGTTACAAGTTTTATTCTTCTGCTCACCGTAGGCACCCTGCTCGGATTCATCTTTGTAGCCTTGGCATTTAATATTGGACTTGCGAACCCTAATAAAATCAAAGGATTTGGAATGGCTATATTACTCTGGCTATTTTTGGCAGTGGTTTATGATGGTCTATTTCTCATTTCACTGGTCATGTTCGACGACTATCCGATTGACAAATTTTCACTCATTGCCAGCATGTTTAACCCAATTGATTTATCACGTATCCTAATAATTCTAAAATTGGATATTTCCGTACTCTTAGGCTATACAGGTGCCCTATTCCAACATTTTTTCGGGACTTCTTTTGGCATGATAAGCAGCTTAGGCGTATTACTATTATGGTGTGTTATTCCCATACGTTTGATACTTCATCAGGCAAAAAACAAAGACTTCTAGAATTCATCCGCTTTTACCAAGATTGCTCTCCACAAAATAGTGCGGGTAAATTTTGCGGTATTCTTCTTTCCCTGCCTGGCTTAAATAAGGATAAAGCATAGATATCAATTGACTCGCTTGCCTCAATAAATAAACGTTGTCAATTTTTTTATGATAAAGGGCCGATGCATAAATCCAGGTATCGCTAAAGTTTATCATGCGTTCAATCAATAAATTAGCTTCTTCTTGAAACTCAAAACCGCACATAAGTCCTCTTTCTAGCAAGCTATTTAACATGAACTGGTAACCTGCTACTCGCTTTTCATATACCGACTCAAAATGCGCGGCGATTTTCTGATTCGAGCGGAGTAAATTGTATAAGTCAGTCCAAAAGAAAACATATTCGAGCATGCGTTCCATACTCGATTCAATATCAGCCTTGATCGATTCTAAGCTCAATTCAGCAGTTCCTAATTCAGCTATTCGTCTGTCAAATTCTGTCACCATATCAAAATAAAGCGACTCAAGAATGTCTTCCTTCTTCTTGAAATGATAGTTCAGATTTCCAGAACTCATGTCCAGCTTTAAAGCAATCATTCGAATGGTTACTGATCCATAACCCTCGCTGTTAAATAATGACTTGGCAGCTGACGCGATTTTTTCTTTGGTTTTGCTCATTAGTAAACTTGTCCTAACAATTGGATTTTAGTAAATTTGCCCTAAAAATAATCAAAATGAAATCCCTGTATAAATCTGAGCAAGGAAAAGATGAAATTTTTCGTTTGTATGATGAGAAACTGAAAAGCCTAAACATCAGCTACGAAAGCAAAGATGTAGCAACTTCCTTCGGAAATACACATGTAATTGTTACCGGAGAGCCTCACAACCCGCCATTGATAATTGTGCATGGATCAAATGCCTGTGCTCCTATTGCGCTAGAAACTTATGCAAACCTGAGCGCTAAATTTCAAGTCTATGCGGTTGATGTATTGGCTCAACCCAATAAGAGCGCAGAAACACGCTTGAGTATGAAGGATGACTCATACGGCAAATGGATGAATGAGGTCATGAATGGACTCAACTTGGACAATGTCATACTCGCTGGCTTTTCCTTTGGCGGTTTGGTCATATTAAAAACACTTGAACACGACGAATCAAAGGTTAAATCTGTGTTCTTGTCCGCACCAGCCTATATCGTAAATGGTAATCCTATCAAAGCCATTTTGAACATGTTCCTCCCAATGAGGCGCTTTATGAAAACAAAAAAAACACAGCATGTAGAGCGTTTTTTGGCGAATATTTTCACGGAACGAGATGCCTTTGCTATAGATTATCTTTCACAGGTGTTTTCCCATTTCAAAATGGATTTCACGCCCGTCCCGTTGATTAAAACCGAGCGTGCTCAAATGATCAAAACACCCATAACCCTCTTCGCTGCCAAGCAGGACCTGCTATTCCCCGGCGAAAAAATGATCAAGCGAGCCTCTAGAATATTTCCATCCCTAAAAAAAGCTGTGCTCCTCGAACAATCAAAACATGTGCAATGTGCAGAAGATAACCAGCTGATTGAAAATATAATTTTGACAAGCTAAGGAATACTAGCAATCAAATTAAGGGAATATGTTAAACCTTCACACGAGATAAAAGTGCCATGGACTTGAGCCATCTTAAACTCGATAGTTAACTCCTATCCATAGCGAACATGCGAGTTCAAAGACCGAGATCCCGATTCAATCTTGCAAAACATTCTTAGTCCTCATCCCAACGGCTGTTTGCTAAGACTCATTCATTCGCAGATTCCAGAAAGTCAAACTTCCGACTATGCTGCAGGTTGGCTGGAACATTATTTCACTCCCATGAAGACCTATTTCGCAGAAAAATAGTCTATAATCAATCGCATACCATAGACGCTTCTGTTTATAAATAACATTTTTCCATTGATTTACAGATAGTTAATTCGTTCACCCTAAAAACATTTACGAAACCATTTAGTTGCGCTTATATTTGCAACCGAACAGTTTCTTAAATGACTAAAAAATGAGAAAATTAAAATTGCAGGTACAAATCAGTGTTGATGGATTTATCGCCGGACCGCAAGGAGAAATGGATTGGCTCGTCCAAAATTGGGGACCTGACATCGATGCTTCGGTGAGTGAATTAACCGATTCAGTGGACACCGTTTTACTCGGCGCCAATCTCGCGAAAGGCTTCATTCCGCATTGGACGGCTGCTAGCAAAGAAGAAAATCCTATTCCCGGTGCTGAATTTTATGCCAACGTTTCAAAAGTCGTCTTCTCGAACTCAATCCAAGAAAGCGACACGGAAGTGCAAGCTTGGCAGAATACATCCATAGCAAATGGAAATCTAGTTGAAGAAGTTAAAGCCTTAAAAGCGCTAGCAGGAAAGGACATGATCGCCTACGGAGGAAGTGCTTTTGTATCCTCCTTAATCCAACACCAACTTATTGACGAACTCTACCTTTTTGTGAACCCCACAGCCTTAGGTAAAGGACTACCAATCTTTGCTTCCCTTACAAAAAATCAACACCTTCAACTCATCGACACCAAGCAATTCGACTGCGGCATCGTACTTCTAGCTTATAAAATTAGCTAAGATGAGAAGAGACGTATTCCAGGCTATTGCCGACCCAACGCGAAGGGCTATCTTGGTATTGATAGCGGCGCACGCCATGACACCCAATGCTTTGGCTGAACACTTTGACAGCACCCGTCAGGCGATATCCAAGCATTTGCGTATCCTCACAGAATGTGAATTGGTAAAACAGGAGCAAAAAGGCCGCGAAATCTATTATCAAATAGAACTCGAAAAGATGAAAGAAATAGACAAATGGCTCGAGCAATTCCGGAAAATATGGGAAAACCGTTTCGAACAGCTCGATCTAGTGCTTAACACCCTTAAAAAAGAAACAAAATGAACAGTAACTTGCTTTTTGATTTTTCAGTAGATAGAGCGAAGAATCAAATCCACATTAAACGAGAATTTGCCGCTGAGCTACCTTTGGTATGGGATGCTTGGACCAAACCTGAGATCCTTGATTTGTGGTGGGCACCAAAACCTTACCATAACAAAACGAAACATATGGATTTTCGAAATGGCGGTCATTGGCTTTACGCCATGTATAGTCCAGAAAATGAAGCCCATTGGTGTCGGGC
>Ga0100379_10005873_pt1 | contig 10467 bp, 10 predicted proteins | sample CryGeymeta201503_FD_80418 | JGI IMG/M metagenome (GOLD analysis project Ga0100379, IMG submission 80418) | Groundwater microbial communities from Crystal Geyser aquifers in Utah, USA - Crystal Geyser metaG 2015-03 | ecosystem: Environmental > Aquatic > Deep subsurface > Groundwater | place... | reverse complement strand
TCATCACTTTCAAGAGCAACAAACAGGAAGAACAAGGAAACACAATTCTTTATCCTATCAACAGTGTTTCTTTCAACGCTATCAACTAACGATGGTTCATGACTGCTGGAGCCGACGGAGTGGTGCATTTCTGGGACTACGAAGCAAGAAACAAAATCAAGACACTTAACTATGGAGGTGTGCCTGTTTGCGCAGCTGTGGTGAATCACAAAGGAGATATGATTGCTTACGGTTTGGGCAACGACTGGCATCTCGGACAGGAAGGCGCTCAAAAGTGGCAAACAAAACTTGGGGTACACATTGTGACCGAAAACGAAACTAAATTTGCCAAATGATCATCCGAACATCTATTATCACAATACTTCATCAAATTCAATATCGTTATTCTTATATCATCATTCAGCCTGCCTGCGAGAAAAGCAGAGATTCCATCTCTGCCATCTCTTCTGAGCAGCAAGATTTAGCAGACCGATTTGTTTTCCTTCCTGAATCATAACTTCTTCTTCAACTCTTTGGTCCAAGTTGTACCACTTTAGAAGAGCAAAAAGGTCAACTCCGACTGCTGATAAATAAGCCAAAGGTTCTCCAACATCCCATCCGTAATAGCCGAATGTGATGACATAAAGAAAGACCCAGTTTGTTCCCATAAGAATACTCATTTTATTTATAAAACTGTCCAGAGGTTTTTATGCCTTGAGATTGTTTATCGCCTGGAGATTGGCAAAGCTTTTTCCAATTATGTCATATACTTCCTGAATTTATTCTTTCTTTTGTTCAGACGGAGGGCTCGGAGGCAATTACAAAATTTCACTAACAGCTGAGCCCGTTTCCCATTCATTGAATAACTGAATTAGTCCTCTTTGAACTCCTTCTGGAAGCTGAATTAAAAATTGTGTACATTTCTATTGTTGATGTAATTGAATTCTAATAGCTCAACTCCATACAATATTTCTGCTTTACTATTGTGAATTTCATAGAGGAAAAAATTGTTTGCCATCAAAAGTGGCAAGATAGGCTATTCCTTAACCGACTCATTTTCTTTTCTGACCTCATCTGTAACTACAATCTATTTTAAGTTAGTTGTAAAGTTAGGAGCAACTAGAAGTTCAGCTTTAGGATTAGGAAAGTTGTATTGAATATGCTGATACAGCTATTCGACTGTAGAATCTGCCCTAAGCATAACAATTGTTTCCTGGCCAGGTAATCTGGTCACTCTTACTTTGTTGTAAGTCTATCCGATATTCCTTCTGATTTGCAGTAAAGATTTCAAGATCATTGAATCGATTTATAATATATACACTTTGACTATGGAGTCCCTTGATGAAATCAAATTCAAAATGTCATAGATCAAGCTGCAAGCTTTGGAAAAATAGTTCAGTCGATCCCAATCATAATACTTGCAGTCTATTCAAATACTCAAAAATGATCTGAATCTTAAAACACAAAAGGGACATTACCTCCTTCAATAACTTCAAAGCTTAAAACAATAATACGAATATCACTAAAAATAAGTCAAATAAGTCTTGCTTAAAGCCAACTCTTCTTCGCCCCAGTCAAAGAACAAACTGGATAATACAATCAATGGTACCTTTGAGAGCACTTCTCTCACAAACAATAAAAAAAAGTATCACCATGAACTGAAACTAAAAAGCCAGCCTATTATTATTCTTGACTCATCCCCAGAGAGTAAATCCAAGCATAGTAAGAGAATTTCTCCGAGGCAGGGACCCAAATAAATTTAGAAACCGCTAAATTTAAGATTGCAGAGAATCGATGAAAAAGTCAAGCAGTTTGAGAAGAATTCCTTTAGAAGAAAGTATTAGCTGTTGAAGTGTAAAAGTAATACTTCGATCCCTAGTGAGGAAAACAGCAGCAATAAAAACCGAAGAAGTTATGATTTCCAGAAAGGAATAAGCAAATCTTCTTCAAATAGCCAAAGCTTTGCTTTAAGGAGAAGCTAAAAAATGTTGAACAATCCTTAAAAGCCAAAACGACCTCTTTTCAGAAACTTCTGATTTAATAGAAGATAAATTTATTGTTTTAGTTGTAGTTGTAGTAGAATTAAATTGCATATAGCATGGCAGAATCCGATCATTTAACAAACTCTGTGAGATTATCTCTCTGCTTTTGACTCATTGATTGCCAGAGCACGTTGACATTTTCATTGAAGAAAGGATCTCCCTTGAGAATTCCTACATGTTCCTTGATCTTGATTCCGATAGTATCGTTGTAAAGTTTCTTGTTTCCAGTGATATCTCCGTAAATAGACAGCACTTTCTGCAGACCTTCCAATTTGTTGGTGCCGAGGATGAGATCAGGATGTTCTCTCATGATGTCGACAAGAAGTTCGTTTTGAACCATTCCTTCTTCTTTGTCGTGTCTAAGAGGTAGGAAATGGATCCAGAATCCAATAGCAGGTCGAGAATCAAATACAGTAGAGTGTTGTTTGATAATTTTACCAATAGCAGCCACTCCATTATCTCTACAATGACCATAAGTCTTTTCTTTTTCTGAACCCTTGGGGATTTTAACTGAGGAATATAATGCCTGAAGCCAAAGATTGATAGTGTCAACATTCATAACTGAGCTGGGAGTAGATTGAGCCAATATGCCCAAACCATAGCATGCAGCTTGTCGAAGGATGCAGCTGCTTTCAGAAGTGTATCTAAGGAGCACAGTCGAGAAAGATTCCCAGTGAGATTGAAGCATCTCATATCCCAAGTAATCGACCATATCATCTATAAGGAAAATGCCGAATTTGAGCATATTTTCAGTTTGTTTTTCGGTGAAAACTTGAGGGAGGACATTTGTGATGAGATAGTTAGCAAATCCAAGAGTCATCTATTTGTGGGTCTTGAAAAGAATGCCAATAAGTTCAGAAATAGCAACTTGAACCTCTTCCTCTTGCTTGATTTCCTCATCAAGTTGTTCTTTCTCTTCTTCGTCAAAATCTTCCAAAGCCTCACGGGTAGATTTTTTCTTGTCATCACTGTTCTTCAACAGATGGAGCATTTTTTCAGAAAATTATTTGACTTCTTGTTCGGAAAGGAAGCAAAGCCCTAATTATTCAATAACATTTTTCAAGGTTTCCAGTTCAACAATGATGATATCTGAGTCGTATTCCTTTTCGACAGTTTCAACAAGAGTTGCCATAAAATGCTTAGCTAGGTTGACAGCGAGAGGCTGGTTTTCTGTCTTGACGGCAGTGATAAGATTGGGAAGACACTTGCAGGCTTCTTCTTTGACATCCCCATTTGGATGTTCCTTGATTATAGTACAGAGAAGGCTGACTGTCTTTTCCACGTAGGGATTGTAGAGCTCCTTCAGTTGTTCGATGAAGACGTTCAACATGGAAATGGCCACCTCTGCTTCTTCAGTTTCGTATGTATTAATATTCTTACCATTCTTTTCATCTTCTTCATCTTTCTCAAGAGTGCCGTTGACCAAAGCGATTTACTCTTGAATAACCTTTTCGACCAATACGAACAAACTGGGCAAGATCCTGTCAAGATAGGCAGCGAGGTCCTTTCCATAGACGAGGCACAATCTTTGCCATCCAGCCAAAATGTAGGTTTTTTGAGGATCAGTCTGCTCAAACTGAGAACTTTGGAGCTGAATCATGAGATCAATCAAATGCTGAGCTGCGAATTTAAACATTTATGCACCAACTGAGCTGGCAATAATGGTCATGGTTTCAATGGATTGACCCTTCAGTTGTTTATACTCTTTAGATTTATACTTTTCTGTGGTATAGAAGCTGAATAAAATTTCAAGAGTTTTGTGAAGGAAAGGTTCAAATTTATCCTTAGCGATTTCAACAGCAGAAGAAATAGCTGACAGGGCACTTTCTTGAAGAAGTGATATTCCGTTGAAAGCATGGTGTAAAAGAAGGTTCACCATCAGCTCAAATTGTCCAGCGATTTGTTCGAATTTCATTCCCTCAAGGAAATTGGTCAAGGCAGCAGCTGAATGAGAAACTACTCTAGGAACAGGGTCATTTTGAAGAAGGCCAACCAATTCAGGGAAAACATCATTACCATATTTTTCCTGGAAACGAGGTTGCATATCATCAGATATTTGTCCGATAGCATGGCAGGCTGCATATCTCATCATAGGGTTTTCATGCCTGAGGAAGCTCATGATCATGGCCAAAACTGAGGAGATCTTTTCAACATCTTCGATGTACTCTCCAATTTGAGAAAGGGCCATGACAGCAGTGTATTTGTATCTCCAGTCGTTATTCTGTAGAAGTTTTTCGATTGTGCTCGATAAAATGGGTAGCATTTCTTCCTCTCCTATGACATAGATCAATCTATCAATGGCTCCCATACCAAATCTTGTGGTTTCGAAATCTTCATCATCCTCCATGTCTTCATTATAGCCTTCTACAGGTCTCTTCCATTCTTCAGTAATTTCGTCACTTATCTCAACCATATGGTAGAAGATCATTTCAATAGTTGATTCAAGAGATTCTTTTCTTTTTCTGAACAAAGCGGGGGATTTTTCAGCATAATCTACCAAAATTTCAGTAGCCATTCTGCGAACACCTCCTTCAAGATCAGGCATTCTGAATATGTTCATCAAGAGATCACAAAGTTCCTTAAAGTTTTTCTTGAAGAATCTAGGTTCAGTTTCCAACATTTCAGATAAAGTCTAGAGACCATCTTCTTTTCCGTCCTTCTGGAGAAGTGAGTATACTGCTTCGAAAATGGAAATAATCAGGCTCTGGAAGGTTGCTTGCTTTTTGATTTCCAAAACTTCTAGGTAGGACTCAAAACACTTCAATGCTGACAGCTTCAACTTTCCATCTTCATGTCCCAAGCCAAGCTTGAAAAGAGCATAAAGGTCATTAGCATTGTCTTTGAAGTGATCAGGAGCGAATCCAAGGAATGTTTCAAGAATGTAGAACCCTCCAACGATAGACTGCAAGTTAGAATCTTGAAGGAGTTTCCAGACATTCATCTTGAAATCGGGCCAGGCATCATCCTTAACTGAAATCAAAGATCCTGCGATTTATCCGACAGTATCAGCAATATGCTTCTTCATGTTAGGGTCATTTTCATGATAGATGATCTCAAAGAGTCCGATTTTTACTGCTTCTTGCACATCTGGAACCAGCTTATCCCAAACGTTGGTGTAAGAAGCTGGGGCAAAGTTGGAAAGGCAAAGTCTGAGTTGAGAAGCAGCGAAATTTCTCGATTCATTAGGGTTTGAGCCTGAATTATTTAATTTGTACCTTTGAGGATATCGAGATATGCTGAAATGAGTTCATTAGGCTTTTCGTTTCTGAGATTCGTGAGAATTTCTTCTGAATGTTTACGAAGATTCTGGTCATGTGATTGAAGAACGTCTCCAATGATCTTGATGAGCTGTGCTGAATCACTCATGTTGAAATGATAAAATAATGATCCTCAACAGTCACAAAAGCTCATATAAATATTAAAATACCGCCAACAAATACTCTCTTTTCTATATTCAAGATCCGAACCCAATTTATTTCCGGTCTGCCTTGAATTACTATCAATTATCATAATATCTCTATTTAAGTATAGTTGATTCTTTCGAATGATATATTCTAACTAAGATTGACTTGTGAAACCATTTGAGCTTCTTTGATAAATTCCATATCGATAAATATAAGGAAGCTGAAATAATAAAATAAGTAATGGAGAATGCAGATGCGAATAGTTGTAATTCAGTAAGTTTCAAAAGAGTAAGACTACCACCATTAGGAAGCCCTTCTCAAAAACTAGGAATAGATAGCCTATCAAGCTCAGGTATTCGAGTGCTTATATAGATAAAATTTAACCTCATATTGCTCTCCTGAACGAAAGAGCTCTTATCAGCATCACATAATCTAACCTGACAGAAGCACTCGATTATTTGCAATAAGCTGAGAAACTGCTTGAGTTGGTAGCTGCTCGAGGAAAATCAATAGATCGACAGCTGATACTTGCCATTCTAACAAATCAAGCACATATATATCAACTTCTAGGCCATCTATAGTGGACTCATCAATATTTATAAGCTGTTCTTTACAACCTGCATAGTTATCTTGATCACCCATAGCAGAAAAATCTATAAAACTGTATCAATAATTGTCTTTCAGTTTCTTCATCTGAAAACAGTCGTTTTATGGAGGAACAAGAAGAGGTGATAAGGATTTTTCTAAACAGAACTCATCACTTAGCTCGAGCACAACTATAATTTAGCTGGATACTTTCATTGGAAAATCAACATAATGCATCAGTTGTCATGGCTTCTGAATCAATCAGTAGCATGATAAGCCATCTCAACTATAGTTTGATCTTTAAAGATTAACAGTTCACCAATAGTCAGGGTTTATCGAATATGATTGAAAGTATTAGGAATTAATGCCAAGCCTTCAGCACTCCTGATTTTTGGGTCTTTCAATAAATTTAAAGATCCTCTTCTTCATTGTGGCACTTTAACTAACACGAAAAATATGAGCTGAGCTCTCAAAAACTTAATAATTTTTTGAAAGTATCTTTGGAGCAATACAACATCGAGGAAGTTAAAAGGAGAAAGTTATCGACTTTAATAACTAACCCATTCTCTATTCAAAAATATGCATAGAAAATGGTATCAATTGCATGCGCTTTTTATCTGATGAGTGATCAAAAAGCAAAGGACCTATAAACAACGAAATATCAGTTGAAAAAAAGTGCCAACATGAATTTAGAAATAGAAATGGATATAAGTCAGGAGACCCACTAGGCAGCTATTAAAGCTTATAGGTCACACTGTATCAATCTAGTCCTGAAATATCTACCTTCCAATTCTGTTTTAGCATAAGAATTGGTATAACTTTTGTCATTAGCAGAAGAATAACTCTCAAAATACAACAGACAACCATTACAGACAGACAACAATGGTTAAATCAAGATAAATATAAATACAGTGATGGCTTCTCCTCTCCTAATTCCTACAACAGATACTTTTGCACTTGACCTTTCTTGTGCAGACTCAGTTGACATAAATTGTAGTAATTCCAACATTGAGTCAAACAAAGCAACTCAGTAAGGGTTCACATTCGGAAAGGTACTGGAACCATAAACTTACTTTGATTTTATGCCTAAAGTAAAATCCAATAATTCAAATCCTCTTTTCCAAGGAACCAATAACCTCTACAATCTAAAGAAATAACAAAATCGAATCGAGATTTCTAATCAAAAAGAAAGTGTAGAGATCAGCATTGAATAAATTTTAGCTTCTAATCAGAAAAAAGCTGAAGCAATAAAGAGCTCAAAGAGTTTGCTGTCGAATGCCAGAACAAGAAAAAATAGCGAGGATGAATCAAAATTATTCTTCAAGAATAATATTAAAAGGAAGTGTAACAATAACAATAGTACAAGCAAAAAGAATCTGTAAATTCCAGTTCTCACTCATTCGATCAGCGCCAACTCATTATTTCAATCCAAGAAAGAAAAATCACTTCAGAAAAATCCTGAAATTAGCAGTTTGAGAAGCATTCCCAATCCTTCTGACTCCTTTAAAAATCAATAAGTCAGGAAGAACATAGCCAATGGTTCGAGCGATGGTCGAATTAAATTAAACAGAATCAAATCTCCTCTGATGAAATTGAAGACTGACAAAGCAGATAAACCTAAAGTGCCGATCATTTCTTTCAAATCAAAATCGAACAATAAGTCAACTAAAGTCAACAAGAGTAAATCCAAAGATTCCGCTTCTGGTAAAAAGAGTCCCCCTTTCAAGAAAAACAAAGGAAAATTCGAACCAGTTTATCTCCACAAAAAATGACTGTGTATTTCTTTTTTAAAAGACATTTAATTGAATGATATTTTTTTGATAAAATTAAAGTGAGAAGAAAGGGAATGACTATTTATGACTATGTTAGCTGTAAAGATAATAATTTACTATCGAATCAATTAGGTTTTGGCAGAATGAAATTTTCATTGAAGACTTGGTAAACTTTCATGAGGAAATCTTCGTACGCTTTTTCTCTTTATGAGGGAGGTACCCTTATCTTGTTGGGTTCTTTGATGTTTTCTTCTTTGAACCGAAAGTTTATCAAGTAATAGCGACCATGGATATTGTTACAAATCTCACTAACTAGATCTTTGAGTCTCGATAGCTTATTTTCCTCTTATGATGTGTCTTTGGCATCCTTGGGTTCAGAAATAGTTGTGTTGTTGATCATATTTTCAGGGGATTCATCCATTTAGTTTGAGTATTCTTGAGGTTTTTAGTATTTTAGGAATGCCTTTTAATAACGCTCTTAAATCAAAGACTTACCTGAGGAAATTAAGTAGACATTCAGGAGAATTCTGTACACTTCTTCAGTAAATTCCTGAGCAAAGATAGAGCTAACTCCGATGAGTAGCTCATAAAGGTTGTTGTTTTTGGGATCACCCATGTCGATGTCAAACTTTTTACCAATATCAATAATTTTCTGTGCTTCTCTCTCTTTTCTCCATTCGTGCCTGGAAGTCCAATGATACTTTCGAGTTTGGTTTTTTTGCTCCTTCGCTCTTAATGTTTTTCTATCACTTTCATTCATGACCAGTCCTTTATCTTCATTGATTCCATGAAACAAATCAAGCCAAGCTTGCATGACAGCCATTTCAGGGATGTTTTCCTTGAGCTATACCTCTGGTGACAGCTATTAGGAGTCCTCCATTGGGTTGTTAGACTGCTCACCAAGCATCCTTTGATTGGGAATATTTTTTGTGGGCCTTCCAACGTTTCTGTGCTCTGGATTGCTTTATTTATTGATGGGCCTATTCAAAGTATGGCCTCTGAGATCATTTTATTAACTTGAAGTTCCGTACTTTTTTCTCTATGTTTTTTTCCCCATATAAAAAGATTTCTTAATTTAGTCAATAGATCAATAGATAGAATAATTCAACTCTCAATTTCTTATATATTCCGCTTGCCTATTTCGAAGAATAATAAGATAGTCTCAGGCTGATTTTACAATTATTCCATTTTACAGCTAGTAGTGTTTCTGGAAAAAACCAGACCCCCTATGATCTGCCATCTTATATTAGAAGAGCTCAGAAGAAACTCGGGGGAAACTCTTAGGATCACCAGCAATAATGATTATCCAGTAAATAAATATAAAGTATTTGTTTTTGTTGATGTTGACAATCAATCTTACTAATCTAATTCATCAATGCAAAACATTCCGACTATGAGCCAAAATAAATACCCTCTTCAGTATCAGCTTGGTCCTTTGCGGGAAGTATATCTATTGCTAAAAGAATCCCCATTGCATCCCTAGATGTACTTCCAAATGGATTAGCGTGCCAAAGTCACACCTCAACTTAGATAGATGTTGCATGTATATCATCTGATATGGCCTCTGTATGGAGCGAACTCGATATGAGATTGCTTCCTTGGTTAACCTGTTAAAAGTATAAGCCAATTTTCCAAAATTTATGACTTGAAACTTATCATGATGAAAAATTCCGAATTCGCTATAATTTTGAGTATTTTTGCTCAAGAACTTGAGGGAGTCTGTCGTTAGATAAGTATTTACAATCCTAAGAGTTTTCAGGTTTGGAATGTCAAGTTTCGTGAATTACTTTAATGCTGCGTTGCCGAAATTATCGTTCAAAATTTCAATAGCAAAAAGTGCCTTCAGGCTGATCATCTCTAAGTACTTTGAAAGATTACATCCAATATTGCAGTTAGCTATGAAAAAACACCGAATCTCGTAACTGCAAGACTGAATGACCTGGAAAAAGTTCTCTTCGAGCTGAGAGTCAAACATAAGTATTTGACCCAAATATTTGAGTTCAATTAGGTACTCAAGTATCTTGTAGTAGCGGTGATTGTGCTTAAAGCTCATGAAAGGCAGCAGCTTCCATACATTGTGATCCAGACTGTCTTTAGTTTAAGAAGGAGTGTAATTTGATAGTTTCAAGCACTATTCGATAGCCTATCTTGATATTTATTGTTATTCATTCTCTTCTAAGAAATGTTTCAAATATTGTAAGACATTTTTCGATGAACAAAGTTATCTGAATCGTTTGGATCGGTTAAGAACTGTATTCATTCTTCACGATGTCCTATCATTAGAAGGTGGAGATATTTATGATCTTGAGTGAATATTTATAAGAAGCCATTTCATAGAAGTCAAGTAAATCAAGTCAGAACTGCATTTATTCACAAAAAAGACCAGTTTTCATATCTATGTCAAAGAGGACAGTCAGGGCTTTAAATAAAGGAGGTCAAAACATATGATATTCACTATCATGTGCCAGGCCCGGCTGGCTGTCCGGCATCATTGGGGAGGGGGGGAGTCAGCATGTTCATCGTCACTGTCGATGTATTCATCATCGAGTTTTGTTGCGCTTCCCACCTCAATTTTTGGTGGAGGATTATGGGCCTCCTCCACCACTCCTGCTAGGTACGTTACCTCTCTAAATATTTGTCATTCTTACTGAGAGGTTTTCTCGACTTTCTTTTCTGGTTTTAGGT
>Ga0100379_10005852_pt1 | contig 10486 bp, 18 predicted proteins | sample CryGeymeta201503_FD_80418 | JGI IMG/M metagenome (GOLD analysis project Ga0100379, IMG submission 80418) | Groundwater microbial communities from Crystal Geyser aquifers in Utah, USA - Crystal Geyser metaG 2015-03 | ecosystem: Environmental > Aquatic > Deep subsurface > Groundwater | place... | reverse complement strand
GGAGCTGTGCGCAATGCCACTTATGCCTAAAAGGACGAAGCACCGCAAGGTGCAGAAGGGCAGCCGGAGCGGTTCCGCGAAGGCGGGGACGAATGTTGATTTCGGTGAGTTCGGGTTGAAGAGCATGAGCCGCGGGTGGCTGAAGGCGACGCAGATCGAGGCGTGCCGTGTGGCAATCAACCGCAAGATGAAGCGCAAGGGCAAGTTGTGGATCCGCGTGTTTCCCGACAAGCCGGTGACGGAGAAGCCGATCGAGGTGCGTATGGGCAAGGGCAAGGGCAATCCGGAGTATTGGGCGGCGGTGATTCGTCCGGGGCGGATCTTGTTCGAGGTTGCCGGCGTGCCAGAGGATGTGGCCGTGGCCGCGCTGCGGTTGGCGGATGCCAAGCTCGGTTTACGGACGCGGCTTGTGCGTCGCGGTGAGTATTGATTAACGGATGGCAAGGGTAGAGTAAGCGATATGAAAGCAGCCGAATTAAGGGAACGCAGTCCCGAGGAACTGTGCGAGGCGTACGAGGAGAAACGGCAGGCGCTGTTTATGCTGAACGTCCGCAAGGATGTGGCCGACGCGGCGGACAACCCGTTGCAGGCTCGTATGCTGCGTCGGGACATTGCGCGGATCAAGACATTGATGCGGGAACAGGAAGGTGTGAAGCACCATGGATGAAGTGAACAGCAAGACGCGCGGGAACCGCAAGACGATGGGCGGAGTGGTAGTCAGCCGCAGTGGTGACAAGACCATTGTGGTGCAGACCGAGACACGCAAGGCACACACGGATTACGGTAAGATCATCCGTCAGAGGCGCAAGTTTCATGCGCATGACGAGAACAATGAGGCAGGGGTCGGTGACAAGGTGGAGATCGTGGAGTCGCGTCCATTGAGCCGCATGAAACGCTGGCGCCTGACGAAAGTAACAGCCAAGAGCGCCTGAGGGCGTTTTCCGGGGGATAGGTCATGATACAGGAAGAAACCAATCTTGTGGTGGCGGACAACACCGGGGCGCGGCGTGCTCGCTGTTTCCGGGTGCTGGGGCAGCGGAAACGCTATGCGCACATCGGGGATATCATCAAAGTGGCGGTGCAGGAGGTGGCGCCGAACGGGAATATCAAGAGCGGGCAGGTCTGCACGGCCCTGGTCGTGCGCACCAAGCATCCGCTGAAGCGCCGCGACGGGAGTGTACTGCGGTTCGACAATAACGCCGTGGTGCTTATTGATGCGAACAAGAATCCGATCGGGTCGCGGATTTTCGGGCCGGTGGCCCGCGAATTGCGCGAGATGAATTATATGAAAGTGGTATCGCTTGCACCAGAGGTGCTTTAGACGCAAGAGCGGGTGAGGGGACACGTGAGTATCTGCAGGATAAAAAAAGGTGATGAAGTCGTTTCGATCGCGGGCGTGGATGCCGGCAAGACCGGTCGTGTGCTGCGGGTCGATCGTGAGAAGGGCCGTGCTTATGTGGAGGGTCTGAATGTCAGGACTTCGACCATCAAGCGCTCGGAGAAGAATCCCCAGGGAGGCATGGTGGAACGCGAGGCGGCGATCGCGCTTTCGAACCTGATGCCTTACGACCCAACGGTGATGAAGGGCGTGCGCGTCAGCTCGGTGACTGACGATGGCAAGCGTGTTCGTAAAAGCAAGGCAAGCAGCCACGTATTCGATTGAGGATTGAGGGCGGTATGGCAACGATGAGAGATAAATACAAGACAGTGGCGGTTCCGGCTTTGACGGAGAAGTTCGGCCTGGGTAATCCGCTGATGGTTCCGCGGCTGAGCAAGGTCGTGGTGAATATGGGCATGGGCTGCGCGGACAAGGACAAGCTCAAGACGGTCGTCGAGGATCTGACCGCCATCACCGGGCAGCGTCCGGTCGTGACCAAGGCGCGCAAGAGCATCTCGAACTTCAAACTGCGCGAGGGTATGAGCATCGGCGCGAAGGTGACACTGCGCCAAGATCGAATGTACGACTTCCTCGACCGCCTGGTCAATGTGGCGCTGCCGCGTATCCGCGACTTTCGCGGGGTGGCGGCAAAGGGCTTCGACGGGCGTGGCAGCTACACGCTGGGGCTGAAGGAGCAAGGGATTTTCCCTGAGATCGATCCGAACCATAGTGGTGCGGTGCAGGGGATGAACATTACAATTGTTACGACGGCGAAGACGGACGGCGAGGCGCGCGAGCTGCTTTCGCTTCTGGGAATGCCGTTCGCGTCATAGTCAGTAACGGAGGAAGAACATTGGCAAAGACATCATTGATTGTTAAGGCGGCGCGACCGCCCAAGTTCAAGTCACGCGGCTATCATCGCTGCGAGCGCTGCGGTCGTCCGCGGGCATACATGCAGAAATTTCATCTTTGCCGAATCTGTTTCCGGGAACTGGCCTCCACAGGACAGATACCCGGCGTGATCAAGGCCAGTTGGTAGAGCGAGGAGCGGATATGATTGGGGATCCAATAGCGGACATGCTGACACGCATCAGGAATGCGGTTGCAATCGGTCGGGACCAAGTGACCATGCCTGGTTCGAAGTTGAAGGCGGATGTCGCCCGGGTCATGAAGACCGAGGGATACATCAAGGACTTCCACATGGATGGGGAAGGGAAGAAGACGCTGACAGTGCATCTGCGCTACAGCGAGCGAATGGAGCCCGCGATCCGCGGGTTGAAACGTGTCAGTAAATCCGGTTTGCGCCGTTATAGCGCATCGGCGGATATACCGCGTGTACTTGATGGACTGGGAACAGCCATCCTGAGCACGTCGGCTGGTGTCATGTCTGACAAAGAGGCAAAAGCAAAGCACACGGGCGGGGAAATCCTCTGCTCGGTATGGTGATTTTCGGGGGATAAGTCATGTCGAGAATTGGAGAGAAGCCGATTGCGGTTCCGGGGGGCGTGAAGCTCACGATCAACGGTGCGCTCGTGGAGGCCACCGGTCCGAAAGGAACGCTTTCGCTGACGTTGCCGAAGGGTATCCAGGCGGCCCAGGAAGGTGCCGAGCTGAAGATCAGTCGCTCGAACGATTCACAGAAGGCCTTTCACGGGTTGTCGCGCAGTCTCGTGGCCAATCTGATCGAGGGCGTGAACACGGGCTACACCAAGGAGCTGGAGATCCAGGGCGTTGGCTTCCGGGCGGCACTCAGCGGCAAGACGCTGAGCCTTTCGCTTGGGTTTGCCTCCCCGGTGGAGTACACGGTCCCGGATATGGTAACCGTCGCGGTGAACAACAACACCGCCCTGGTCGTCAGCGGCGCGGACAAGCAGCAGGTCGGTGAAGTGGCGGCGCGGATACGTTCGTTCTACCCGGCGGAGCCCTACAAGGGCAAAGGGGTGCGTTACAAGGGTGAGAAGGTCCGGCGCAAGGTTGGCAAGACCGTTTCCTAGTACATCAGGTAAGGATTGAGCATGAAAGTGAAGACACGGAAAGAGTTGCGGGCGCAGCGTCACAAGCGCGTTCGTGCGAAGGTCAAAGGGAGTGCGGTATGCCCGCGGTTGTCGATGATGATTTCGACGCGGCACATGTACGCACAGTTGATCGATGATGATGCCGGGGTGACACTGGCTTCCGCCAGCAGTCTGCAGGACGGGAATCCCCGTGTGGAGACGGCGCAGGCACTGGGTAAGCGGCTCGGCGAGGCGGCAAGTGCCAAGGGCCTGGGGCGATTTGTCGTCGATCGTGGCGGCTATCGCTTCCACGGGCGCGTCAAGGCAATTGTCGACGGCGTGCTGGAGGCGGGGTTGACGAATGTGAAGGAGGCTAAGTGAGCAAAGCGGATGTCAAGGAAAACGCGCCTGGGATGTTGGAGGAGCGCGTTGTGTTCGTCAACCGGTGTTCCAAGGTCGTCAAGGGTGGTCGTCGGTTCAGTTTCAGTGCCATCGTGGTTGTCGGTGATCGCGACGGCCGGATCGGATACGGTTTCGGCAAGGCCAATGAAGTGGCCGATGCGATCACCAAGGGCGGCGAGATCGCCCGCAAGGCGATGTTCGAGGTCACGATGCGCGAAAAGACGATCCCGCACGAGGTGATCGGCGAGTTCGATGGCGGTCGCGTCCTGTTGCGTCCGGCGGCACCGGGAACCGGTGTCATCGCGGGTGGCGGCGTGCGGGCGGTGCTTGAGGTTGCCGGTTACCGGGATGTCCTGGCGAAGTCGCTGGGCAGCAACAACAAGGTCAATGTGGTCAAGGCGACGGTTGATGCACTGGATCAATTGCGCTCGAGAAACGAGATTTCCAGGGTGCGCGGCCTGGCACTCTGATAGCAGGTAGCCCGTTGGGCGGAGGATTGAAAATGGATTTGCATTCACTGACGAACACGCCGGGCGCGAAGCACCGGCGCAAGCGGCTCGGGCGCGGCATGGCCTCGGGCAAGGGCAAGACCAGCGGCAAGGGCCACAAGGGCCAGATGGCCCGCAAGGGTCACAAGCATAAACTGGCGTTCGAGGGCGGCCAGATGCCGTTGATTCGCCGGCTGCCGAAGCGCGGCTTCAAGAATCCTACGCGGATCGAGTATATCGGCGTTAACCTGTCAAGTTTGTCGCGTTTCGAGGACGGCTCGGTTGTTGACCCGGACGCGATGCGCAAGGCTGGATTGGCCAACGGCAACTCCGATGGCATCAAGATCCTGGCGCGTGGCGAGATCGACAGGAAACTCACGGTCAAGGCGCAGGCGTTCAGCGCTAGCGCGAAGACCAAAATTGAAGCCGCTGGCGGTGTGTGCGAGGTGGTGTAGGCGTTATGCTTAAAGCGTTTCTCAATGCGTTCAAGATTCCCGAGCTGCGGCAGCGTATCCTGTTCACGCTGGGGCTGATCTTCATTTGCCGGTTGATTGCCCTGGTGCCATCACCCGGTGTGAATGCGGCGGCCCTGCAGCGGGTGATCGACGCGCTGGCCGAACAGGCCGGTGGCGGCATCATGGGCATGATTGACCTGTTCAGCGGGGGTGCATTGGGACGCGCGGCGGTCGGTGCGCTGGGCATCATGCCTTATATCAGCGCGTCGATCATCATCCAGTTGATGACGGCGGTTATCCCGCAGTTGGAACGGCTGGCGCGAGAAGGCGACACGGGGCGGGCAAAGATCACGCAGTATACCCGTTACCTGACACTGGTCATCTGCCTGGTCCAAGGCTTCTTGCTGGCGCTGACGCTGGAAAAAGGGTTTGGCGGCTTACCTGGCGGGGACCAGATCGTCTCGCCTGAGATGAGCGGCTGGGGCTTCCGTCTGCTGACCGTGCTGACCACGACGACCGGCACCATGTTGTTGATGTGGCTGGGTGAACAGATCACCGAGCGCGGCATCGGCAATGGCATCTCGATCGTGATCACGATCAACATCCTCAGCGGCCTTCCGGCGGCGGTGGTTGCTGCCGCCAACCTGTTCAGCGGCGCTGGTGGCGAGGCGCTGTTCGGCCCGTTCGAGGCGATCGGCCTGGTGGCGATGGTGTTCCTGGTGACGGCGGGCACGGTCGCGCTTACCGAGGCTTTGCGCAAGATCCCGATCCACACGACACGCCGCGTGGTCGGCAAGAAGGTGTATGGCGGGCAGAACACGTACATGCCGCTGCGCATCAACTATTCAGGCGTCATGCCGATCATCTTCGCCTCGGCGATCCTGGTGTTTCCGGCGGCGATCCTGATGAAAATCGAGAAGACGCGCCAGATCGGAATGATGTTGCAGACCGGATCAATCCTGTACCTGACTATCTTCGGCGCGATGATCCTCTTTTTCTCCTATTTCTGGGTGGCGACGCAGTTTAACCCGCTGCAGATCGCCGATGACCTGAAAAAGAGCGGCGGTTACATTCCCGGCATCCGCCCGGGTCGCCCCACCGCCGATTTCCTGGATATGACGATGACGCGACTGACGCTGGTCGGTGCCTTGTTCCTGACGGCGATTGCGGTGCTTCCCGGCGTGCTATCGCAGAATTTTGACGTGCCGCCGATCGTGGCGCATTTCATGGGTGGTACCAGTCTGCTGATTATCGTGGGTGTTACGCTCGATACGGTGCGGCAGATCGAGTCGCATCTGGTGATGCGCAACTATGACGGATTCATGAAGCGGGGTAGGATCCGTGGCCGGCGTGGCTGAGAGTACCGGCCAGTGCGTGTCGGCACCGGGAAGGCTTGAACGGTTATGGTTGTGATCAAGACCGAGGATGATTTGAAGCGGATGCGTGTCAGCAATCGTCTGGCGGCCCGCGTCAGGGATGAGGTTGCGGGGTGGATACGCCCTGGATTGACGACTCAAGAGATCGGCGCGTATGCGGCGGAGTTGATTCGCAAGGCAGGGGGGGAATGCGCGTTCCTGGGGTACCAGGGTTTTCCGGGTACGATCTGTGTGTCGGTGAATGAGGAAGTTGTCCATGGGATCCCAGGGGGGCGACGGGTTGAGATCGGCGATCTGGTCAGTCTGGATATCGGGGTGCTGATAGACGGGTTTTATGGGGATACGGCAACGACCGTGATGGTCGGTGTGACCGATCCGGAGTGGATTCGGCTGGTCAGGGTCACGGAGCAGGCGTTGCGGGCAGGGGTTGAACAGGCGGTTTGCGGCAATCGGGTATCCGATATCTCGCATGCGGTGCAAAGGACGGTTGAAAAAGCCGGGTTTACCGTGGTGCGGGACTTTGTGGGTCACGGCATTGGTCGCGAATTGCATGAGGATCCGCAGGTTCCCAATTACGGGAAACCGGGCAAAGGGGGCTTGCTACGGCCGGGGATGACGTTGGCGATCGAGCCGATGGTGAACATGGGCAAGGCCGCAGTGAAGGTGATGGAGGATGGTTGGACGGTCCGGACGCGAGATCGCATGCCCTCGGCTCATTTTGAGCATACGGTGGCGATCAGTAGCGCGGGGCCTGAGATTTTGACGGTGTAGTTTTTTATTGGACTTTCCGTCAGGTTATGTGTAAGGTGTGGAGCATTTTAAATTTTCCGAGGAATAGCGATGAAGGTCAGAACATCAGTCAGGCGTATGTGTGAACAGTGCCGGGTCATCCGGCGCAAGGGTGTGGTGCGGGTGATCTGCACGAATCCGCGGCATAAGCAGCGGCAGGGCTAGTTTGAATGTGTCCGCAGTTGGCGGGCGTGGCCGGGACGGCGATGTGCCGGGTCGGTGTGTGAATGCGTTAAGGAGATTGGAATGCCGAGAGTATTAGGTGTGGATATACCGGGGCGCAAGCGTATTGAGTACGCGCTGCGTTACATTTACGGGATCGGGCCGGCGAAGTCGGTGGAGATTCTTGCGAAGGCGAAGCTGGATCCGGCGAAGAAGGCAGATGATCTGACCTCCGACGAGCTGCGTTCGCTGATCGAAGTCATCCAGGCCGGGTATCGTGTGGAGGGTGATCTGCGTCGCGAGGTAACCTCGAATATCCGCCGCCTGATCAGTGTCGGCAGCTACCGCGGAATTCGTCATCGTCGCGGTCTGCCCGTACGTGGCCAGCGGACCAGCACGAATGCGCGGACACGCAAGGGACCGCGGCGGACGGTTGGTGCCGTGCGTGGCAAGGAAGCGCGCGCTGCCGCGAAGAAATAGCGGTTCTCAAGAATTCTAGTGCTTTTTAAGGAGAGATGGTATGGCCGAAGATACGGATATCAAGCAGGACGAGGCGGCAGTGCAGGACGCGCCGAAAGAGACAGCGGCGGACATTCTTGGCAATAGCGTGGCGGAGGCGGAAGCCCCGGTCGTGCGCAAGAAGATTCGTGGCGGACGCAGCATTCCGGTGGGCGTTGCGCATGTCAAGGCGAGTTTCAACAATACGCAGGTGGCGATTACCGATCCGAAGGGCGGGGTGATTTCCTGGAGCAGTGCGGGACGTGCCGGGTTCAAGGGCTCGCGCAAGAGCACCGCGTTTGCGGCGACTATGGTGGCGCAGGAGGCAGGCCGTGCGGCGGCCGCCAAGGGCATGCATGAGGTTGAAGTGCGTCTACAGGGAGCCGGTGCCGGGCGGGAATCCGCTGTTCGCGGGTTGCAGTCGGCCGGTCTGGGTGTTTCCTTGATCGTCGATGTGACGCCGATCGCCCACAACGGTTGCCGTGCTCGTAAACGCCGGCGCGTTTAAACGCCGTTCAAGTGTTGTTTTGGTATTAGAATGAAACGGTCCGCCCCGATATAGCGGCCAAGCAATCAAAAGGAATAGCGATGCCCATAAGAGTAAGCAGATTTGAGATGCCCAAGCGGGTTGTGAAGGATGAGAAGACGGCCACGAACCTGTACGCGCAGTTTATCGCGGAGCCGTTCGAAATCGGTTATGCACGCACGATCGGCAACTCGCTGCGCCGTGTGATGCTCTCCTCGATCGAGGGGGCGGCCATCACCGCCGTGCGTATCGAGGGTGCCGACCATGAGTTCTGCGCGATCGAAGGTGTGCTCGAGGATGTCACCGATATCATCATCAACCTCAAGCAGGTGCTGGTGAAGACGGATATCCGCGAGCCGCGTACGGTCCAGGTTTCAGTCAAGGGACCCGGTGAGATCAAGGCTGGCGATTTCGACCTGGGCGATTACGGCCAGATACTGAATCCGGATCTGCACATCGCGACAATCTCCGATTCCATCACCCTGGAGATGACGCTTGAGTTCGAAGTCGGGCGTGGTTACCGTCCGGCGGAGTGGAACAAGGCGCCGCAGCAGGAAATCGGGCGCATCCTGATCGATGCGGCGTTCTCTCCTGTACGCCGCGTGAACTTCACGACGGGCAACACGCGTGTCGGGCAGCGTACGGACTACGACAAGCTCGTGCTTGACGTATGGACGGACGGGCGGGTCACCCCGGATGCGGCGTTAAAGCTCTCGGCGGCGATCCTCAGGCACCACCTCGATGTGTTTGTCGATTACGACAAGCAGGAAATCGAGTTCGAAGAGAACGTCAAGGAGGAGAACTCGCAGCGCGAGGAGCTGCGCCAGAAACTGGCGATGAGTGTCAACGAGATCGAGTTGAGTGTGCGGGCGGCGAACTGCCTGAACAATGCGAATATCACGACTGTTGGCGAATTGGCGATGAAGACCGAGGCGGATATGCTCAAGTACCGCAACTTCGGCAAGAAGTCGCTGAATGAGATCAAGGCTAAACTCGAGGAGCTGGGCCTTGGCCTTGGCGTGGCGATTGATACTGATTTACTTGGAAAATAATTGTAGGAATGGGGGCGGGCTATGCGGCATCGCGCAGTTAGGAAAAAACTTGGACGGAGTTCTTCACATCGCAAGGCGCTTGTGGAGGGACTGGTAGGCAATCTGATCAAGGAGCGTCGCATCACGACGACGGTTCAGAAGGCGAAGATCGCGCGGTCTGCCGCCGAGAAAATGGTGACCATCGCCCGCAAGGCGGCGGCAGGACCGGCGGCCAACGTCACAGCACGGCGGCAGGCGATGGCGCTGCTGCACCGCCAGGATGTGGTGGATACGCTTTTCCGCGATATCCTGCCGCTCTGCGAGGGGCGTGCGGGTGGTTATACCCGTGTCCTGAAGCTGGGACGTCGCGGAGGCGACGGTTCCGAGATGGCGCTGCTCGAGTGGGTTGGCAAGAAAGTTGCCGTTCCTGCCGTCTCTGCGGATGCCTGAACGTCCAGCAACGGTCGTGGATGAACCCTATAGAACGCGTGTCAGTTTCATCACTGGCGCGCGTTTTTTTGGCTTATTAACGGGGTTGTATATGAAACCGGATGTCAAAGCTGCAAAATTATTAAAATTATTAGGGACATACCATTAATAGAATTGACATGGCGATGTATCGGTGGCATGAAGGTAAGCATCATTGAGGGGGGTGAATTATGCGAGTGGCGAGACTGAAGGAATCGGGCAAGCGGGCATGCTACCATGTGATGAGCCGGGTGGTGGACCGCCAGATGGTGCTGGGGAGCGAGGAGAAGGAGAAATTCCGCAAGCTGATGCGGGCGGTGGAGGCATTTTCCGGAGTGAATGTGCTGACGTACGCCATCCTCGACAACCATTTCCATATCTTAATCGAAGTTCCTGAACCAGAGCCGGTTAGCGACGATGAGCTAATCCGTCGGCTGGGCTTCCTGTATGATGCAGACCAGGTAGGGCGCATCACCGATTGGATCAGGGGCTACCGCGAGGCCGGCGAGGATGCGGCTGCCGAGCTGGTCAAGGCACGCTACACGTGCCGGATGTATGATTTGAGCGAGTACGTCAAGACCCTCAAGCAGAAGTATACCCAGTGGCACAACAAGCGCCGGGGCCGCAGGGGCACGCTCTGGGAGGAACGGTTCAAGAGCATTATGATCCAGCCTGACCGTGCCCGCGAGGGGCAGTGGGATAATGCGCTGCTGACCATGGCCGCCTATATTGACCTCAACGCCGTGCGCGCCGGGATCGTCAGCGACCCGAAAGACTACCGCTACTGTGGCTACGGCGAGGCCTGTGGCGGTTCGCGCCAGGCACGCGAGGGTATCGGCACCATCTTTGCCCATTACGGGCATGACGAGGCGCAGTGGCAGGCGATCGGCGGCCAATACCGCCAGCAGCTCTTCGAGCG
>Ga0100379_10005849_pt1 | contig 10490 bp, 10 predicted proteins | sample CryGeymeta201503_FD_80418 | JGI IMG/M metagenome (GOLD analysis project Ga0100379, IMG submission 80418) | Groundwater microbial communities from Crystal Geyser aquifers in Utah, USA - Crystal Geyser metaG 2015-03 | ecosystem: Environmental > Aquatic > Deep subsurface > Groundwater | place... | reverse complement strand
CGTGCGCCCATGGCGCGAATCACATACGGGCTGATGGTGGCCGGGTACAGGCCGAGCTTGACTTCACTCAGGCAGTAGTTGGCAGTATCGACGCTGACCGCCATGTCGCACGCCGCCACCAGGCCCATGCCACCGGCATAGACGTCGCCCTGGATGCGCGCCACGGTGGGCTTGGGGCAGGCGTAGAGCACGCGCAGCATTTCGGCCAATGCAGCTGCATCGGCCAGGTTTTCGGCGTGCGTGTAGTCGGCCATGCGGCGCATCCAGTTCAGGTCAGCCCCGGCGCAAAAGGCCGGGCCAACGGCGGCCAGCACGATGGCGCGCACCTGCGGGTTTTGGCCCAGCGTGGTGAATGCCTGTGTCAGCTCGGCAATCACCTCGTCATTGAAGGCGTTGCGCACCTCGGGTCGACTCAATGTGACCGTGGCAACCGTGCCCGGTTGGATATTCAGTGTGGCCATGTTCTCAAACCTCTTAGCGTTTCCATCACGTCAAAGTCAGCATCACGGTGCAGCAGATCATGCCCGTGGGTGATGCAGTAGCTGGCCAGCAACACGTCGATCGGGCTGGCAATGGTGTAGCCTTTTTGGCGCAGCAGGCGGTAGTGCTCGGTGGCCAACAGCGCGTTGTCCAGGCCGCCAATCTCTACAACTTGGGTTGTCAAAAGCAAGGTCTGCGCCTCGCGCTTGGTTCGCTGCGACGAAAACCCGCGCAGCACTTCAAAGACCACCAAATCGGCCACCGCCAATTCTTCTTCAGGGTTGTCCAACAGCGCATCCAAATGTTCGGTTTGCGCGTTGTGCACGCCCTTGAAATAGTCGATCCAGACGCTTGAATCGACCAGAATCATGCCTTTGACTCCAGCGCAGCGGCACCGCGATTCGGGATGCCAGTGGCAGGCTCGGGTAACGTGGCCACGGCCGGGCTCGACACCGTATAAGCAGCAACCGGTTCGCACACCGTCAATTCAGCTTGTTCTTTGGCTTGCGGGGCAACCATGGCCACGTGCACTTGAGTCAATGTGGCAGCTTGCGTCATCGCTTGGGCCTGATCATCGGCGCGACTCCTTGCCCAAGCCTCGTCAGAGTCGTCCCAATGCAAGGTTCCGCGTGCCGCCCGAATCGCTGCGTAAGCATGACGCCGCCGGATGAGCTTCAACCCCGCTTCAACAGCCTCGCGCTTGGTCTTGAACTCGCCGGTGGCCATGACGTAGTCCATGAGCTTGTCGTCGATATCGATGTTCGTTCGCATGATTGAATCCTAAAATGTGTATGGATTTTTTAAATCATACACATCACATGCGAAAAAGTCCAAACCGGGTGTCTTCAATCGGCGCGTTGCGGCTGGCACTCAAGCCCAGCGCCAGCACGCGGCGCGTGTCGGCGGGGTCGATCAGCCCATCGTCCCACAGGCGGGCGGTGGCGTAATAGGGGTGGCCTTGCACCTCGTACTGCTGTTTGATCGGGGCCTTGAACCTGGCTTCTTCCTCGGCGCTCCAGGTGCCACCCTTGGCCTCGATGCCGTCGCGGCGTACCGTGGCCAGCACACTGGCAGCCTGCTCGCCGCCCATCACCGAGATGCGCGCGTTGGGCCACATCCACAAAAAGCGCGGGCCAAAGGCGCGCCCGCACATGCCGTAGTTGCCCGCGCCAAAGCTGCCGCCAATGATGATGGTGAATTTGGGCACCGCAGCCGTCGCCACCGCTGTGACCATCTTGGCCCCGTTGCGGGCAATGCCTTCGTTCTCGTACTTGCGCCCGACCATGAAGCCGGTGATGTTCTGCAAAAATACCAGCGGTATCTTGCGCTGGCAGCACAACTCAATAAAGTGGGCACCCTTGAGGGCCGATTCACTGAACAAAATGCCGTTGTTGGCAATGATGCCCACGGCCATACCCTCGATGCGCGCAAAACCGGTAATCAGCGTGGTGCCAAAGCGCGACTTGAACTCGTCAAAGTCCGAGTCATCGACGATGCGGGCAATGATTTCGCGCACATCGTACGGTTTGTGGGTGTCCACCGGGATCACGCCATAGAGCTCTTGCGCTGCAAATCTGGGCGCTATTGGCGCCATATCCAAGGGCGCCGGCAGCTTGTTTTTATTCAAGTTCCTGATCGCCGTGCGGGCCAGACAGAGCGCATGCATGTCGTTTTGCGCCAGATGATCGGCAACCCCCGAGATGCGTGTGTGGACATCACCGCCGCCAAGATCTTCGGCCGTCACCACTTCACCGGTGGCGGCTTTCACCAGCGGTGGACCACCCAGAAAGATGGTGCCCTGATTTTTGACGATGATGGTCTCGTCGCTCATGGCCGGCACATAAGCGCCACCCGCCGTACAACTGCCCATCACCACGGCAATCTGGGCAATACCCAGCGCACTCATGTTCGCCTGGTTGAAGAAAATGCGACCGAAATGGTCGCGATCCGGAAAAACTTCGTCCTGCGTTGGCAAATTGGCACCACCCGAGTCCACCAAATAAATGCAAGTCAGGCGGTTTTGCTGCGCGATCTCTTGTGCACGCAGGTGCTTCTTGACCGTCATGGGGTAATAGCTGCCGCCTTTGACCGTGGCATCGTTGCAGACGATCAGGCAATCCACACCGCTGACACGCCCAATACCGGTGACAACGCCCGCCCCCGGGGCGCTGTCGGTGCCGTCGCGATCCGGGTACATGCCCATGGCGGCCAAGGGCGAGAGTTCCAGAAACGGCGAGCCGGGGTCCAGCAGCATCTGCACCCGCTCGCGCGGCAGCAACTTGCCGCGCGCGCTGTGTTTGGCGCGCGCCGCCTCGCCACCGCCCTGCTCCACCTGCGCAAACTTGGCGCGCAAGTCGTCCACCAAAGCGCGCATCGCGCTGGCGTTGGCCTGGAAGTCAGCAGAGCGGGCATTGAGCTGGGTTTGCAGAACGGGCATGGTCTTCTTTCTGTGAATCAGAGAGGGTCTTGGCAAAAGTTGGCCGCGCGAAGCCAGGAACCAACGCCTCGCCGTGATGGGCCAAGCATAGAGCCCAAAGCGCACGGGTGGATGTCACGCAGGTTGCAAATTGTGCCAAAGTCAAGCAAACTGATGCCATGCCCCGCGTCCCCCAAACCACCGCCGCCACGCCCATTGCCTTCGTCCATTGCATTGTGCAAGCGTATCAACGGCGCGGCATGGATGCGTCTGCCGCTTTACAACAGGCACACATTGCGCCAGAGCAACTGCAGAACCCGGTGGCGCGCGTCACGGCCATGCAATTTGAAGCCTTGTCCAGCCATGCGATGCGAGAGCTGGACGACGAAGCGCTGGGCTGGTTTGGCCGCCGCTTGCCGTGGGGTAGTTACGGCATGTTGGCGCGGGCCAGCATCAGCGCGCCCAACCTGGGTGTGGCCTTGCAGCGTTGGTGTCGCCACCACGGGCTGATTGCGGGCGACATCGCGCTCACGCTCAACACCGATGCAGGCACCGCCACACTGACCCTCACCGAACACCGAGACTTGGGCGTCCTGCGCGAGTTTTGCCTGGTCTCCATCCTGCGCAATTTTCATGGGCTAGCGTGCTGGTTGGTGGACTCGCGGATCCCGCTCACGGGCGCACAGTTTCCGTTTGGCAGGCCTGATCATGGCGCTGTCTATCAAGTTCTTTTTTCGGCTCCAGCCCTTTTCAATCAAGCGCAAGCAGCTATCAGTTTTGATGCAAGTTACCTGACCCTGCCGCTGCGCCGCGACGAGGCCGCGCTGCGCCAGATGCTCATGCGCGCCCTACCCTTAACCGTGCTGCAGTACCGCCGCGACCGCCTGCTGGTGCAGCGTGTGCGCCAGGCGCTGGCAAACCAGCCCGCCGACACGCACAGCGCCGACGACCTGGCCGCGCTGCTGGCCATGTCGCCGCGCACATTGCACCGCCAACTGAAAGATGAAGGTGCGTCGTTACAAGCGCTGAAAGACGAGGTGCGCCGCACGCGCGCGCAAGACTTGCTGCTGCGCACCCGACGTCCGATCAAACAGGTGGCTCAAACGACAGGGTTTCAGAATGAAAAAAGCTTTATGCGGGCGTTCAAGGCGTGGACAGGACAATCACCGGCGGAGTTCAGGAACGCGCAAGCGGCATGCCGCTGAGTCAGAAGAGTCGTGGTGCAGGCGCAATACAACTCAACCAGGTCCAGCTTCACACAACTCACGCTTGCTATTGGAGAAACGGCAACCGAACGGTAACCAGAGAAAAGACCGAAAGAAGAAAGGACTTACACCCTCTCGAGCGTAAGTCCTTGATTCATATGGTGCGGCTGGCAGGAATTGAACCCACGACCCCTTGGTTCGTAGCCAAGTACTCTATCCAACTGAGCTACAGCCGCGAAGCGCTAAATTATAGCGACACTTTTTGGTAGGGCGTCACAGACTTGAACTGTGGACCAAAGGATTATGAGTCCTCTGCTCTAACCAACTGAGCTAACGCCCCACTGGCGCAGGATTGTAGGGGCTACTTGTGGTGGCTCAGCGCGTTGCTGACCAGCTTGGCGGTGATGTCCACGATCTGGATCATGCGGTCGTAAGGCATGCGCGTGGGCCCCACCACGCCCAATGTGCCAACCACATGACCGTCCACTTCGTAGGGCGTGCTCACAATCGACAAATCTTCAAAGGGAATGACCTGGCTTTCACCGCCAATAAAGATGCGCACCCCGTCGGCACGCCCGGTCACATCCAACAGACGCATCAACTGCGCCTTTTGCTCAAACAGTTCAAAGGCTCGGCGCAAATGGCCCATGTCGTTGGCAAAGTCGCTGACAGACAACAGATTTTTTTCGCCCGAAATAACCACTTCCGCCTGGAGCTCGGGGGCGTCGGGTGAGCCTGCCGCCACGGCCGCATTCATCAGGCTGGCAATTTCGGCACGCAGCGACTCCACCTCGCCCTTGAGGCGCTCGCGCACCTGCTCGATGTCAAGCCCGACATAGTGCGCGTTCAGATAGTTGGCGGCCTCCACCAGTTGGGATTGCTCATAGTCCACCTCGGTAAAGATGACCCGGTTTTGTACGTCGCCCTCGGGCGACACCAGAATCACCAGCACGCGCCGCTCCGACAGGCGCAAAAACTCGATGTGTCTGAAAACGGTGGCGCGTCTGGGCGTGACCACCACGCCGACAAATTGCGACAGGTTCGACAACAGCGTGGCAGCGTTGGATATAACCTTTTGCGGCTGATCCGGCGCCAGGCTGTGACCCTGGATCTGATTGCGCTGTACCGTCAGCATGGTATCGACAAACAAGCGGTAACCCCGTGCCGTGGGGATGCGCCCGGCCGAGGTGTGCGGGCTGACGATCAGCCCCAGCTCTTCCAGGTCAGACATCACGTTGCGGATGGTGGCGGGCGACAGCTCCAGGCCAGACGCCCTGGACAAAGTGCGCGAGCCCACCGGTTGGCCGTCGGCAATGTAGCGCTCTACCAGCGCTTTGAGCAATAACTTGGCACGGTCGTCGAGCATCAAATCATTTTAGTGATTTAATTTGCGCATGAAGTCCAAATTCAAGTTGGTGGCGCTGATTGGAAAGTACCAAACTTTTTTCAGCAACGCATCGGTGGCCAGTTCACGCGAGGCACTCGAAGCGGTGGCGCGGTTTCTGCACGCGCAGGGTTGCGAGGTGGTGCTGGAAGAAGACTCCGCGCGCAACATGGGCCTGGTGGGCTACACCCAACTGACGGCACAACAGATCGGTGAACAGTGTGACCTGGGCTTGGTGGTGGGGGGTGATGGCACCATGTTGGGCATAGGTCGGCAAATGGCCTCCTATGGTGTGCCCCTGATCGGTATCAACCAGGGTCGGCTGGGTTTCATCACCGATGTGCCGTACCAGAATTTTGCGCAGACGCTGGAACCCATGCTGCACGGCGATTACGTGGAAGACCACCGCAGCCTGATGAATGCGCGCGTGCTGCGCGACGGCAACTGTGTCTATACCGCGATGGCCATGAACGACGTGGTGGTCAACCGCGGTGCCGCCTCTGGCATGGTCGAGTTGCGGGTGGAGGTGGACGGCCATTTTGTGGCCAACCAGCGCGCCGACGGGCTGATCATTGCCACGCCCACCGGTTCGACTGCGTATTCGCTGTCTTCGGGGGGGCCGCTGCTGCACCCTTCCATTCCCGGCTGGGTGATGGTGCCGATTGCGCCGCACACGCTGTCCAATCGGCCCATCGTGCTGTCGAACAGCTCGCACATCGCCATTGAAATTGTCGCCGGGCGCGACGCCAGCGCCAGCTTTGACATGCAGTCGCTGGCGTCGCTGTTGCACGGTGACCGCATTGAAGTGGTCCGGTCTGAGCACCATGTGCGGTTTTTGCATCCCCGGGGCTGGTCTTACTTTGACACCCTGCGCGAAAAACTGCATTGGAACGAAGGGGTGTCGCCCTCATGAGCCTCAAACGCATTGTTTTGCGTGACTTTGTCATCGTGCGCGAGCTGGAGCTCGACCTGGCCGACGGCTTCACCGTGTTGACAGGTGAAACCGGCGCGGGCAAGTCGATCCTGATCGACGCGCTGCAGTTAGCCACCGGCGGACGCGCCGATGTGGACCTGATCCGCGAAGGTGCTACGCGCGCCGAGGTGAGTGCGGAATTTGACAACACGCCGGCCACGCTGGCCTGGCTGCAAGCGGGCGGCTTTGACGCAGATACAACGCTGCTGATGCGCCGAACCATCGACGCACAAGGCAAGAGCCGCGCCTGGATCAACGGCAGCCCGGCCACCGCGACCCAGTTGCGCACATTGGGTGAGGCACTGCTGGACATTCATGGGCAACACGCCTGGCAAAGCCTGACGCGCCCGGACACCGTGCGTGCGCTGCTGGACGCCTACGCCAAGACATCCACGCACGCCGTAGCCACTGCCTGGCAGCAGTGGCAGCAGGCGCAAGCGCAGCTCAGCCAGGCGCAACTGGCCCAGGATTCTTTGCAAGGCGAACGCGAGCGCCTGTTGTGGCAGCTGGGTGAGCTCGAAAAACTCTCGCCCGGCACAGACGAATGGCCGGCCTTGAACGCCGAGCACACGCGTTTGTCGCACGCACAGGCCTTGCTGGACGCCGCGCAAGCCGCACTGGCAGCGCTGGATGGAGAGGAAGGCGGCGTCTGTTTGCAGCTCGGCGAGGGGCTTGAAACACTGCAAAAACAAGAGCACATTGAGCCTGTTTTTAAAGGGCTGACAGAGGTTTTTTCTTCCAGCCTGGCGCAGCTGCAAGACACCGCGCACACGTTGCGTGTTTACCTGCGCAAGACCGAGCTGGACCCGCAGCGACTGCAAACGCTCGACGATCGCATGGCACTGTGGCTGTCGCTGGCGCGGCGCTACAAGCGCCCGCCAGAGGAACTGCCCGCTCTGCTGGCCAGTTGGAAAGAGCAGTTGCAAGCACTGGACGCCGCCAGCGACCTGCAGAGCCTGCACGCCAGGGTCAGCAGCGCGTGGCAGATTTACCAAAGTGAAGCCGACGCGCTGACCGCGGTGCGCCGCAGCGCCGCCCCTCGCCTGGCGCACACCATTACTGAAGTCATGCAGGAGCTGGGCATGCACGGCGGTCAGTTTCAGGTGCAGCTTGACAAGACCGCTGAGCCGATGCAGTTTGGCCAGGAAGAGGTGCGCTTTTTGGTCGCAGGTCACGCGGGCAGTGCCCCCCGCGCAGTCGCCAAGGTGGCTTCTGGCGGCGAACTGTCACGCCTGGCGCTGGCCATTGCCGTCACCACGAGCCGCCTGGGCACCGCGCAGACGCTGATCTTTGACGAAGTGGACGCCGGCATTGGCGGCGCCGTAGCCGAAACCGTAGGCAGGCTGATGCGCCAGCTGGGCCAAGACCGCCAGGTGCTGGCGGTGACGCATCTGCCACAGGTGGCCGCCTGCGCCGACCACCACTGGGTGGTCAGCAAGCAGATGCAGGGGCCGTCCACCTTGAGTTCGGTCACCGTGGTCTCTGGCGAGCAGCGTGTGGACGAGCTGGCACGCATGATGGCAGGCGAGCGCATCCTGGCCAGCACGCTGGCGCATGCGCGTGATCTGCTGCAAACACAAGCCAGTACCAAGGACTGACATGACCACCAAGAAACAAGTGCGCATCGTCCTGATCACCGGCATGTCGGGCTCGGGCAAGTCGGTGGCGCTGCATGCGCTGGAAGACCTGGGCTTTTACTGTGTGGACAACCTGCCACCCGAGTTGTTGCTGCCGCTGGTCAAGTTGGAGCGTGGCAACTACGCCAAGCGGCTGGCGATTGCCATGGACGTGCGCAGCGCCGGTTCGCTGCCGCTGGTACCGCAGCAGCTCAGGCAGCTCAAGGACAAGGGCTATCAGGTCGATTCGATCTTTCTGGACGCGGCCACCGACACGCTGATCCGGCGTTTTTCTGAAACCCGGCGACGCCATCCGCTGTCGCAACGCGTGACCAGCGACGCGGCAGTCGACCAGCGCCATGCTTTGAGTGAAGCCATCGAGCTGGAACGCTCACTGCTGAGCGATTTGCGCATGCGCTCGCAGGTGATCGATTCCAGCATGATCCGTCCGACCCAGCTGCAAAGTTACGTGAAGGCTTTTGTAGCTGCGCCCGAGGAACAGCTGACACTGGTCTTTGAGTCGTTTGCCTTCAAGCGCGGCATTCCCAGCGACGCTGATTTTGTGTTTGACGTGCGCATGCTGCCCAACCCGCACTATGAACCCGAGTTGCAAGCCCTGACCGGACGCGACGCACCGGTGATCGAATTCTTGCAGCAGCAACCCGACGTACAACGCATGTTGCAGCAAATCCAGTCTTTCCTGAACGATTGGCTGGAAGCCTTGTCGCAAAACCACCGCAGCTACGTCACAGTGGCCATCGGCTGCACTGGCGGACAGCACCGCTCGGTGTATTTCGTTGAACAGCTCAGCCACGCTTTCGAGCAGGGCTGGGCCACGCTCAAGCGTCACCGCGAGATCGACGCCACCTGATCGTTCAACAGCTTGCGCACCGCCGCGGGCAAACCCAGCGCAGGCCAGCGCGACGGCTGCACCCAGGCGCCAGCCGCATCGGGCGCGCCGTCTGCGGGCAACATCAGCCGCACCGGGTGCAGGTACAAATCCTTGTGCGTCAGGACATGCTTGAACGGCGGCACATCGTCGGTGCACTCCTTCGCACCGACAGGCAACGCGGCCAGCAAGGACTGCCGACTGTCAAACAGCGGCACGCAATACAAACCACCCCAGACACCCGGCGCGGGTTGCCGACTCAACCAGACCGCGCCCTGGGCGGTATGTGCCACAAGCAGCCACAGGGTCTGTGCACTGCGCTTGAGCTTGCGCGTTTTGACCGGAAATTTCTCCGGATATTGCAAGAGCGCGGCCTGGCAATGGGGCCGCAGCGGGCAATCTGCACAGCGTGGCAATTTGGGCGTACAAACGGTAGCCCCCAGGTCCATCACCGCCTGCGTGTAGTGGGGCATGGATCGCTGCACATCGGTGCGCGGTAGCAAGTCGGTCGCGTGTTGCCACAAGGCACGTTCGTTTTTGGCCAGTGCCAGGTCGGCGTCAAATCCGAGGTAGCGCGCAAGCACGCGCTTGACGTTGCCGTCCAGAATGGCCACCCGTTCACCAAAACAGATCGACGCTATCGCCGCCGCAGTGGATGGCCCAATGCCGGGCAAGGTCTGCAGCAAAGCTGCCGTCGCGGGAAAGTGTCCACCGTATTGGCTTTGCATCTGCTGGGCGCAGCGGTGCAGGTTGCGCGCCCGGCTGTAATAACCCAGACCGCTCCAGAGGCTCAGCACATCATCCAGCGGCGCGCTTGCCAAATTCAGTACATCAGGAAAACGCGCCAGGAATTGCTGGTAGTAAGACCGCACGGTCGCCACCTGCGTTTGCTGTAGCATGATCTCTGACAACCACACGCGATACGGGTCTTGCGTGCCTAGCCAAGGCAGGTCGTGGCGGCCGTGCTGCTTTTGCCAGCGAATCAGGACGCTTGCAAACCCGTCCGTGCAGCCCCCTTCGGACAACTTGACTTTCATCCGGAGCCAACCCAAAGCGCTTAGGCCTTCTGGCAAACCGGACAAAAATACGACGACCGCTGCCCCTGCCGCATCACCCGCACTGTGCTACCACAACACAGGCACGGCAGACCGGCGCGGCCATAGACTTTGGCCTCAAGCTGAAAGTGCCCTGCACTGCCGTCGGCGCTGGAAAAGTCACGCAAAGTGCTGCCGCCACGTTCAATGGCCGCCGTCAGCACCTCAATGATCGCTGCGCGCAGTCGCTGCACTCGAGGCCGACGGAGTCTGGCCGCAACCGTGGTAGGCCGGATACCTGCCAGGAACAGGCTTTCACAGGCATAAATGTTGCCAACCCCCACCACCAGGTTGCCCGCCAGCAGTACCTGCTTGATAGCAGTACGTCGTTTTTTCAGACCCACAGCAAACGCGTCCAGATCAAACTGGTCTGAGAGCGGCTCCATCCCCAGTTTGCCGAGCAATTTGACGGCTGTGGGTGCCGCCAGATCGG
>Ga0100379_10005838_pt1 | contig 10504 bp, 8 predicted proteins | sample CryGeymeta201503_FD_80418 | JGI IMG/M metagenome (GOLD analysis project Ga0100379, IMG submission 80418) | Groundwater microbial communities from Crystal Geyser aquifers in Utah, USA - Crystal Geyser metaG 2015-03 | ecosystem: Environmental > Aquatic > Deep subsurface > Groundwater | place: USA... | reverse complement strand
ATAAAAAAATGTATCTAATAAGATACATTTTTTTATTTGAAAACTAAATATCCACCTACATAAAAGCCTCTCTCATACTCTGATAATATTGTGGAAAATACAAAGAGGCAAATATCAGAAATACGGTAAATACGAGAGTAAAACTATTTTGAGAAGTATGTTTTTGAAATCTCTTCGAGCTAAGAAAATATTGCTGTGAGAGATAGTAGGATCAGCCCAAGCATACACTTCACACGAGAAATCATGCAAGTACATCGCTGAGATAATGAACTCCTAAAATGATTCGAGATGCTCAAACTCACACAGCCATACTCGCAGCAAGAAGTATGACGATATATCTCAGAAAATTCTGATGTATACTGTGCTTTTCCTTGATGAAGTAATAGGCAATGTATCAAAAAATTCAAAATGCAATAGAGGCGTGAAAACTGGGAAAAGAATATCCTACTTCACTGTAGAGAGCGAGCTCTGGTCTATTTCTGGCAAATAAAAATTTGAGCGAGGTGGTAATAATACTAACACTCAAAATACTGAGAACAAGTCCTCAAAAAAATGCTTTATTTCTTGAAAGCAGCACTCAGACAAGTGCGAGAAGAAATACTGCTCCTACTATTTCAGGAATTCCAAAATAGCTGAGTATTGTGGATAAAAATACTCACGTTTCTCAAATATTTTCGCTCATAAAGAGTGATACAGCAGTATCAATCTGATCAAATATTCAGCTATAAGGACTTAGAAAAAATAATACTCACAGAGCGATAAAGACGAGAGTAAAAAAATATGATGTATGTTTCATAAGCAGTGAAATGATGAATGTAAATTTTTAATAAGTATATAAAAAGATGTAGTGAATTTGAAAGATTCTTCTTCCAACTCCTACATCTCTATACTTAATTTCTTCTTCCTCTTCCTGAGTTTCGTGGGCTTGCATTTCTATAGGCTTTTTTGCGTTCTAACTTTTCTGCATTTATTTTTTTCTTCTCAGCTGCTGAAATTGGCCCTTTGATTTCTATATGATATGGATGTTTTTCCATTCGTCTGATTTTTTGTCCAATAAGTTTTTCTATGTCTATGAGAAATTCATACTCTTCTCTATCACAGAAACTGAGCGCTACTCCATCATTTCCAGCTCTTCCTGTTCGGCCGATTCGGTGTACGTAGGTTTCAGGTTCATTTGGAAGATCATAGTTTACCACAAACATCAGCTCATCAATATCGATTCCCCTCGCTGCGATATCAGTTGCTACGAGTACTCTGATTTTTCCAGCTTTGAAATCAGCAAGCGCTCTTTGACGATTATTTTGTGATTTATTTCCATGAATGGCTGCAGCTCGTATTCCAGAGCCGTCTAAGTCACGTACGATTCTATCTGCTCCATGTTTCGTACGACTAAATACGAGAACTGATGTCATTTTCTCATTTTTGAGTATTTCTTCCAGCAAGAGTTTTTTGTCTGAACGTTTTACGAAAAATACGGCTTGTGAGACTTTTTCCGCAGTAGAAGATACGGGAGTCACTTCGACTTTTACGGGATTTACGAGAATAGAATCTGCAAGATGCAAAATTTCTTTTGGCATCGTCGCTGAAAACAGGAGTGTTTGTTTTTTAGCCGGAAGCTTTGCAAGAACCTTTCTCACGTCATTGATAAATCCCATATTGAGCATTCTATCAGCTTCATCGAGGATAAATATTTCTACATGCCTGAGGTCAATAAATCATTGCTGCATAAGGTCGAGGAGTCTTCCTGGAGTTGCGACGAGAATATCTATTCCTGATTTGAGTTTGGCAACTTGACTTCCCTGCGTCACACCTCAAAAAATTACTGCATGTTTGAGGTTGAGATTTTTTCCATACTGGACAATATTTTCTTCGATTTGAATCGCGAGTTCCCTGGTAGGAGTGAGTATGAGCGACTTAATCGTTCGTCCTCTATTTTCGAGTTTTCATTCTCTCGCTAAAAGCTGCAGTGTCGGAATAGCAAAGGCTGCGGTTTTCCCTGTACCAGTTTGCGCTGCTCCCATAACATCTCTCCCTTCTAATATTGGTGGAATAGATTTTTCTTGGATAGGAGTAGGATTTTTGTAGCCCTGAGATTCTAAAGCTCTAAGTATTGAGGGGTGAATGTGTAGATCAGAAAATTGCATGAAGAAATATATATATAATAATTGCGATATTATAGGGATAAATGCTCAGAATACGAGGAGAAAAAAATTTTCATATTCTGAAAAAAAATAGGCTTATAAAATATTTATCAAAATAAACAAGCAATAATATATAAATATGGCTCTTTTTCTTCGCTCTTTTTGACGAGAGATAAGCATTATGGTAGAATATAAAGAAATATCCTTTGTATTAATCGCTTTGCTGAAACAAAAAAATACATCTGCCTTCACACTCACAGAGCTCATAGTTGTGATTACGATTCTTGCGATTTTATGAACCCTCTGATTTATTAGTTATTGAGGTTTTACAAAATGAGCAAGAAATTCTGCCAGAATATCAGATATGAAGATTATTCAAAAAGCAGTATCAGTATATAGCACGGCTCAAGCTGAACTTCCTCTCCCAGATAATGCTACTGCTATTTCTTATTCAGGAGCCACTGCTTGGACTCAAGGAACATTTTGAGAAAATGTAATTTTAAAAATAGGAAGAATCTCAAATATTCCATACGACCCTACCTTTTGAACTCAATATACCTATTCGCTTCTCAATAATAGAAGAACCTTTAGTATCTGATCTGTTATTGAAGATGGTCTTTTTAGTATAGCAAAGCCTCTCGTATCTGAATCATATGCTCTTGCCTGAAATGGCCTTAAAACACATACTATTTGAAACTATCTTTCCTATGATATTGCCATGCGAACAGCAAGTGGATGTACTATCATTACTGCTCCAAGTATTATTCTCAGCGATATACCAAACTGAGGAATCATTGAAAATGAAGGATACTATACTTATGCCTACTGAGATTCTAAAAACCTCCCAAGTTCGTATAGTGGCTCTCTAGAATTTCCACAGATTTCTACAGATAGTTTTCAAATGTTTGAAATACTTAATAGCTGTAAAATCACAAATCTTACTCAACTAAAACTCTATATTGCAAAACTTGCAACCATCTATCAACCTCTCGCAAACATAGAAAGATTTGAGTCACTTGTTTTTCTCTCAAATACGAAAGAGTTTCAAATCACCGCAGCAAATATTCTCTTAGAACATGGAATCGAAATCGACAAATCAGTGCTGGATGAAATCAACTCTCCCCTATATTTTGAATATTTTATAGATACTTTTTCAGATTCAGATTGAACCCAACTTGTTACATCACATTTTACTGATGATGAAGTTGGTCAGTGGAAACAAATTACATGAAATCCAAGCGATTACACTATTGAAAACAATACGTTACAAAAAAATACAGCTACCGACGCACTCGTTGCTCCAGTTCCATTTCCCGCTATTTGAAATAGTAATTACTCTCTGAGTTTTGAAGTAGATGATTTCGCTGGATGAACTATCTCAACATACCTAAGATATACTGATAGCGATAATTACTATAGACTTGATATTTCTTCATCATGATATGTATTAATGCGAAGATTTCAGTGAGTTGATTCCATATTTCAAAATATTAATGACCCTATCAGCTCTTGAAGTACAATAGTTTTTTCTGTAGAAGATGATACTATCAGCTTTGGAGTTGATGGAATAGAAAAAGAAAATGTCCTCGCAGGATGAGTCATACAAGCAGGAGATGTTGTCATCTCTCTTGAAAACAGTGGAAGCTAAATAGATAATTTTAACCTCAGCTATAAATAAAATGAATAATTTTTTTGATGTCATTCTCGATAAATGGTATGGATTTTTATATTTTTTACGTGATATATCCTACTCTATTTCTGATCATAAGCTTATCAGTCTTATAGTATTTTTTACGTTTCTTTGAGCTGGATATGCTTCATATAATTATGTACTTCCTGCATTTCAAAATACTGAAGATACACAGAATGAAATTGTGATGCAAGAAGAAATAATTCCTGAGGAAAATATTTCAGAAAATCCTGAGCAAACTCCAGAAAATATTTCTGCTTCTGGAAGTAGTCAAGATCTCAACTCTCAGGAAAATAATATCGAGAACCCATGAGAATCGAATCCTTATAATTCTGAAAACACTACAAATAATAGCAATAATACCACAGAAAATAATCCAAATTCTTCAGGTAATTCTCTCCCAAGTAATAACAATAATACGCCTGCTAATAATTCTCAAAATACAAGTACGATTCCAAATAATCAAAATATTGAAACTGATGAAACAGAGAGAGAAGCATCTCAAGAGCAGCCACAATCTCCGAAAGATCTTCTCACACAAGCTCTTCAAGAAAAATTTATAGAAGAAACGCAAAAGCCTATAAATACTGAAGTATCAGAAGACAAGAAGCAAGTCGTCTGAAATACGCAGGCCTGAGAGAATACCACTCCAACTCAAGAGTCTAACAATCAAGGAAATACCAACACAGGAACTTCAGGTGGAACAACATCTGGTGGAACAACAACGGGTGGAACAACCTCAGGTGGAACAACTTCTGGTGGAACAACCTCTGGTGGAACAACCTCTGGTGGAACAACCTCTGGTGGAACAACTTCTGGTGGAACAACTTCTGGTGGAACAACCTCTGGTGGAACAACTTCTGGTGGTACAACTTCTGGTGGAACAACATGAGGCGGAACAACCACAGGTGGAACCAACAACACAGGAACTTCTGGTGGTACAACTTCTGGTGGAACAACTTCTGGTGGTACAACTTCCGGTGGAACAAGCTCAGGTGGAACAACTTCTGGTGGAACAAGCTCAGGTGGAACAACTTCTGGTGGAACAACCTCAGGCGGAACAACTTCTGGTGGAACAACCTCAGGCGGAACAACTTCTGGTGGAAGTAATTCTTGAAATACAGGAATGACATGAGAAGCAAATACTTGAAGCTCTGGATGAACTACGACAAACGATGAAAACACTAGCAACGAAACACTCCCTCCTGAAAATACAAACCAAAATGGTGGAAGCAATGGTACTACAGCATGAAATACCTGAGCAGATTGAAATCCTGTAGAAACACATGTAGATGATTATCAAAACAACTCTGCTACCTTTAATACGGGAGAAAAAGATGTACCTATAAAAGTAGTTGCAGTACATTCTCGTATTCCCATAGAACCAATCGCTGGAAGCTGTCCAAGTGGATATTATATGTTTGGAATAAACTCAAATATTTATGACAATACTACCCTTTCTCTTCCTTATACACAAAATGGAAATAACATGACTCTCACAAATGAATTTATTAAAAAAGGTGGAAGCGACTATTATTTCAAAATATTCAATGTAAATGGGACCAAAATTGGATGAGTCATTTATAAAATAGGAAATCCAGATTTTGACTATCACTGGAGTTTTAGCATATGTTTACAAGAATAATTAGATTCCTACTCTAATTTTCTCTCCTCCGTATTTTTTATGAATGTCTCACAGAACCTTCTCAAGAGAGATATCTCGCTGAAATTTTTCATTATTTCCTGAAAATATACTGAGTTGTTTGGGAGTATATTTTTGTATATCGGTGGTAATAACTCCCGTAGACCTGTAGATAACTCATGGCTGCTGAAGCTTTCCTAACAAATCTGAGAGTATAGACGTAATCTGCTTTCGGTCACAGTGATAGTCCTCAAACTCATAACTTATTTTTGTGACGATAAATGCCTTATCCCTGAGCATGAGCGTAATATTACGAAGATGAAATTCTTTTAAAATAAGTTCTTCAAATAGACGCTCTATATTCATAAGCAGCTTTTTCCAGAGAACATCTCTACTACTTGAAAGTTCATGATTAAAGCTTCTGGTTTTTGAGATACTTTTTTGTACCCCTGTTTGCAAGAAATTCATAGAGTTTACTCCATTAATTTCAAACCAGAGATGTGTTGCATTTTTTCCAATCAGACGCTTATAATAAAACATACTCTCACGACTAAAATCATAGACCGTCTCAATATGATGTCATAAACGCTTCTGATATCATTTCCCGATAAATGGAATAGAGCTCACGGGAAGATCTTGAAATATATCATAGACCACCTGATTGGTCAAACCAATAAAATAGCCATAAGGTTTATTTATTTTTGAAAACATCTTTGCTCTCAATCGCGTATTACTCACTCATAGAGAGACAGGAACTCCGATATCTTGCAATATTTTTTTTTGGAGAAATGCTATGTACTCCTCGAGTGTCATCCCGAGAGATTCTGGAATTCACGTGAGTTCTACAAATGCTTCATCAATACTAAATATCTCTACATTTTGCGTATATTCTCTGAGGAAATTCATAAGTTTTTTCGAAATTTTCCCGTAGAGGGCCATATCAGGCTGGAGTCACACGAAGTCTTTTCCAAGAATTCTCTTGGCTTCCCAAAAAGGAGTTCCTACCTTTACGCCTTTTCTCTTGGCGCTATAACTCGCAGCTATCGTAATATCTTTTCCCACACATACATGTTTTTTAGCGAGACCTGGATTTCTAAAGACCTCACAGGCAACAAAAAAACTATCGCAGTCAATATGAGCATATATTTTTTTTGATATTTTAAATCGCATAAAAAACTCTAAAACTTACGAAGCAGACTCACCACAACTCAAAATATTTCGAGATTTTCTTCTGGATACAAAACCGTATTGTCCCCATCTGCTGCCTGAAGATATATTTTTTTCTCTGCATTTTTATAAAAATATTTTATCGTATAACTGCCGTCGATTTGTGCAATGACGATATCTCCATGTTTCACGCTTTGCGATTTATCTACAATCACGACATCTCATGGATAAATCCCAGCTTCTCTCATAGACTCCCCCTTTACCCTGACAAGTACAGAGGTATTTGGATGCTCAATAACATAGCTATCTAAATCAATACTGTACCTCGACTGCTCTTCTGCTGGAGCATGAAAGCCCGCAGCAATACTCTCATAGATTTCATATTTAGACATACAATATTTCTTTAATATATATACATTTTATACTCATATAATATACTCTAAATATATACTCTTTGCAAGAAATTATTTATTTTTTTCTTACACTTTTTTGTCACTTATATACTAATATTACGTTGTATACTGTGTGAATAGAGTTTTATTTGTATAAAAAAATAGCTATGAAAAAATTATTTTTTCTCTCGGTATTCTTATTTGGGGCTTTATTTTTAAGCCTTGGAAATACCTATGCATGTTCATGTATGATGCCTGCTGACCCTCTTACGAGTATGGAAAATAGCGAAAGTGTATTTAGCGGAACGGTGAAAAGTATCTCAAATAACGAGATGGTAAATAGTGTAGAATTTGAAGTAGGAACTATTTGGAAATGAATAGAACCCACAAGAATCACAGTAGAAACAGCAACTCAATCAGCTGCATGTGGATATAATTTTGAAAAAGGTGAAGACTATCTCGTATATGCGTACGAAAAAAATGATGGTGAGCTCGGTGTCTCTCTTTGTTCAAGAACAGCACTTCTCGAGGATGCTCTGGAAGATGTAAAAGCTCTCACACTTGGAAGAAATGCTGGAGCAGAGTGAGAATTCTGTGGTGGAATCGCAAATCTCAGCTGTCAGTCAGGACTTACCTGTAATATCACTGAAACGTATCCTGATGCAGGAGGAATCTGTGTTGCCGAAGAACCAAGAATCTGTACTATGCAATATGATCCAGTATGTGGAGTTGATGGAAAAACATATGGAAACGCATGTAGTGCAGGAAAAACTCCAGTAGCCTATGAATGAGAATGTGCTACAAAAGAAAATATAGCTTCACTTGAAGCAATGTTTGATACGAATATCTTAAATATTCTTGATACAAACTTAGATATATACGCAGATAAAATATCTGATAAGTCACAAGCACAGCAAAATTCAATGCATAGAAATATCATTGAAAAAACAGATGAAGTAAAACAAACACTTGCTGAAAGATACTCAGGACAAAATCAAACACGACTCCGAGAAAAAATTATAAATCTTATAGAGCTTCTCAGATTAAAAGTTGCGCAGATGATTTCATAAATAAACAAATTAAAAAGAATCCCAAATGGGATTCTTTTTAATTTGTTTATGGATTTGCTGGTCGAGTTACAGTAAATGTTCCAGTTTGCCCATTCACAGTAATCTCTACAATTCGAGTTTCTCCTGGACTTGGTGGGTCTACTTCAATATTTGTTCCATATGACATGGTTCATGAATTAGCTCGAGGTTTACCACCATCTTGCTGCGCCGTAGGATTTCCGCCTGCACTAAGAGTAAAAGCTGTCGGACTCGTCAGTGTTGGAAAATTCTTATAATCTGATGTGATTCTTCCATTACAATAATAACAAGCCTGCTTTGTTCCAAAGTCTAAATCTAATGCTCCAACAGCAGGAGCAGGACTTCTTACAGCTGTAAAGCTTATATCATATCCTGGGATACTTACTATTGCAGTATAACTTTCACCTATAGGTGGAGTATCCATTTCTATATTTGTACCATTTTGAAGAAAACCACTCGTAACTCTCGCTCCATTTACGAATACTGTTGGATTTCACTGACCACTCAGAGTAAATGGAATATCTTGTTGAAATTGAAATCAAGAGTAAGTGTTCACGATATCAATATACTCAGAGAGAACCTTTTCTTGAGTAGAATCATATGCTACTGTTTGTGTTGGGAAATTAGTTGCAATATTCGTAACAGGATTGCTGAGCGAATCAGACGGAGAGATGACAATAGACTCTACTTTTGATTCAAGAGGTGAATCCATTAAAACTATTTGTGTAGAAGAAGCTACCTGACTCACAAAGTCATCACTTTCAGGATTTGCTGCGACAATAGATTGGACATTTTGATTATCTGAGAATTCGCTCTCGCTGAAAATATTATGAATATTAGTAGCAAGATTTTCTAAATCTGATTTTGTAAAATCATCATTTGAGTCTGTGATAGAAACAATAATATCACTCGGATCTGTAACATTCAGCCCAATAGATGAAAAAGAATTTTGCAAAGAACCAGTTGCCGTAGGAATAAATTTAGCTCTATTTTTGAGAAATCTATTTTGAGACACAATATCTAAAATACTTATGTTAGAATCAGTGCGTACAATTAAACTCGGAACTCAGAGAATGTAGAGATTATTTGCAATATTTGTAGAGAGAAAAACACCATTAAAATCCCCTGTAATATAGAGTTGAACAAAGTCAGCATATGTAGGAGAAATAAGCGAGTTTGGACTCTGAGACTCTAAAGCTGCAGCAATTTGAAACTCTCCTCGGTTCTGAGTAACAGAATATATATAGTTTTCTCAGGTAAGAGGATCAGTTGGAACTTCTGAAACTCTTTGAGTTTGAAGTCGTACTGCATTATCAAAAGTACCCTGAGTCCAGAGAGTTGCTCAAGAAAAACTCACTATCGAGCCTGAGTTAGTAGGATATGAACCATCTTCTAGATATGTGAGCTCAAGAGATTTCTTCAAAATACCAATATCATTTATTCGTTTTGCATCACGAGAAGAAAGACTGTATCACTGCATAGAAATAAATCAAATCGTTCAGAGAATCGCAAGAATAGTAATAACCACAATAAGCTCTACCAGAGTAAATCACTTTTTTGACATATACTGTTAATAATAAAATAAACATCTATCAAATATAGATTATAGACAAAATTGTTATTTACTATTTTAATCATAAAAAACACTTGATCGTAGCAAAAAATGTATTCTAAGAGATGTTTCTCAGCATTTTATCTATGAAAATTTTGCTTATAGGTCTGATACATCAGTTTTGCAAGGATTCACTCAAATGGAGACACTATTTTTATGAGTTTACTGGCGCTATCAGGATATATTTTTTTCTTTCTTTTTAATATTCACATAAGAGATTTCTCTGCGATTTTTTGAACTTTTCTTCGAGATTTTTGGTCACGCTTTTGCTCTTGTCCGTAGTATTTTACGTGCGCTGTTGGCATAGGACCAGGATACACTCTGGAAACAGATATTTTTCTTCAAGTGAGATAGCTTGAGAGTGCTCAGGCAAAGCTATCAAGCGCTCATTTACTCGCAGCGTATCACAGCGCAATAGGAAATGGAAGCATCTGCGAAGCTGAAACAATACAGCCAATATTTCCAGAATCTTTTATTTTTTGATGTATAAGCAGCAAGCGAATCAGCTCCATATGCCCGAGCGCATTAATCTGCATGAGCTTTAAATTTTGTTCAGCTGAGTGCTCGATGTAATCTCCACTCAAGCTTATTCCAGCATTACAAATCACGACATCATACTGGGATAAAGTTTCGACAAAATCTGCAGAAATCTGAGAAATATCACCCTCTAAATACTGAAGCTTTGCAGGAAAATCGCTCAGTTTTTTGTCTCACAGAGAAATATCAAGTATATCTACCTCATATCATTTCCTGAGCGCAAGTTGACTCATTT
>Ga0100379_10005823_pt1 | contig 10515 bp, 7 predicted proteins | sample CryGeymeta201503_FD_80418 | JGI IMG/M metagenome (GOLD analysis project Ga0100379, IMG submission 80418) | Groundwater microbial communities from Crystal Geyser aquifers in Utah, USA - Crystal Geyser metaG 2015-03 | ecosystem: Environmental > Aquatic > Deep subsurface > Groundwater | place: USA... | reverse complement strand
CGTACTCCTTCCCGAACGCGACGATCCCTTCGCGATCGAACGCCACGGGACGGCACGTGAACCGTTCCCCCTCCGTCAAATCCTCCCAGTACCGCTTCACCATCCTCAAGGCTCCGGGGGGATTCTTCCCGGTCCCGGTACCGTCTTCATTCCGAACCCGTGCCGCGACTGCCTTTTTGGCGCGGCTTCGCTCTTCTTCGAAATCCGATTTCCCTTTCGAAGGGACCGCTCCCCGGAAATCGGATAAGATCTTTTTCTTCATTATTTCCTCACCCTTTGGGCGGTGGCCGTCATCAACGGGTTGGGCCATGCGCCCATCATAGAGTTTCTTCCCGGCCTGAGGAAGCCGGAACAGTACCTGCAATAAATCTCCGAACGGTTTACGTCCACAACGGGATTTGCCCCGTGAGGCGATTTTGTATATATAATATTCATCATACGTATATACAAGGAGGATTCATGGGAACGGCGACCAGGATGACTTCGATCCGGCTGGACACACGCCTTGCGGACAAGGCGGCAAAAACTCTCGGCGTGAAGAGCCGCACGGAGGCGGTGCACATCGCGTTGCGCGAGATCGTCGCCCTGAACGAATTCAAGAAGATGATGACTTCGCTCGGCGGGAAACTCCGGTTCGAAGGCCATGGGAAATAGGATTCTGCTCTTCGACACGTCGATCTTCGTCGACCAACTGCGGACCGACCGGCACCGGGAGCGGATCGCATCCGTTTCCGGCCGGATCCGCCACTCCTCCGTGGTCTTGGCCGAATTGCTGCGGGGGGCGAAAAAGCAGGCCGAGATGGATTTCGTCGAGACCCTTGGGAAACATTCCCCGCTCCTGACGCCTTCGGAAAAAAACTGGCTGGAATCGGGGCGCCTGCTTACCCGAATGTCCGTGGAGAGAGGATTTCCCCCGGAAAAGTTGCGGGACCTGCATTTCGACGTTCTGATCGCGCTCACCGCCTCGACGCACGGGGCGACCGTCGTCACGTCCAACCGGTCGGATTTCGGAATGATCCGACGACATAAACGGTTCGCGCTCGAAATCTGGTAAGCCACTCCGGGTTTCGAGGTACAACCCGCTACATGTCCTCCAGCCGAATCCCCTTGCCGGCCCGCAAACCCCCCCGCCTCGCGACCTGTCCCTTGTCGGTAACCACGCAGGGCATGTCTTTAACTAACCTTGGCCCGAACCATCACTTCCTGCCTCAAGCGCTCACAGTATAACCCGCTCTTCAAAGCCGGCTTGCCTGGTACCAGTAGTAAAACGCTTCCGGATTGACCGCTTTCAGACGATTCAGCCGATTCCATTCGCCGTCGATCAGCAAATCGCGAAGCGAATCCATTCCGGGCATCCTTCGCCAGAAGTCAAGCGATTCGCCGGAATCTCCTTTCGCGATCAACCGGGTCTGCAAGCCGGCCTTGGCCGCAGCCAACTTGGCGTCGTCCGGATTGAAGCGATGATTCACCAAATGGGTCTTCAGTTTCCTCGCACCATCCTGAAGCATCAATGCGACCGTCGAAAGATCCGGGCCGCCTTTTACCGGAGGGAGACAAAGAGATCGCGACACGTCCAGCGTATCCAGCAATGCATCGTCCTGTGAGAAATGACTGCCCCGATAAACGTTTTCCTGATCGAACACCCGCTGATAAACTCGCCGCACGGCGGGCAGATCCTCCGCAAGCGAGAACAACTCCCCGACATCGAACAGTTGCTTGACGATCTGCATGCTATCCGCCGCGTGCCCGTTTCCAGGTTCGAACGGGACGCCGATCGTCCGAGGCGCAAAGGCGCACAGTTTGTCCGCCAGCAGGCTTTCGATCGTGGGAACCTTTACGAACACTTCCCGCCGGATATCCAGAATCTGAAGTGCGATCGACTTTTCGATCACGTCGTGAGGGACTTCATGTTCTTCGACCACGTCCAGGAAAACGTAAGGCGACGGATTTCCGGGGAGAAGAGGATTGTAGAACAAACGGAAGTGACGACGGTTGGGGAGTCCTCTCGCTCCGCGGCTGTCTTCCTGATACCTGATGAAAGGAGAGACCTTCGACACCTCGTCGAGGGCCCGGATCTCCCGACGCTTGGCCTGCAACCAGTCGATCGTGAAACAGTCCGGGTGGATCATTTCCGACCCATCATTTCCACTGTCGAATTCACATTGGAATCAATCGGTTATTTCTGCGCTGATGATTTTTTCTCCTCTACGAGCAGCATATGCAATCATAACAGGCAGTTGTATAAGACCGGCACTCAGAACAGCATCCAGAATCCTCTGCGTTTCAGACTTGTCCATCAACTTGAGGCGGCCGGCTTCGACCCGGAGATCCACCAACGCCTTTTCGATGGGGGCCACCTGGGTCTCCCCTTCCGGCTGCTTGCTGATGGACGGTCGTAGGATCACGGTCTTTTCGCCGGGATGCACGAACCGTTCGACGTCTTTCTGCTTCGGATCGGCCCAGGCGTCCCATCCGAGTTCCCGAAGTTTTCCCGCCACCGAATCCAGCGTGTCGCTTTCCGCATAGAGAAACAGCGTCGGCTGCCCGATCAAATGGTGGGCGAACGGGTTGAACTGCACCGTGGACCAGCAGCAGAAGTCGAACAGCGGGAACGCCTTCTTCACGACGCGGACAAGTTTCGCGACCGGCGCGGGGTCGAGGAAGACCGGTTGATCATGCCGGCTGTACCAGCCGCGCCCCGCATCGGAAACAATCCCCTTCAACATCGCCTCGCTTATGTATTCGCGAAGCGTATCGTCGGTCATTTCGATCCCGGCAGTCGCCAGGGCGCGACGAATGGCGTCGATAGAAAGATATGCGGTCTGGGCCTTGAGCGACGGAAGAATTTTAGCTAACAATGCTGCCTTGATGTCGAGTCCGCTGGCAGTTTCGAAGCGGGGAATGCTCCGCTCGATCAGCGCAATTTCGTCGGGCGTCAGGTCGAAAAGACGATAGACGATCGCATCGATCTCCCGCTCGATCCGAATCAACTCGTTGCCGACCGCCGTTGCGGCGCGTTCTGCCAGATGGCGTAACTGTTCGCGTTCAGAGGGAGCCGCATCGGGAATCGGAATCCCCGCCATCCGGTCGCCCCGGAACTGGACCCGCCCATCTTTCCACGGATCGCCCCATGCCGGAAACTCGGACCGATAAAGATAATCCAGGGCGGAAGAATTCACGATAGACAGAGTGTATAGCGGGTCATCCGAAACGACGATAAAGCCGGTCTTGTTGATGGCGTACCCGTCAGAATCAACGTATGCGTGGAGTTCTTTGGATGTTTCATTAAAGACGATTTTCGATCGATTGAATGCTTCCAGATACTCCGGTTTAGGGTTGTTGTCGAGTTCGAGCCAATGGTGTTGCCCCTCGCTTTTGCCCCCGCGAGAGGTCCGGCATTGACCTCTTTCCTTCAACGGTTCTTCATGTCGGGAGAGATGCTTGAGGATCGCGGGATACCGACGAAGTTCGGGATGGAATCCATGCGGGAAGACGATTGCATACCACCCGTTCCATTCACCCGTCCATCGCTTGATATCCTTGCCCCGGATCCACTTCCGGATCAGTTCCGCCGACTTTGGATCTTCCCGGACCAGCCGGTCGCGGGTTTCCTGGTCGATGACGAAAGCCTCGTTCAAACCGGTCTTGATGCCGTAGTAGATATTCCCGTCGACAAAATCTCCAAGCGGCTTCCCTTTGGAACGCAACTTCTCCAGCAGCGCCAGCCCCTCCTGCCCCTCCATGGCCCAGCCGTCCGGCGAAAGGGATTCCTGGACACGGTTCGTCCCGCGATGATCGATCGCCTCGACCAGACGCTCGATCTCGGGCGACTCCTTGATGACGGCCGTCGTCAACTGGTGCCCTTCCGGCGGGGGTCCTTTCTCCAGAAGGACGATCGCCGGATCTGTCGCCGCGGCAAAGACGGGCAATTCGCAGAAATCGATGACCGCGTCGAGCGTCTGGCCGGCCAGCAGGCCGCGCAGCCCCCTGCCGTAACCGGCCCGCATGAACTTGTTGGAACTGATGAAGCAGAGCGCACCGCCCGGCTTCAATAAGCCGATCCCCCGCTCGTAGAAGAAACAGTAGATGTCCCCGCGTGACGCATAGGTCCGATATTGTGCCTTCCACTGCTCTTGCACTGCGGTCCGGCTGAATTTCTCGACCGAGACGTAGGGCGGGTTCGCGATCACGATGTCGAAACCGCCCTGTTCGAATACGTCCTGGAAGAAGAGATGCCAGAGGAAGTAGGGGCGCTCGGGTTTCTCCTCGAGTTCGCGAAGCTTCGCCTTCTTGCGGGCGATGTCTTTCCGATCCCGGTTGAGCTGGTTGACCTTCACCGCGATCTTTTTGGGGGGCGTCCATCCTTTCAACTCGAGCTGCTTCCGGGCGATATCGGTCACGAGCGGCTTCAGTTCCCGATTGAGCGCATCTTCCGCGAGATGCAGATTGTATTCGAGATGGTCCAGCACGAAGCGGTCGATGCGCTGGTGCAGCGTGCCTTTCCGTGCCGGATCGATCTCGCCGAAATAGTCGCGGATCAGGCCCGAAATCTCCTTAGCTTTCGCAGACGATTTAAGTAGCGGTTGGCTTCCCGCGAACCCGAGATTGCCCTGCCCCACGGGCACGATTGGCGTCCCGTCGCCTTCGGGAGCGTGAAGCCGGTCGAGCGGGATTCCCTCGAATGACTCAAGCAGCGAATCGCCCTGCATGATTTTGTAGTCGAGGTTGGGCAGCGGGCGAGGTTCTTTCTCGTCGACAACCAACGCCAACCAGAATCTAAGCCGGGCAATCTCGACAGCGCCTGCGTCAATGTCGACACCGTAGATCGCGTTCTCGATGATCTTCAGCTTGGTCTCGGCCGAGTCGAGCGTCCAGTCGAGCGTCATCTTGATCCAGTAGATTTCCTGCAGCAGGCCGATGGGGAAGGCGCCCGAGCCGATGGCCGGGTCGCAGATCTTTACCCGGTCGATGAGTTCCTCGATCGCCCGCGCGTTCTGCCGGATCCAGTTGTTCCGGTCGGTCGCGTGCGAACCGGCATCCTTGAACCGGACCAGCCGTACCAGATCTTCCCGCTCTCCAAGATGCTTCTGCAAATAACGGATCAGACTCTGTTGGCACATGTACTGGACAATAGCTTTTGGTGTGTAATAAGCGCCCTTGTCCTTGTTGTCTTCGAGCAACTCTTCAAAAATATGCCCCAGCATCTCGGGATCGATGCCGATCTCGTTGTCGTCGGGATCGTTCTCGTCGATCGTGAAGTTGTACTGGGCGAAGAATTCGAGCAACGGTTCGAACAGCGCGGCCGGAAAATCGATCCGCTCGACGGGAAGCGGCGCATGGTCGTTCGGCATCCGTTCCCGCTCGAAGAGGCCGCCGTTCAGATACGGCACTCGCGTGCCGGTAATCGAGAAGATCGACCGGGCGCGATCCGGATCGTTGAGCGTGCCGTAAAAAAGCGGAATCAGCCGGGTCGAGTGGAAGCGTTCCTGGTCCAGGCAACCCCTGAAGAGGTTCCGGACGAAATCGCGGTCGCCATCGACCCAGTCGCTCCGGTCGGCGGGGCAACCCAGCCATCCCTTCTTTTGCAGGAAGTGGAGGAACACGAGTCGGCCGAGCAGTCGCTTCGCAAAGTCACGCACCGGCTTGTTGGCCTTGTCCTGTTCCGCTGCATCCTCGATCCGTGGAATGCCGAAGACGCGCTGCGGAAGTTCTCCGGACAACAGGTGAGCGACAAACCGGGAATAGTGATTCTTGTATTCCTGGAAAAATTCCCGGTTCAGCTTCTCGACCGAGAACGCCTCGACGACGTCCGACAACATGCTCCGATCTTTCTTCTCCGCGAGTTGCAGGAACCGCTGCGCCGCCGTGGCGCACGATTCCCCCGGCCCGAGCAAGTAGGTGTAGCGGCGCGGCGCGGTCTGACGCTCGACGAATTTGCCGTCTTCGGTGAATTCGGATTCTTTCGCGACGAAGGTAAACCGGTGCTCCACCTCTTTGCCCCGGAACACCGCGAGCACGCCGTGGACGGAATGCATATCGATGTGGCTTGCGGCCCAACTCTGGATCGCGACCCGGTTCTTCCGGATCTGCACCCGGTCGCCCACCTCCCCTTCGAGGAGCGTCAGGTTGCGGCCGTCACTTAGCTGCACATTCCCGAGCTGGATCAGCTTGAGGCCGTCGCTCCGGCCGGTGGAAACAGTGTGGGGCGACGCCAAGACGGAGACAGCGGAACCGAACAGCTCTCGCACCAGCTCGATCCATGCCGCGCGGTCGTATGGCAGTTGCAATCTCTGCTTCAGTTCGTCGCGCGTCATGAAGAGAACGACTCCGAAAGGATGATCTCGGGGCGGAGCGGGCCCGTCGCCTTCACGAGCATCTCGGGTTGCTCGGACTCGTCGAATTCGTTCGCGAGCGGGTAGCGGTCCAGAATTTCCATCAGTTTTTCAAGCAACGCCACGGCCGTCACCGGAACTTTCTTCTGGCTCCTGGCCAGGTCGTTGATGCCTCGTTGAAGCTGGGCGAAACGGGCCATCTTGACGGCGTGCTTCGCCGCCCGGATTCGTTTCTTTTCCGGTTCGCTGACGAACGGCAACTTCATGAACCCTTCGAGGTACGACAATGCCTTTCTCTCGTTGGGGCCTTGCGTGGAATCGACCACCTTGTGCTGGACGGCCTCGGCCTGGAGTTTATCCGCGAAGTCGGACAGCGCCAGGTTGACGTGTTCGTGATGCAGATCGTGAAGGGGCAACGACGCTTCATCGACGGCGGCTTTGTAGAGGACTGCGGTCTCCACGAAGCTCAATTCTTCGAGTTCGGCATCGGGCCCCACGAGGTAAAAGGCGTCCCGCCGCTGATTGCGGATGAAGGTGGCGGTCTTCCCGGGATGTTCGTCGATCTTCCGCCCGGTACGCGCCCTGAGCGGCAGGTTACGGATGCGGCGAAACTTTTCCGGGTTGTCGGCCTTGTATTTCCGGAGTTCCATCAGGTACGACAACCGCTCGTCCCGTTCCTCTTCAACCTCCCGGTCGAAGAGCCCGAACGTCCCGAACTCCTCGTCTTCGGAATAGATCTGGCTGTCCTCGCCGAGCGCCGAGTGGAACGCCTGCAACTTCATGAGCGCCTTCTTGTGCAGCTCGATGTCGTTGTCGACCTTCGCGGTGGGGAAAAAGTTGTAGACGTGAATACGCGGCGCCGTGGACCCGATCCGGTTCACCCGGCCGATGCGCTGCATCAGGCGGGTCGAGTTCCATGGCGTGTCGTAATTTACGACCACGTTGGCGCGGTGCAGGTTGACGCCTTCGGCCAGCACCTCGGTCGAGATGAGGATGTTGTAATCGTTGGCCTGTTGATCGTGGGGAAGATTGGCGTCGAAATTCGCCCGGACGGCAGGCATCTTTTCGGCGCGGCTGCCGGAGTCGATGCACAGGACCTTGTCGTACCCGTTTGCGGCAAGTTGTCTTTTCAGATCGTCGGTCGTGTCCTTCGCTTCGGAAAATACGACCACCCGCCCGCCGTGGTTGATCTTCCGGTCGAGCAGCTCGGTCTTCAGGTAGGCAAGGAATTCCTCGAACTTCGGATCGTCCTTCACCTTTACCCACTGCTTGGACAGGGTATCAAGCAGCGCATGGTCGGCCTGTAATCCCGCGAGGTATCCGTCCTCGAAATCGGCAGGCAAGCAGATTTCGATGGTGGGATCGCTCCCCTGCTTCTCGGCGATCAGCGCAATCAGCTCATCCTCTCGTCCCTCGAGGATATAGCTTGAAACGTCGAGGTTGGGTGCGATGTAGATCGTGCCGCTTTCGAACATGCCCAGCATGGCGCCGGTGGCGTTCTTGAAGCGGAGCAACGATTCCCGGAATGCGTGGAAACTGCTGTCCAGTCGCTTCACCAGCAGCGTTTTCATGATATTGGCCAACTGGGCGGAGATCCGGTCGGCGCTCTGGTATTTCCGTTTCTTGTCGGGCTTCAGGAAGCCGATCGCACGATAGCGGTTGTAGGTCAGATCCTTCTTCAGCACCTCGAACGTCCGGTCGTACAGCCGTTCCAGCTCCGGTTCCAGCCGGTAAAGGATCTTCCCGGGTTTCCCCACCTTCGGGAAAACGATCCCTTGCTCGTCGAGGTCGGCCCGATACGCCTCGTGTTCCAACAGGTCGGTGCGCGTGCGGCGGATCGTCAGGTAGGAGAAAACCTTGGTGCGGATCAACCCATAGATCCGCTTGACCTCTCCGCGCGCGGCGGCAGTATCCGGGTTCCGCATGGCCGTGTCGTATTCCTTGATCCGGCTCGCGAAGAACCGCTGCAGGTTGCCGATCTCCAGCGTCGAATCCTTGCCGTCCTGGAACAGGAAGATCATGTTGCGAATATCGGCGGGACGGTTGTTGAGCGGGGTCGCCGAGACGAGGATGACTTTCTTTTTCGCGAGGGCGCCGTCCGCCAGTCGATGCCGGGTCGGCGCCTTGCAGATTCGCTGGAGCTGGTCGTAGCTTTCGGCCGTGTCGTTCCTGAATTTGTGCGCCTCGTCCACGATGACGAGGTCGTATTTCCCGGGATGGCTGACCTTGTGCAGACTGCCGTTGGTGATGATCTCGACGTTGTCCAGCCTGAACGTCTCGATGGTCTGTTTCCAGCTTTCCTTCAGGGCGGGCGGTACGATGATCAGGGTGTGCGAGCGATGGTTCGGAAAATCGTTTTGAAAGAAGAACTTCTTGGCGATCAGCGTGGCGATCACCGTCTTCCCGAGACCGACGACATCGGCCAGGAAGAAGCCATTGTGCTTCTGCAACAGTTCGTACCCAAGCTTGACCGCGTCGATCTGGTAGGAAAGGCGCAGATACCCCTGGGGCAGATCAGTGATCGCATTGGGGTCGAATTCGACCGCAGAGCCGAAGTACTCGGTCAGGAACTTGATGTAGAGTTCGAATGGCGTCAGGTCGGAACGCAGGTACGAGTGTTCTTTGACCGCCGAAACGTCCTTGGGGAGGATGGAGACGCCTTCCTCCCACAGCGATTCGAATTCATTCGTGGCGAAGCGGACATCCTCGAACGAGTTGAGCAGCACATTGAATTCGTAGTTCCGCTGTATCTCTTTGGTGCCCAATCCGGCATCGGTCAGATTCGACGACCCCGTGATGACGACTCCGGATTTGTGTTCATTGTATGAGGCCGGCCTGAAAATGTAGATCTTGGCGTGGAGTCGTTTCGACGGGTGGGCGCGAATCTCCAGCTTTTTTGAAATCACGTCCTCGACAAACCGGACAATCCCTTCTTCAACCTCCCGGGAATAGCGGGCATCCTGGATGTCGTCACGCAATGCCTTCCGGAATTCCTCGACAGCCCTGGCGGAATCGGGGTGAAAGAGAAGACCCTGCTTGTGATAATCGGAAATGATCGTGTCGACGTTGATCCCGACCAGGATGCGGACATTCGGGACGTGCGTTAAAAACGGACGCAGTGAAAAATACCCCGAGGCACGGAGAAAACCGACCAGGGCGTCGAAAAACACAATGTCCCGGTTGTTTTCGAAAACGCCCTTGAACTTGTTGAGCAGGGTGTTGTCGCCGGCGTTGGTGAAGAAACGGGTTGTCATGGCAACACAATACTACAGTCGGTTGATAACCGACGCAGGGCATGTCTTTAGCTAGCCTTGGCTCGGACCATCACTTCCTGCCTCAAGCGCTCACCCATCCCTTCCGCCGCAACGTCAAGATCGAAATCGGCCTGCAACCCAAGCCAGAACTGGGGGGAGGTACCGAAATAACGGGCAAGACGAAGAGCTGTCTCGGCCGATATACGACGCTTCTCCAAGACAATTTCATTAATCCGACGTGGCGGCACACCGATGTTGAGTGCAAGACGATTCTGGCTCAGCCCCATCGGCTTCAGAAATTCCTCCATCAACACCTCGCCAGGATGGACCGGATGAAGTTTCTCCTTGCTCATGACGGCGCTCCTCTAGTGATAATCCGTAATCTCGACCTCATAGGCGTCCCCATCCCGCCACTCGAAACAGAGACGCCGCTGGTCGTTGATCCGGATGCTGTGTTGCCTTGCCCGATTACCGGAAAGTTTCTCCAACCGATTTGCGGGCGGTATGCGCAAATCCTTCAGGTTCACAGCGTTGTTCAGCATGCGCATTTTCCGCAACGCAACCTGCTGTATGTCTGTTGGTAATTTTTTCGATCGTTGGCGCGCATAAATCCTTGCCGCCTCCGCACGCTTGAACGATCGAATCATATCCGCAGGGTATGACGCTATGCGTTAAACGTCAAGCGTTACAAACAGTACGCCTGTTCCCACTCATTCGGGCGCATCGCCGGGCACATAGCCGAGGTTCGCCAACCGTTCCCCGGAGGCGGCGTAGGCCGCGTCGGGCATGTCGCCCACCCCCGTGGCGTCCGTCCATATATTGTAGAAATTTCGCCGCCCGAAGATCTCGTCCATAACGACCTTCAGGTAGTGCCCCTCGTTGTCGTCGATGGAGACCCAGATGCTGCCGTCCTCGGAGAGCAGCTCCCG
>Ga0100379_10005813_pt1 | contig 10526 bp, 10 predicted proteins | sample CryGeymeta201503_FD_80418 | JGI IMG/M metagenome (GOLD analysis project Ga0100379, IMG submission 80418) | Groundwater microbial communities from Crystal Geyser aquifers in Utah, USA - Crystal Geyser metaG 2015-03 | ecosystem: Environmental > Aquatic > Deep subsurface > Groundwater | place... | reverse complement strand
TACCTAATCTAGCCGACTCATGATTGCCCGTTGTGCCTTCCTCGTTATTGTGGGCGTTATTGTGCAGTCTGATCCTTGAGTCTTTGGTCGAATAAGTGTTATCTTCAATGTTTTTAAAACACTTTCTTACATCCCTTCTTATCAGGAATGCTTCAGGATTGTCGGCTACCTTCTTGACAACTATCGACTTCTCTGAGGGCTCCTCGATCTTAATTTAGAAGCCCACACTTTCTGCTTCCTTGTTCTGTTTCCTTTTCTATTTTTTAGGAGATGACTCGCACAGCCCCATTATCTCTATTAACTAATTAATGTCACAAAATAACGAATCAAACATTAACTCCACGCTCAATACTTACATCGTATAACCTGAATTTTATCGCATTCAAGTCACCATATATGCGCTCGTTGTCAGCCATCAACTGCCTTATCTCACTTACCCTCTGCTCCTCCCTCATTCTGTGTCCCTAGATCTACTCTCGCAAGTTTAACTATCTATCCTTCTGCTCAGCCAGCAGACCTTCCCGGTCTCGAATCTGGAGCTCAGTTGATTGCAGCTGATTGTCAAGATCTTAGCCACGCATTTCTGCGTTGAGGAGGCGTTCTTTCATGACGGATATGTGTTCCTCGAGAGAGGCAAAATTTTAAGTGAGGAGAGCTAGTTTTTCATTCAAACTAGCAACAGAGTTCTATGTTTGGGCCAGCTGCCCTTCAAGGGCTCCAATGGCTCTACTCTTATCTGCCTCTATATCCAACAGCACATGAATTTCTTCCTCCATCTCATTCCTTTGTCGTTCCAGTTCTTCTGCTAGCATTTCCAATTTTTTATTTGCGAATTATTCCCTAGTGACCTATTCGGTGAGATTTGAATTTTTATCCCTCAACTTGACCAAATCCAGTTAGTATTGTTCAAGTAAAGTTCTCGCTTCCTGTGCTTTTCTTTCCAGCAAGGTGTACTAATCTTTTAGCTCTCTCCCCAACAGCTCTCTTGAGCTGATCTATCTCTACACGTCCTCCACCTTGTTTTAGTACTATCTTCTCAATCTGCTAAGCTTTTCCTCGTTCTGAGCCTTGGTCAGGTCGATTTGGTAATTCTTTTCTTTCTGGAACTGAGCCATGGCCTCCTCCTCAAAGCTGGCCTTCTGAAGTAGCTTGCTTTAGTTCATGCTTTTCTCATACCGGAGTTTGTCAGCATCTGCTACTAGCTGTCGATTTGTAATTTCAAGTTGCTTGGCCTGTAATTTCAGAGCTTCGAACTAACGAGCAATTGATAGTTCTTTGTTGGCGTCTCTGTTGTAACCAGTGTAGTGGCCAGTGTGCAGCTGTGAAGACTTGGTGGGCGTATACTCCCTTCTCTGCATATTTAACGTATAACTTGATATTTAATTACTTCTGATGGCTATTCCGGACAATAGATGGCAATGGATTGGTAAAGATCCTTTGAAGTAGGTGGACAATAGAACGAAGTAACGATTATTCAAGGGATTAAGAATATTATAATTAATTTTCAATGGAATAATCACAACTGGGTAGTAGTAAGGCAAACTTTACCTTGTTTTTCAACAATGCTCCCAATAGAGGGTATTTAGCTAACATTCAAGCTGAATACCGCCCCTTCACCTTCAAAACCTGTCCTTTGTAGCCTATGGACTCAGAATAGTCCACTCCTTCCAACACCCTTTCTGTCAAAAAAAGAAAGAAAATCGTTAAGAGGTTCCCCTATAACCTTGTCCAGAGCATCCAGAAACATCTTGCCTCCGATATGCTGTTTAACCTCTATGGGGTACGACCTTGATAACTTAGATTGCTGTGATTGATGAGAAAGGACTCTTAAAGGAAGTCGATGGCAGCTCCCTCTTGAAATCTCAATTCAATTTTTATGCCGTTTCTGGAGTGGAAATAAGACCGAACTATATCATCATAAGAGCCCACGAGAACAGAAAAAATGAATTCCCAATGTAGTACAAATAATATTCAGGTCCTATTATATTTAGAGGCTGAAGCACTACGGAGACAGCTACCTCTATAACATGGCCATCAAGATCGACTTCCTCAAACAACTCTTTGAGCATTTTTTCGGATCGCAAGCTCAGGCCTCAAATCCTGAATATCCCTTCGAGCCTCTCATTGAATCTATCAAAAAGCTTCCATTCATGTTGAGGGTCTATCCCTCAACTCTGGTGGTCTCAAACAAACTTATTGAATTATTGGGTTACACAGTGGAAAGTCTCACAGGTTAGTGCCTCAATCTTCGCTCTTTCATTGCAGAGTATCTATAATTTCTATATAGTCTTTTCTGGACCGATGATTATAGGGAAGAGGTGGACATGATGTTTGACCTAATCGACAATAGGATGAAATTCCGCAAGGGACTGATTAATGAGCAGGAGTACATATAGAATGGTCGCCGTACAACAATCATGAAGCTGTGTACCAAACAAGAAGTACTTACTGATTTAGATAGAAAATTATCAAAGTAAAGGTGGATCGTTACAATCTTGCTCCCAATGTACGATGTGAGGTCGTCTAAAAGGTTCTTGCCCAAGAAAAACTCCTTCCTTTGAAAAATGACAAGAAACTGGAGATAAAAGAGATGCAGGATGAGTATATTAGGGACAATCAAGATCGGACAATTAGAGGCATCGAGAGTATCATGACTGTACCCATGAATCTGAGAAGAGAGAACTAACATCTTGTCTGTGGCTACAAGGCACTCAAGGGTCGCAGATGGGCCCGTTGAATGATCGAAACGTCCTCTACCTTATTTGTCAAATTACAGTACAAACTCGCTAAATTTTATAATATTTATAAGAATATCCAAAGATGCAGTTTCTGAAATAGCATTCTCGACTCATCAGCATAGGCCTTGTTGGAGGGGTGGCAGCCACAGCACTTCTCCTATACTTCAGAAGAAAGCCATAATATGCATCAGTCCTTCGAGTAGAGGAGAACATAGCTGAAGATCACAGAGTCAGAAAATATACTGAGCTACATTCCTAACTACTGTCCTATCTTGCACGAAAAGGGGTTTCAGCCGAAAGCATCAGAGAAGCAGCCAAAGAAATATTTAACTTTCGTACCAAAAGAGAAAAGGCAATTCATGACCATGTGATCAGCTAGAGAATAAGAAACAAGCATCTATAGATCAATGCGTTCGCGGAGGTTGTTCTGAGCTTACAGTCAGAAGAGAGTGAGCAGAAAGATAGCTTAGGGAGAGAAGTGGGGAAAATTCCTGGATAATTGGGACTGTCTCCTGAGCAGTTGGGATCTCTGAAGGAACAGTACAATCAGCTGAAATAACAAGAACTCACAAAGCTGTTGGAATTCGTATAAATGTCCAGGAAATTTTTAACAAGGAAGGTTTAGTTGGCAGGGTAAATAAAAGAATAGATAAACAAGCAGGTCAAGGCCCTGAGCAACAGAAACAAAAAGAAAACCGACCTCAAATTATTGAAAGGCGCCCTTCTGGACAACATTTTGCTCGAGTCGGATCCTGATTTCAAGGAATATCACTTCGAGATCACCCAAACTATCAGTATCCTTTTGTTAATAAAGATTAAACAATGGATATATAACTTGCCATGCTCAAAGAAGAGTTAGTATTAGAGACCGGCTGAGTAATCTGATGAATTGCCAATTTATTGGGATTAATTAATTCACCTTAGCCTATGATATCGTACCGCCACTGCTCCATCCACTCCGTTCCCATCGATGTCATCACCCGACAAGCCAATAATCCCCTCATTCTCTGTCATAACTGCTTCCAGGACCGCCTCAAAGAGACCCCTGCTTTGACTGGGATCATCCTCAACAATGACAGTTTACAAATTTTCACCACCTTCACTTAGTTTGTCTAAAAAAAACTGCAGCTGTGGATCTCTTCAATCAGCAGATCGGGAGCAGATGCTATATTTGACAGAAAATCAGCTAGTGGTCGAGTCAGCATCTCAAGAGATGACTGGAACAAGATGAAGGAAATCGCACAGGATATCGTAACTGATTATCGAAACCTCATAAAAGCCAATAAAGAATGCGTGATGACCCAACCCGTCAACATCGAAATCCTGTACCACCCATAGTTTTTGAAGGATATCTACAGTCTAATACTGGACAGTTGGGAAGTCAGCTCACTCATGATCCTTAACAACTTCTGCAACAAGCTCAGTCAATGCCTACCCAAGCATGATTACTAGTTCAGCATCAAGCGATACCTTGTCAACTAGATCAACCAAGAAAGGATTAAGAAGGTTCGCGAAAAATATCAACAAGTTGTCATCGCTAATGACCAAATCCTTGAGACACAAGCCGAAGAACCCTATGTGTACTCCTCCAACTTCGATAAGCCCAAATCTCCTCGTTCTCCATCTTCACCCCAGGAGAGCGAAGGTTAAGCACCAAGCCTGATCAGGCAGGTCGAGTCCTTCATTGAGATTGCTGAAAATACCTAGTCCAGCAAATCAATTGATATTGAGCAAGATTTTCAGGCCCTCAAGAAAAAATTGAAAAAGAGCAAGCTTATAGATTAAACTGACTATAACGAATGGCAGGTGAAGTTCACCAACAACCTCCATGAACTTGTGGAGCTGAAGAAGTAAAATGAACAGCTGAAGAAGTACAACCAGCAACTGGCCAACTAAAGGGCAAGGACTCAGGAGGACTATGAAATAATGAGGAAAAAATATGAAAAAATATTATACGAAAGCAGGGAGAGATACACTTCAGGCAAGAACAGCAGCGAAAACTCTGACCCAAACGCTTAGCTCCTCCTCGCCATCGTATAACTCTAAGTCTAGATCAATAACAGCCGCTTCGATGTGGAAATCTTAGCAGACTGTGTCAATGAATGTCTTAAAGAGGAATCCCTTTCGCAACTGCTACAGATGGTCCTCTCGAAGAAGTTGCAGCAATTGAGGACTGTGCATGTGGGAGACTACTGATCTGTATAGAGTTGTATTCCCAGTGTCCGTTATTTTATTATCGAAATGGATAATTAACACTCTCTGATTCAGCAAATGACCCGCTTAAGTCTGTAGACCAATCACTTTGCTTCCAAAATAGAGAAGCTATCACCCCACGACGAACATCTATACAAACAGTATGCTGACAGTTAAGTCTAGCATCAAAGACTTCTGAATAGGCAGGTAGTTGCCTTTGAGGAATGGAGGAAGCTGCAATAGTCTGGCTCTGGTGATTTATGACCTTTTTTTATACAATTTGTATATCTCTGAGTCAAAAGTGAATATTGGTCCTCTATTATTATTCCCTTTTATACTACTCTGTCCAAGGGATACGGTTTCTTGCAAGAGGAGGATTAATCCCACACCCTAAAGATGTGTCCATACAGATCAGAAGGCGACAAATTCGAGAGAATTCGAGATGGCTATATACTCTTAGTCAGAAGATCAGTAATTTGTTCAGTGTATGATAATCATTAATCGTAATCAGATAGGCTGTCAGGTATAATATTTAAATAAGGAATTCTTACCATGATGGAACTGTCCAAGAAGATCAGTTTTGATGTCCAGCTAACTGACGACATGAAAGGAGTGCTTGAAAGCAACCCACTGTTTGCCTCAGACAGCCTCATCGATCGTAAGTGCCTTCGTTCCATCGCGACCTCTGATCGATCAGAAGCTCTCCCAAAACTCAGCTCACACACAAATATTTCAGTATCGATAGAGTTGGAGAGCAGCGTGATGAGCTGGTTCATGCAAAAGGGAATATAGGTAGGTCATCCCTAGGCAATGTTCCAGGAGGTGACCGAAGAACACAGACATTAAATAGCAGGGTTAAAGGCCAAGATCACCAGAACGATTTCAGGCACATTAGTGCATAAAGGGAAAAGGCCCAATCTTTTTGTTTCGGTCTGACCTGTACTTGATATTATGTTTTTATTATTCTTATTTCTTTGTTAAATAGACTAGGAACAAATACCTTTATGCTCCTTCACCTTCCCCAAAAAAATATTATCATTCAGCTACCACCATCACTCAAATCAGATTGTTCTAGTTGCTAGTGCTCTTTGCTGCTGGCTTTGATTCGAAAAAATCAAAGCCTCCCTGATTTTGACTGCTTCCGGCCTGCATCGTTCCGAAGTTAGACATGTCGAATTCAAAACTAGGGTTCTTAGCTCCTCCCATTGTGGCAAACACGTCCATCTTCTCTTTCTTGAATGGGTCAGAAGGGTCCTACTGTTGAGTCTGTTGAGGCTGCTGAGGAGGATTGCTAATGCTGATGTTGGAAGGAGCATAGTTGGAAGTTTGGAACATTTGCTGGAGAGTGCTAAAGTCATTTTCGTTGGGAGTTATTTGGAATGGAGCCTGGAAAGTATTGGCTGAGGTGAAGCTAGTTTGATCGGTCGAGCTAGAAAGAATGTTCTGATGATTTCCTCCGCTGTTAGTTTGGAAGAAGTTCTGCATGGTGTTAAATTCATTAGAGTTGACGTTGTTGCCTGCATTCACCTATGAAAACTGAAAATCATTCTATTTGCTCTTGGCACTCATGAAATCGTTGAGGCTCATGTCAGTAAGAGGATTACTGACATTGGAGGCTTGCTTACCTGACTAACCCGAGTATATATTTTCCATGGTGGGAGAAGATGCCTACTGCTGGACTGGTTGCTTCTTGCTGAAGGCACTAAAATCAAAACCGCTGCCTCCTGGAGCTGAAGTAGCAAATGATATGTTGCTTGTTGCGTTGTTGTTTCCCATACCAACTCCAGTGGCAAAGCTATTGTGATTGACATCATAAATTCGTGAGGCTGAGGATGGATTGCTGACTGTACTCACTGACTACACCTCTTTTTTGGGTTACTCGCTAGCAAAGAAGTCCATCTGACCTGAAGACTGACCGTTACCAACATTCATCGTTGAAAATAGATTTTGCATGGTGTTGAAGTCATCAGCTGCTGGAGCTTTAGACTTAGGAGGGCTTTAAGGGCTCGACATCTCGAAGGGTGACTCGTTGGATTGCACAGAAAAGGATGATGACTCAGCAAAATCGTTAAGTAAACTTTCTGACTACTTTTTAGGCACTTAGACTTTGCTAGGTTGCTGAGGAGCTTCATCTTCATCTTCATCAAGTAGGTTAGTTTTCTTTTTGGGTTGTTCGACTGGTTTTTCTTCGGAAGTGCTGGGTTATTATCCGAAGTAGTTGGGGAAGGACCCTCCTGAGAAGGCATTCCATCCTTCGGCTCCTCCTCCAACTTTTTCTTTTTTCTTCATGTTTCCGAATGCTCCGATGTTGAGCTGAACCTTCTGTTTGGGAGCATTGAACTGTCCAGCAGTCACCTTGATGTCCTTGACTTATTCCTCATACCTTTTGAACTCAGTATTGGTTTTGTGCTGAGTATATAGATGGGAGAAGACCTTATTATTGATTCTTAGTTCGAAGGTTTAACCTTGCTGGATGATGTTGAGAGCAAAGCCTTCAAGGGTGAAGGGGTACTGGAAAGAGACATTGGATGGGAGTTCGTTTTAGAGGAGAATTTTTCGATCGACAGTTATTTTAACTTTTCCAGAGATGAAGGAGAAATCGAGGATGACGGTGTGGTATTTGTCCTTAAGAGATATGTCCCAGGTGAACCTTTTCTTGCTACCCTTGACGTGCTTTCCCACCTCCTCCACTTCAAATCTCAAAGCCTGTATTTGCTCCATTTAAATAATATATCTCAAATCGAAATCAGATATAATCATGCTATCACCATACCTAGCCATCCTTGCACTTATAGCCACCCTCGCCACTGCACTCCCAGATCCTGTCTATACCATCCACTACCTCCGCTCATATCGCAACGATCTCCTTCAGAACAACTTCGGTTGCGGCAAGTCAGTCGTCTACGGGACCTATCTCTATCCTATTGGACCTGTAGATGCCCTTTATGCTTTGATGAGCGGACACTCTATAGGAGTTTCTGTATCTGGTTGTCAACGACCTGCAACATACATGAAGCTGTTTGGAGATGCTCAAGACTACAGCAAAATTCAACCTGCAATGTTCAGTGCGATGACCAACGCACTCAATCGAGCCAGAGGGACCGTTATTATCGACTGGAAATACATGTCAGATGGCCCAGAAAGAGAAAAGGCCTTTGGAACTCTCCAAAATTTGATCAATCACTTCAAAGGAAAAGGAATCAAACATATCCTCAAAGCGCCCGCAAGCTTCTTCTGTGCAAAGATTGGAGATAAAAGATTCATTCTTGACCAGCAAGCCGATGAGTTCATCATTGAATTGTATGGAGAAGAGCCCGGGAGATACACCACATATGACAGCATGTTTGGATAGACAGGAGCGGGATTTGAAGATGGATACAGCACTGATTGTCCCAAATTCCCCACAAGAGCAATTCTGAACAAACAGGCCCAAGGAAAGAAGGTCTATTTCGAAAAGACCCTTGACCCCACTGTACCTGGATTTGTGGGTCCTAACTGGGAGAAATTCTTACAACAAGCTGGCTAATCGGAGGCTCAGAACATTTATTTTTACGACAGCTATCCTCAGCAGATGGTAGATTTCTGATTCGTCAAATCTTATAATTTAATACTTTGTCCGACCATGGAGGAGTCCGATAGTATGCTTGTCACCACAATCCGAGAGTACATTCAGCTACCCGAGCACATCAACACTCTAAGCGACATCAAAGCCTAAGAACTGTATCGACTTTCTTTGCAAATTTTAGAGCACTTTCAAGCAGACACCTCAGAAATCAAGAACATGGCAGCCAAGCAGCAAAAATTCAGGTCTATGGCAAAACTCAATCAAACACTCCAAAGCACTCTTGAAACACAGTTTTAGCTCAACTAGCTGATGAATCCTTCACTCCCTTTTCTGAGAAAATTCATGCTGACCGTCATCAACAAATTTGGACCAGGATAGAGTCTTGAAAAGTCAAAACTGATTGGAAAAAAGACAATACAGCACGGTCGAAGTAATGAAAATCGGCAGTTGAAGCAGTGGCTGAGTGAGGAATGGATCCATTCTTCTTTGGCTCACAAACGTCCAAAATACAAGGGATGGATACTGCCAATGACGATCAACAAAAACATGCTGAAAAATAACATTAACCTGACCAGATAGCTCAACAACGCAGCACTCAAAGGAAATGTCGAAACTGCTCTCAATCAAACATGTGCCAAGCTAAATCAGAGGGTCAAATAATTCGAAGCCAATGAAGGGTTTTCCAGAAGGGAGGAAGAATAAGCCCAGATCAGACTGCAGAACATTATCAAGACTAATAAGGAGGATTGGGCAATTGCCAAAAACAAACTAAATAAACTCAAAAAGAAACTCGTTTAAGATAAGATATAGCCTGAGTCTTAGGTTCAGGCTCCTCCTCCAACTTCTGTGTTCAAGCAGGAGCTGGAGGTGGCCGAGATGGAGGCTGAGAAAAAGAAGGAGGAAGAAGAAGTCAAACCAAAATCTTAGCTCAAAGACACCTCATCTGAATCTGAGCTTAACCTCAATCCAATCGAGCTGCTTAAAAGATAAGCATAAAAGAAGAGGGCAGAGTATGAAAACGAGATCCGAGCCATTTTAGAGCAGCTAAAGGAAAAGAAAGCTGCTGTTGAGCAATGGGAGCAAGAGAAGTAGAAGATTGAGCAGAAGATGATTGCAGACTAAGAAAAAACAGTCAAACTAAAGCAACAAACTATCGATCTAAAGAAGCATGTAGAAAAGAGACAAACTATATTATCGACTCTTGAGGGAGACAAAAATATCGAATAATAGGTCGAAAAGCTGTAGTAGGAAATTTCTACTTTGGAGGAACAGGCTAAGTTTGAAACCAAAAGAATAGAAAAGGAGATAAAGGAGATACAGAGTGATTCAAAATAAAAAATGGAGGTCCTTTCTGACTTAAAAATAAAATTGACCAAAATAGAGTCTGAGTATTCCAAGATTTGTGAATAGATCACAGAAAAGGAGTAGCTCAAGAAAAATGTCAAGATCATGAAGTCAGGCATTTCTCGACTCTACTATCACAAAAAAATATCGGAAATGGAGCAGAGGTGGAGATAAACTGAAAAATAAACCAGAAAGATTAAGGCAAGTTTGAAATAGTTGCGAGAAAAGACTAAAATATCCTCCAACATGAGCACCAGGGTTGAAAGCTAAATTGACAATATTCTGAATGTGTAAAAGACCAGAAACGAGCCCGAAGTCAAGAGCCTTAGAGAGCTGATGAACAAATGCAGAACGGCCTACAGCAACACTCTCAACATCCTTGAAGAAGCCAACGAAGTAAAGATGCAAACTCAGTAATACGAAGTGAAGGTCCATACACTAAGCGGCAAGAACTACAAGCAAAACATTCAGAAGATCCAGGCAGCAATGGATGAGCTGAACAACGAGCTAAGGGACATGAGTCGTGCGAAGGCCAAATGATGATTGGGAAAATTATCCTACTAATTTATCAGAGTTTATAATACTATGGGAAGTACACTGTGCAATGAGTCAAAAGACACATCAAAAAACGAAAATAGCAAAAAAGTACCTAAAATCGAAAAGAAGAAAAACAAAGGACCCGACAT
>Ga0100379_10005808_pt1 | contig 10538 bp, 13 predicted proteins | sample CryGeymeta201503_FD_80418 | JGI IMG/M metagenome (GOLD analysis project Ga0100379, IMG submission 80418) | Groundwater microbial communities from Crystal Geyser aquifers in Utah, USA - Crystal Geyser metaG 2015-03 | ecosystem: Environmental > Aquatic > Deep subsurface > Groundwater | place... | reverse complement strand
GTTCAAGTCTCTTCGCTAGTTTTATTCTTTGATGCTGACCAACAACATTATGGATTATGCCGACCCTCAAAAACGAAGCATTTCTTATCCAAACCTTGACGAAGAGGTCGTCGTGCCCATGCTCAGAAAGTACACTCAGGCCAAGTCGACAGGCGGGAAGATCCGATAGCTGAAAAAGCGGGAGGTGGAAGCTTTATTAAAGAAGCTAATGACAAGTCATAAGTGAGGATAGTTTGTGATGTGTGGATTATATAGGAGATATGAATTCTTTGACAAGTTTTTGAGGATAAACGATATTAGATCAGCAAATGGGTTCCAATCGCCGTTTTTTGGTGGGTCTACGTCATCAATGCCTTACACTCTCTCCATTCGATCTAACTTGAATATCAGTCGGGATTGAACACTTTTCTACCCAGCATCTTGTAGCTGGGTAAAGGAACGTTTGAGCCCAGTAGGAAAAGAGGGGCAATAATCCTCTTCTAGCCGTTCCTCAAACATCGTGTCAGCCTAACTTAACGTGAAAGGTGTCATTTATTCCTCCATCTTGCCTAGATTGAGTTCAGTCATTCCTTCAAGCTGGAAAGGATCGAGTGGACAATCAACGGACATTGGTCTGTATGGTGGAATGTGTACTCGAGCCGTGGTTTTGGTGGTGGGGGACAGCAGGGTTCTTGAGGTTATTGTCCTCTGAAAGTCATGCTATAATATTAATGCTAGCCATTTTAATGGACTGTAGTTCACAGAGGCCAGCAGGACAAAATTTACTTTCAACTGCTAGACTGTCCGCCTTATGGTGGACATGACACGAATATTTAATATTGATATCCATCTACTCTAATGTTATGGAAATGAATTATACAACATCAAAGATTCGGCCTCAATCTTCCTCTCTCTTACTTTTTGTACCTTTCTTCTCCCTCCTCAGGTAGTCCGGACATTGATTCATCACAAAATGCTTTTCACCACGACACAGCATAATGTTGAATTGTGAAGTCAGGTAGAATTCTCTGATCTCCTCTATACCCTCAATTTTGATGTTTCTGAGGTGTTGCAGTTTGAATTACGATGTCAGGAGGTATTGTTGGAGGTGAGGGGACCGATAGTTTGAAGATAGCAAAATTAATCCATTTTCTGTGAACAACTTTGCATGGGTAATGTATTAAGGGTGCTAAACAGTTTAGCAGGCTAGCTAAATGTGCTACATCTCATTGCCAAAGATGTAAGCGATAATCTTGAACTGACCACTTCGAGTTAAAACCATAATTGTATTTCCATAAAAGGTGGCCCATATCAGGCCATCAATGGCGCACGAATGCTCAATGCACATCGGAAACAAATCGAAGACCCTTCCCATCGTCTTTTGCTCCCTTCTTAGCCGAATACTCTCAATGATGGATTATAGCTACCAAAATATCAAATATCCTCCTTCTGTAGTCTGAAGTAAATGGGTCTGTAGTGGATGTATGGAGAGAGAAAGGGCCATGTCTGACATCAAAATTTGAGGTCTGAGGATGTAGACGACTTGAGAGTCGTCAATGTCAACAAAATGAACCTGAGAGTCGCTAGTCAACACCATACATACGTTGTGGTTATTGAACAACTGGTAGTTACCTTCCTGAATGCTAGCAATCGCTTTGTGATCAAGTTTAACTTGATCAAAGAAGAAAGGTTTTTCCAAGTAGAGCATCTTTAGATATCCATCAGTACACCCGATCAATATCTTGAGCTTGTCGTTGTTGTTTTTGGTGTTATTTGATGCAGATAGGCACAGCTGCAATTTAAGGCAACTGATTGAAGAGTTAATTTATTTGATGGCTGTTCGAAGTTGGGTACCATCTGATTTTTCGACCATCAAGAGAACCAGCTCGCTGGTGTTGAGCTTGTTTCTGGCAAAAATGTAGAGAAAGTATGTTTAGAATTAGAAGGCTTACATGCAATGACTCTCTTCTACTACCTTGTAGCAAGTAAACTTCCTCTATTCTGGTGATAGAGGCATCAGTTTCTCTTGTTTGAGCGCATTCTTGTTGATATTTTCGGTCAGCTTTTGGACATGTCTGTGAGTCAGGAAGTTCTTTAGGGAGAGCTAACTGAAGGAAGTTTCTTCCCTCATGGAGTCAATCAATACAAATATTAAACAAAATACCGCTAAAATACAGCCAGTCACTATAAAAATTCACAATTATGATTCCAATCGACACAAATGCACTCCTCATGTGTACTTTTGTAGTATTATATCTAAAGAATTGATGATTCCTTTCAACTTTGCTACATACGAGCCTATAAATAGTCAGACTACTACTTTTAGCTTCAATAAGACCTGAAAGATCGATCTGAGTTATTGAAGAGCTTTTCGGCTACAGATCAATGCTGTCGAGTCTATTGTTGTGGAATGACAGGTGCTCGATAAATTGTAAATGTTGATTTATTTTTTCTGGCTACATATTGTGAGTTTCCTGATCTTTATTGCTACTTGTGTTTCCAAAATTCTGATAAATGACTTATATATGTTCTGGCTCTTTTAATTATCTTTGCTCTTGTACTTTTCTTTGTTCGATTTGTTAGGATTTTTCATTACTACTGAAGTTTTTTATTTGATATCCTCTAAATTTATATTCTTCTGTGAACTGATTTTAACCAGCCGACTGCTTTTGGTGTTAAAAGTTCCTTTGTCTCTGTTAAGGATAATATTTTTAGGCAGACCTGATTTTTTTGATTGGATTTATTGGAGGACCTAGTTCACAATAACACCTCTTTTACTGCTGTTGATGAGGCTAGTAACGCCCACAGTTGTGACAGATGTGTCGAGAAGTAGAAAAGACCTTTGCTTTCATCATAATATTCTCATCTTTGCTATGTTTGTTTATCCACTATTGAGCTTTATCTCTGTGCTTACTTGGTGACACGAAATGTTTTAAGTTGTTTTTGTATGTCTAAATATAGTGAGAGGACTTAATCTATTCAAGCAGATACTTGTGCCGACCTTTTTTGACCAGCTCATAGCCTTCTCTCTCAACATGCTCATACTGCTTGTTTCTGTCTCTTCTTTAATGCCTGAAAAGATCCAAAGCTGGTATTTTAATACTGCTCATCCTGTAGTATCGTGTTTAACTAAATTAGATGAGTTTAATGATTATATGGGTAGATGTAAATGAAAAGACTATAATGTACTAGGGAATAGCTGAATGAATACATGATACAATCACTAATTTTTGAATTTGTTATCGTATGTTCCAAAGACTTTGTCCCAAAAATTAGTTGTAACTCCAAAATTAGTTTGCTGATCTCTGTAGTGATGTTTCAAATGATTGATTCTCAGTCTTTTCAGCCAACCAATGTTTGTTTCTCCACCAAAATGACAGTAGTAATGAATGCTATCATAAGCAATAATTGTCATCATGAAACCTACGTACCACATTCCTACTGATAAATCTGCCATGAATAGTCTTAGAACGATGACTATCAAGAATACCTTTGCAGTTAAAGTACTCCAACTTAAAGCTACCTTGTTTTTCAGGTTGGGGAAAGAGTGATGGATCAGATGAGAGTTGATATATCCATCACTGATCGAACTAGGAGAATGGAGATCAAATCTGTGAAAATAATACTCAAGTATAGTCCAAGTCAGACTTCCCAAAGCTAGCCAGGGGAATGAGCTGATAACCTGCATGATAGGAAAGCTCAATAGAACCCATAAAAGTGCCAGTATGACCTCAAGAGTAAAGATACTGAGAGAAATCCAAAAATGTTCTTAGACTCTCCAATTAGCAAATTTTCCTTTCACAAAAGTAATTCCTTCCGGCTGGTTGAAGTATTTTGGTATCTAGGTCATGATTTGAAGTTAATCCTTTGTGAGCTGACTGATAGTCTACAAAAGAGGTGCTTCAAAGTTGAACTTTGCTACAATTTCCTCATGTTTTTTAATCAACTCATTATTTTTGATATTGTTGTAAAAATTCTTGCTTTCTTGTTGAAGAGGAGACGACTCTAGTCGACCTACAGCCCGATGGCACACCACTAGGTCAGCATTCATCGAATGTGCCCGAGCAGTGTAGGATTACGCTATATCTTTTCCTTGAAATTGCTGTAGGATATTGTTATATCCTGGATGATTGAAGTTGTCGACATTCACCACAAGATCTTGATAGAGGACCACTTTTGTCTTTCTGGTGAGATCTTGAAACTCTCCTTGGGAGATGATAGGTAATTCTTGGTAGGAAGGCAGGGAGTACCTGAGTGGGTCCATTTGTTGTAATAACTAAGAATATTAATATGAAAGCAAGATGTATGGTGATAAAATGGGGAATGAAGAGCAATAAGGAAAAATTAAAATGAGTCAGTCAATGCACCAATCAACTTTAATATGTAATAGTAAATCCATGTAATTCGAGCCGGTGGATCAATACATCGAAGGACTGAGAACACTTAGAATTGTTATGCTTGGACTCTCTATCGTGATTCTCGCTATCTCTTTGTTCACTAATCAAGTTCCTCTTCTGGAAGGCTTACTGCTCTTCTCGTTCTCACTATTCATCTTCTGCCAAAAAGAACTTTCTCCCATCGCATACCGCGTACCATTTCTACAACTCAGTACTTCATAATTGTTCTTCTTGTCGCCATAATTTTTGATGCAGGAGGCTTTCTCCAATATATCGGCTCCCAACTCACACCGTCACTAGCTTAAATTATTTTTAAGGCCTTCAACGTGGTCACCCTTATTGTCATCCTCGTCATTGTTTGGAGGCACCTCCAATTTTATGAAAGTACTTTCCTTGCTATACTAGTTGTAAGACAACTAAACATGGAATAATAAGAGTTGTGAGGCCAAAAAATATCCTGATGAAAGCTTGATCCTTCTGTTGTTTACAATATTTTATTCGATCGGTCTTTTGTTGGGAAAACGTTCTCTATTTATCAGCAAACAATAATCTTAGTTGTAATAAATCTACAATATGTTGAGGAACTTCATCTTGCTACTCGCTATCACTGCTATCCTCACCAAGGACTGCACCATCACCAGAAATATCTAGCCTCTTGTAGACTATGAGCCCAGACTCGTCAAGACAGTCACTAACGGCCAAAAATTCATCATTGGGGATAACTCAAACATCCGAGGAAACTACCTTTACATTGTAAATGTCAAGGGAACTCCTAAGTAAATGGGGAGGGCTTACGGAGAGCTCATGAAGGAGTAAATGTAAGAAAATCTTAAGAATTTCTACAATTATTATGCTTCCCAGTTTGAAGCCATTCTTGAGAAAAAACTCCCCAAATTCATTGCTTAATCTGTCACAGGAGGAGCCGTTAAACTTTTGAAGAAAGTTTTGGATCTCAATATCAGAATTACCAGAAGATACACAAGCGCCAGATACATTGAATAAATCAAGGGTATAGGAGAAGCTTCATTCAAGGGTGCTGCCAGATAAATCGAAAGACTCAACATCTTCCCAGAGCTCATCAAAGCGGCCTGCACTGTTGCTGGAGTGTGGAACAAAGCTACTGTTAATGGACAAACCCTTCACATCAGAGCCCTGGATTGGGATTCAAACAATCCCATCAGTAAATATCCTACAGTAGTTGTTTACCATCCCTCAGATCCAAAGCTTCACAAACATGCAAACTTTGGATGGGCTGGTTTCGTTGGTTCAATGACTGGTGTATCCGAGTATGTTTCCCTAGGCGAGAAAGTCTGGTTGCCTCCCAAACATTCAGTTAAAATGACTCGTTATGGCAATCCTTGGACTTATGTTATCAGAGATGTTCTCTATGAAGCTACCAATATCAAGGAAGCCCTTAGCATTATGAACAAAGCCCACAGGACATGTGCCATTCATTTGGGTCTTGGTTCAGCTACAGATCATAGTTTCAGAATGTTTGAATACGCTTACAAAACTCTCAACAACTATGATGATACTAACTATACTCACTACGGAGCCAACCATCCTAAAAAAGCTGGAATCGCCTACTTTGACAAGCATGTTCAACCCAGCGGAGACAACTGTGTCGGATTGATCCTTACCAACGTAAATTTGTGTCTATGCAGACTCAGTTCTATGGAAACTGGGAAGCCGAAAGTTTATGGAGAACTCTTGGTCTGACCCATCAGACTGGAGATACTCAGCTGGTTGTCTTCGATCTCGAAAACAAAGTGGCATACGTGTCTTACCCTGCTGCTGACCGAAGCAGTAAAGCTTATGCCCGTGCACCTATCAAAGTCAATCTCTACGAGCTTTTTGCTGATTTCTGATTGTCTAGGCATTATTGAATAATAGAACATAATCACGCTGCGGGTGGTTCAACGACTTCCTCATCCTCAAGATCTTCGTCTTTTTCCTCAAAAAATTATAATCCTATGTCGATAGGAGGATTTTCTTATTCATAGTTTTTCAGCCAGGTTTCCTCATCAAACTATTCAGCTTTTTATTATGCCTCTGCCTTTGCAGCTTGAAGTTTTTCATCTTTTTCAGCAGCTTTTGCTTCAGCCTATTTAATTTTTTCTTCTCTAGCTTATTTGGCGGCCTTAGCATCTGCCTTTCTGACTTCACGATCTGCCAATCTCACTCTTCCACACAGCTGCAGAAACCTTAAAATAAAAGCAAGGTAAAGGTTATATGAAGCCACTGTATTTTGATCATACTTTTAGAGGCATTTGAGAATTCTTTCCCACTTGGCATATGGCAAGACTTTGGCGTCAGGTTTTGCTCCTCTTGGAACATATTAATGAATTATTTTTTGAATAATTTCTTTGGAAAGAAGCTGCCGAGCTTTTAGCCAATTGAGAATGTTGGTGCCAGGATACACAATTTACTCTTTTTTGTAGCCTGCAAAAATCATGAACATTTTGACTATTTCTGGATATTTGATAATCCTTCTTTCAAGCAAAGTTTATAATTGAGCAGCATTTTTTTCTTACTCAATGTATTATTTGATCTTCTCAATTTTTAGGGTATTGATCTCCAGCTCCATAAGCTTCTCATTTGCTTTCACCTTATCTACCTCCTAGTGTGATGGCAGTTACTTGTCTTATTCCTCAACCAGTCTTACCAGAACTTCTTGGAGTGGCGTTTATGTATTCTATACATTTTGCTTGAGCTGGGAGTCAATATCTTTCTGAAGCAACTCTTTCTATTTGCTCTACCAGTGCTCCTTTAAATAGTCAACCATTTGCCTAAAGTATTATCTCTCTTAGACGCTGATCTCTCTGTCACGGCCGAGAGTATCAAAGCAAACAACAAACTAACGAAGCAAGTATTCATATTCCTCAAGCTGGGGTTTGGCGATTTCTTCTTCTTACTTTTCAAAATTATGCTCCATCTATTCGAGCTCTTTTTATTATGCGCCTTGACCAGCTTTTTAATCGTATAGCTGCCTGAATTTATGTTCTCTCTCTTCGGCTTCTTTTTCAAATTATTCTTTGATTTTTTTGTAGTTTTCTGCTTTAATGATGTTGGCATCGAATACTTTTTCATTAACGTAGGATCTCATCTTCATGGCGACTCCATAAAAGGCACCCAAGCGAGGAAATTTGAAGAAGTGCAAATCTTTGTTATCTTGAACCTGAGAAATATAAATTTATCCTTGTGGTTTTTCTTATTTCTTTCCTTACTCCTATCCTTCACCACCCTCCTAAGGCTTTTCAGTGAGTAGTTTTCCAACAACACTTTATTGGCTTAAAATTTTGCCGATCATCAAGGAGTTATGAGAATGGGAGGCTGCTTTGAATTTAAATACCTTGGCTGCTTCTGTGTCAAGGTGAGCTTCTTCAGAATCTTCCTTCAATATATCTATCGATTTGAACGGTAGCTACAATTATCCAATGTAGACTCCTGTGAGTCCTTTCTATTGCTCGATCCACTCACAAAATTGACACAGAAAATCTTCATGATTATAGCACTATTGGATCTTGAACTCAAAACCTTCTTGCTTCTCTTGTCGATGTTTGATTTATTTTTAAGCCTGAGCCCTGACCTTTTATGCACTTATCTCATTTTGTCTAATCTATTTTGCAAGTTTTTCATTATTTGCTAGTGTTTTTTACAGTTAGGTCTTTTGCTGTTTGAGTTGATTGTGATTTTTGAGATATTGTGCCAGGAAGGTAACTGGGAATTGTGGCTTGCGATGAAAGATTTGAGCGAATCCTTGAGCAAGAACGTCTGCTATCTAAGGTTGGCTCTTGAGGTACTAGATTTAGTTTTTCATTTAAGTTATATTATCAAGATTAATAATTCTAATATACCTTTAAGACAAATAATGACCAAAGAGAAGCTAATGACTATCATATTACTATTTTTTTCACTTCTTTCAATTACCCAATGGATTCAATTCATTTACCCTTTATTGATTTATGTTTGTTAATTTAAATTGAATATGTGTAATTCAGTAACTCAAAAATAATTCATTTGCTGAGTCTATCATATGTTTATATCAGTCTTTCCTCCGCACAGTATGATTGGCTTCAAAGGGCACACCTGCCTAACTCCTTCGGATACTTCCGAGTATTTCTTGAGAGGAGAAAAAGGAGGGTTTGTTGGAACGGCAAACTTATCCTATCCCATCATCATCAAATGATGGTCCTTATGTTAAGGCAGCATGTGGAAAGTCTTAAAAGTATGAAGCCAGTCCTTGCTTTGTGTGTAATCAGGGGAAGTTGTTACACTGGGAGTAGATTTGAGGAGCATGCCGGCCTCGATGGACAGAGTCTCTTGAGACCAAGAATTCAGCTTATTGTCAACAGTTTCCGAAAAAAGTGATTCCTATTGGCTGTGAAGTAGGATCTCGTTCTGCTGCTGGAGTTGAGAGCATAACTAATTAATGTAGCCATCGAATTTGTTGTTTTGGAGTTTGGATGTATGGGTTTCTGACTTAATATGCTGAATAAAGTGAGAGTTACACCCATATAATCGTCGTAATCTGTCTTGCAGACGCTGCAGTAGCTGTACTTGGCTCTAGGCTTGGCTACCAACTTAAATAACCCATTTTCTTACAATTTGAGATTTTTCATTGATGTTTTCCAATTTGTACCGTTCATGTTCATTCCGGTAAAGGGAGTCATTGGCCAAAAGGCGCTTCTGAATGAGAAGAATATTTACCTGATCGACGGGTAGGAAGAAGCCTGAAGTGAAGTGCTTTTTATCCTTGTTGAACTTGGGCATGATTGATAGGGCCGTTTGGTGAGCTGGGCAGTAGGAAGCCTCTAGTTCACGGGAAAACACGGCCGAATAATGCACTGGCTTCAGGATAAACTTGTGTTTTTAGCACATTTTTGGGCATTTTTTGGTACGTTTTCCCATAATAAAATATAATGTGACGAACAACAGAGGACCTCACTTTTCAAATGAAAAAAACAAACTCAGACCGCCATTTCAAAATAAAACCACCGCCCTTTTTACTTCCCTTCCTCTTTGTTCCAAAATATCTATATTTTTCATGATTAAAGGCTCTGTTCTCCCTCTTTTTGTCTCTAATACTATGGAGCACACAAAATAATATACACTTCACTCTTCCCTTATTCTTCCGATAATTTCGTCAAAACTTTATTCGCCCTCATCTCTGCAACTACTCTTTTCATTGTTCCTATCTTAATTGATCGATGGCTGTCTCTAAAAAATTAACTCTCCAAACGATTCATAAGTAGCTTTGCTCTTTGACTCTCTGATGAATTCCCCAAACAGATCCCTGAAAGCCTCCATAACCTCCAACCTCTATGTCTTCTTCACCATCAACAGTTCCTCAGTCAAATTGATCTTTTTCTCGTTTTTCTCCTGGAACCATTCAGTTGTACTTTATTGTTTTTTTGGAGATCCTGTTGACTCGAGTTCCAACTCAGGAGTGTCTATTGTATCATCACCCTTGATGAGCTAATTAGCTTTTTCAAGGATCTGATGCCGGATGTCTAGGTTTAGTGGTTATTTTTCAAGTTTTAAAGACAATTTTGCCATGGAGTCATCAATTTTTTCCTTTTTGTTCAAGAGGTATAAAGTATATTAAATGAGGAAAGCTAGGAAGAAAAGGGTCAATGCTTCTTTTTAGTTGTCGACAGGATCCAACTATTTAATAAAGCTGTTGACCTTTCCGATAAAGACCATCAAATAGCTATGCAACTGCTTCTCATGCATAACCTTGAAAAATTTTAGTATGTCCAGCAAAAATCTATGAGTGTTGGTGATTTTTTTCATCTTCTTCATCAAGTCATTAGTTGAGCTAATAGCCTTTTATGAAAGATCTTCAGAAGGGGAAAAAGATGAAACCACCATTTAAAAGGCAGAATGTAAAAATTAGCACAGCCTATTTCGAAAGTGACGATGAGATTATGGGTTGCTTTTTATCTTTTCTACATCTATTGCTTTTAAATTTTGAATATTGAACTTCATGATGGATTCCTGGATTTCCCTGCTGTAATATTGTTCAAAGTCAACAATAAATTTAGTTCTTGTGATCAGCTCTTCCTCCTTTAAAACTGCACTCCTAAACAAATAAATGTCCTGAAGCATGTTGAAAAGGATCTATCTTATTGATTTGGAACTGGTGCAATCTTTCATTTC
>Ga0100379_10005799_pt1 | contig 10544 bp, 10 predicted proteins | sample CryGeymeta201503_FD_80418 | JGI IMG/M metagenome (GOLD analysis project Ga0100379, IMG submission 80418) | Groundwater microbial communities from Crystal Geyser aquifers in Utah, USA - Crystal Geyser metaG 2015-03 | ecosystem: Environmental > Aquatic > Deep subsurface > Groundwater | place... | reverse complement strand
CGAGTTATTTGCATGTACCCAAGCAGTAGGTCTCTGAATATAGTCAAAGCTTATGGCTATTCGAGAGTGCCTCTGCAGTTAACTCGATTCTCAAGGTCCCCTCCCTCGCAAAATTAGGTGATAATATAGCAGTTGTTGACTGTTGAGTAAATGTCCAGAACATGGATGACGTTGGGATGGATGACCTTTTTGATGGCTTCAATCTCAATGGAGAGATGATCCCTGATGGCGGGGTCGGTGTCCTTGTGACGAATGTCGACCACCTTGATGGCCACCTTCTCCTCAGTACTTTCGTTGATTCCTCTGAAGATGTTGGTCCGTTTGGTGAGGTCGAGATGGTCATTCAGGCCGTAGGAGTAGTGCTCCACTTTCTTCCTCAGCTCGTTTTTCATCTACCTCTGCATCAATGAGTTCTAAATATATTATGAGCCAATAAGATAAAACTATCCTAAACACTCACATTCATTTTTTATTCACCCTATTTAATGTCTTGCTCTTTAATTTTTTTTTACAGTTGGAGGAAGAATCATGGCATTATAGTATTTTGTTTTTTTTGCTATTAAAATTTAATGAACCGCAGCCTAGAACGAATCCATCACTCTCCGCTCAACAACTCCACAGCCAAACAAACATATGCCTTTCCCAGAGCACCCCGCTTTAATGACAACTCCTTCATGTAACTGCTAAATCAAAGTAGGTCATGCATTTCTCGAACTGATAAAAGCAGGTCGCATTCTCCCAGCTTTGTGGTCCGACGAGATGCTAGCCCTTCACCGGGATAGTACAAAATTCTATCTTTCACTCAAGAGGCAAGACTGAGAGGAAAAGGACCTTCCATTTGTCAGACATAAAGATACAAAACCTCAACTTCGGGAAAGCACTTGTAACCTGGTCCTGGCTCCTATAGTCCCAAAATTATAGAAAAAGCTCCCTCCATCACTATCCATGCCTCTGAGGTCCGTCGCTTTTGTAAAACATCAGAGGTACAATATTCTAATTCAGGGCTGGGTCGGTCCTGCCAGTTACTACGCTGAAAAATACAATACGGTAGCTGACAATACGAGCACTAGATACACCTCCTTCAAAAATGATTCTCGCTGCATCTTCAACAAAAGTCCTAGATTCACCAAAAGTCGACAGGAGCAAAATCGATAGCCTGGACCCGGTCAATAGTACTAAATTAGTTTATTTAGCGAGACTTTCTCTTAATTCGCCGAGAGAAGGAACACTTTAGCCGATAAGCTCAACAAGATGACCGATCTCGTAAGAAGATGACAAGTGATTTTCTCCTATAAATAAGTATATACATTCAGAACATTTCCAGACAGATGGCCACAAACTCCAGGCCTCCTTCTTGATCATTTTTTTTCCTCAATTCGCCAACAGTCATCGCCAGATCCGAAACCAATTTCCCTTTCATGAAGAGCTGAAATGACTCTCCTTGAGGTATTTTGAATCCCTTACGTACACTGGCGCTTATCTAGCTGATGCTGACGTTGTTATTGGCAATTAGTTTCATAGAAGGCATGTGTTGGGTCTGCTTGATGCCAAAAATGCTAGAAGAAATAGTCTGCTTTTGATGAGAAATAGTGACGGTTATGTAACTTTAGGGCTCACTAGCAAGCTGCTTCTTTTTGAGTAGCAGCTGCTGAGCAGCTTGCAAGCGATTCTAGGTATTTTTTTGCATTGAGATATTGGTATATTGAATATTATACAATGGCAACTCTTAGACAGTTTTCTTTGTTTGACATGCTGCACTATAACAACGTCAACCTCGACATTATGACCGAAACCTTCAATAGCTACTTCTACGCCAAGTATCTCATCAAGTGGCCTGAATACTGCGTCTCACTTTGGAACTCCCTCGGCTCCATCCAAGCCTATCGTACATCTTGATATATCCAGTCCTTGGTAAGGTTGAAGGCGAGTAAAGTAAAAAAGAATGGCATGGACATGTAACCGCAGTCACGGTTGCTCCAGAATGTAGAAAGCAAGGTCTAGCCAAGCTGCTGATGAATTATCTCGAAAGAATCAGTTAAGAGCACCATGGCTTTTTTGTCGATTTATTTGTGAGAGCAAGTAACGAGGTAGCCATTGGCATGTACAAAAAACTGGGATATGATATATACAGGACTGTCAACAAATACTATAGCAGTTCCTTGGATTAAACAGGCTAAGACGCATATGGTAGATTTTGTCAGATTTAGACATGAGAAAATCACTGTCAAGAGATGTAACCAAGGAGACCTCAAAGCCAACAGGAAAAAAGATTGAGCCGAATTAGCTAGAGTGGAATTGATAGCAGGTTGATTAATCTATAAAATATAGAAATGGGGTCTTGTGTGGGAAAAAAACATAACGAACAAACTTATATTGAGTGCGAGAGCCACAAACACTCTCCTATACGTCCTGGTACTCCACTCGCCAGCAAGGAATATATGGAGGCTTTCAACTTCAGAACAAGAATAGTCACCACATAATAGAACTAAGTCAAGAATTTGAAAGGAACTCAACTACTTACTCGTAGAAGTTAAAATAAATAATCAGAAGATGAGAAACGGAAAACTGTCTGTTTCAAATCCAAAGAAATGCTGACGAACCGGGAGGCTGACTAAATGGACCCTCGGGTCTAACAATTGCTGAAGAGAGATAAACTGATGGCTGCTCTTTTCCAGAAGGTGAAGGATAGATTTAACCAAGGCCAATGACCTTGATATTTTACTATTTTTCATGACTCCTTCTTTTGGCAGTGACCTTCACAGTATTTGCATTGAATGATCGGAATATACAAAGCAAAGTATGTGTATTAAATTATTGTTTTTTAGGAGATTAATATATATTTGTATGCTTGACCAAAATCAGTCACTGCCCAGCAACTCAGAGCTGCAACTAATATATCGAAACATGCTCATCCATGCTACTCGACAAGTGCCCAACCTCGACAGTGCCTTCTCGCTTTAAAAACATAAACTTTTTGAAGAGGCTCAAGCATAACTTAATAAGTAAACTGCCATCATTCGCAATATAGGAACTCAAATAAGTACTAAAAGCTTTAGTCAGGCAGTCTTCTTCTTGAATTCATGAATTACCGTGAAACTATGGAGTAAACGGTGGACGACCTTAATGAGTAAATCGAGGAAAAAACAATAGATATGTAGAACTTGCAAGAAGCAGTAACACATCTTGAGGTACGCATCAAGTTCTGTAGAAAAAAGTGTTAATTTACCAGGAATAGTATGGAAAGTTGAAGAATGTTAGTGAGCTTCTAGCAGACAACGGTAACGCAAATGAACTCAATTGGAGTCAATAAAAGCAAAAACTTCATGATGAGATTGCCTTCTTGAAGGAAAAAATCACAGTTCATGCAAACAAAGCTTCAGAGTTGACTAATGAAAAAGATCTTCTGTTGTCTCAGCTCGTCCAATAAAGAGGTAGACCTTTTCCTAGATAGCTCGCTCCGAATAAATCAGCCAGCAATTGAAAGACTTAAAAGTATCTCTTAAATGCAAAGACGAACTCATCTCCAAGAAAGATACAGCTATAGCTTAGTTAACTAAGGAAAAATAAAAAATAGAGGCCAGTTATTAATTTTGTTCTAAGGCTTTGAAAAATTGTCAGGAAGAAATGAAACAGGACGACTCTTTGGGATCACTTGAGAAGGCTATCTCGGATAAACCTGCCAAAAGATCATGTAGATATCAGTCATTTCACAAAGCCCCTCAATATGAGCAAGAAAGGCAAAATATGGCAGACAAATTGCCTTTCACCCCTTTTTATGAGTTCAGCTGGTCTTATCTTCGCTGTGGGTACAAAAAAACTGAAAGAATGCAGAGCGATTTAGAGTGTCTGTCACTCGATCCATACTTTGCTCACTTTGTCCTGACTTCCCAGTCAGTTAAGATCCGCTAAGATTGTGAGGAACTGCTCAACATTGATGTCAAGCCATACTATCATGAGATAGTTGAGAGGAGAGTCCCAATGCACATGTGGGACCAGTGGATCCGCAACAAACTCAGAGAACTTCATCGTCGTTGCAGGAAGCCAAGCGGAGGTTTAACTTCATAGTAGGAGATCTGCTGATGATTGTAATATCATTCTTAGTCTTTTCTTCAGGATAGTTATGTTTAATAATATAGCTTATGAGTAGGAACTATCACTTTCCGATGGCAAAGCAAAGTTGGTCAATCTACTTGGAGAACCTTCCTTTGACTCCACAAATTCTTCTGTCATAGTTGGCTGTTCTTGGATGCTTGCTGGAGGCCTTGGTTTCGGGGCGGCATGTATCGATGAGATGTGAGCTACCTCCCTAAACTCCATATTTCGTGCTCATGCTATCCTTGCTTGTTCTGAATTGGAGAGCGTTGATGGTGATTCCTGACCACACAAACACTTTTGTGATCCATTCTCCAGGTTTGCACTCATATTAAAACATTTGCTCTCCATCTTCAGTTCCAATTTCGGGAGTCATCTGATATTGTCCATTTTTGTCAATAAAGAGGAATTGAAGTTTAGTAAATGCCTTTTTGTTATACCTTCCCCTCACTCCCACTAAGGCATATTCTTGATTGATGTACTGGAATGGCTCCCCATTGACTCCTCCACAGACATGAGACCACCCTTTCTCCCCTTCTTTGTATGTAATGTTGTGCTGAATTTTGTCAAGAAAATGATTAGCTTTTTGGAACATTTGTTATTATGGGATTAAAAATGTAGCATTGACTTATAGTATCGTCCGGTAACTAAATGTAGGCTCTTTATAAATGAAATCAGATCAGGGCAGGGTAATGTTTATCTTGTTGGACAAATCTGCCTTAGGACCGACTAACAGCAAATCTTCTTCCTTGATCTATAACATTTCTCTCCATCCTATATGCTACAATTTTCCCAATTGACATGCTTTTCCCTAACTATATCTGACCCATTGAAACCCGATCTTATCAAGCCACTTCAACAATTATTCAGCCTGCTGCTGATTGCGGTAAGGGTTTGAAATAAACCTCCACTCTAACAGAACGATAAGCGAAGGAGATTGGCTAATAATTTGTCGCATACCAACCAAAGCTTACACTTCATGCATCTCCACATCAATCAAGGCAAAGTCTAATTGTGTTGCAGCTGGCAAAACAAAGTCGACTCTCATAACATCGACTATCTAGAAAATATCCTTGTTTGCTGCGTTTCCCATGAAAAGATGAGAGTGACCTGTGTTTTCATTATCAATTTTCAACCTGAGTTGATGCTCGTGATCGCCAGCTGCCATTCTGTAGCATGTTATGGTATCGGAAAGGTCATTTATGAAGACACTTTTCACTAACATTCGATAGCTTACACTATAGGGCTCAAACACATAGATTTTTCCTTTACCTTCAAGTAGTTTGCCCATTAGTATTGCCTCTTCTCCAAGTTGGGCTCCCAAATTGAGAACTTGCATACCTGGAGTAACAAGCTGTGCTATTAGATAAAGCAACTGAGGTTCCCAGCTACCTCTAATGAGAATGGTTTAGGATACTATTGTATCCGTTTGATCCACCACCAGCGTGTAATTATGGGCAGTAAGGGTAAGAACTTATCGATCGTTAAGAAATAGTCTGGGCTATCTTCTCCACTCTGAGTTACTGCAGTGAAACTAATAGTTATTTGTCTGCCAGAGTGATAAGCTCAAGATAATGAATAAACAAATCATAACAAACTCATATATTATCACTCATTTCTTCCTCGTCTGCTTGGTACTTCTTGGATAGCTCCTTTGTTATGAAGAGAAGATAGCTGTTCAACATGTATAGTTTTATTTCAGCAGCTATGAGACTTCCATACAAAAAAAGGAAAAACCAATATTAAACTTCGAAATGTTCAGTTGACCATATGTCTCTCAGTGTCATGAGCAAATTCAGCAAAGACAGGCTCATTGACACTATCAAGCTATATTTATAAGCAAGATATATTTTTGTCCTGTTTTGTTCTGGCAATTTGTAGCGAACATCATAAAAGATAAGAATGCTCAATAGTACTAAGGGAACATTATGAACAAAGAACTAAAGACCGGCATTTTGTGACAGCTCCCTCCAAGAAATCAATAAATGCATGACAAAGCTGAGGAAAACCAACTTCAGATTCAAATACTTTACTGACCTCTATGCTCCAAGCAACTCCTTCCCTTCCTCAGCAAAAAAGTCAATTTCTTTCTTATTGCTAAGCTCCTCTCCCCAAATCTTCAGATCAAATTAGCTTGAAATAAGCTCTCCAGTTTGAGTAGTTTCTGACGATTTGGTGCTTTTGCGATTGAATTCGCTAATTTGCTGCAGTTCGTTTTTCTTGATTTTTTTTTTCATGAGGGCAGCTTAGAATTTATTGACGCTGATTAGCTCAGCCGGTTCTGACTACAGCTGCAACTCAAAATTCATCATTAATAATTATATCTTCAAAAATCAGGTTTCACTTTCTGAAGAAGGAAGTGAAGTATCCTTTACCTTAAACTTGATGAGCAGAAGAACCTTTTGGAACCTCCTTCTCTTTCAGCTTATTTTCTATCTTCTTCTTTTCGCCTTCAAGCTCATGAACTTGTTCTGTTAGTTAGTTGATTTTCTGATATGCTTCAGCCAGGGATGCTGTCAGTTCCCCCATTGTCTAGAGATAGTGTGAAGGTGTGTTGCTGATCATTGATTAGGCTTCTTCGAAGGAGAGTTGACTTCTTCGTATGGGAATATCTTTTTAACTAAGATTGTCATGATCTTTTTCCTTAGCAAGTCGGTCAGTGTATACCATATGATTGGAGGCAGACATCGAACCAAGAGGGAGCTCAAACAAGTCTGGCTCGTTTTCTCCCTAACTCTGTACTTCATCTTGTTAATGCCCTAGCTGGAATTCATGATTAGAGAAAGGCTCTTAGTCTTACTCTTAATCAGTATAACTTTCATCATCAAGTTAGTGTGCAAGTGAGTTGAAGTAGCATGCTTTTGTGGTTATATGAGTTACCGTTTGTGTCTGACTATCAATAGTACCCTCTTTGCTATGTCCCATAAACTCACCTTTTTTCTCAAGTTCCTCAATTGTCAAAATATATTCTTGCTCCTGAATGGTCAACATGCTGACCTTGTGCTCTAATTGTGCTATTTCAATCTCATACTTGGTCTTGAGATCTGTGATCTGCCGACTGATTGACTATTCCTCATCCCCTAGTATTTTCATTTGATTGGATACCATCTGCTTTTCGTGCTACTGAGCAACAGACTGCTATTTGATATTTTCGAGTTATTGAGCTAAAGTTTAATTTATTTTGGAATATTCCAAAAGTTGCTCCTGAAGAAGTCTGTTGTCTTGCTTCAATTCTGTCAGATTTGCTGATAACTTGCTGACTGTATGGTTCATCTGCTCTAGTTAGTCTTCAATCTACTATTTTTAGTTGAGAAGGGCCTCTATCTTGTTGAGTTTGATATTATTTAGCTTGGTCATTCTTTCCTTCTATTCGCTCTCATACATAGCAGTCTATTGAAGGATCTCCCTGGCTCTTTGCTCGTGCCTCAATCGAGCTTCCAGACTGGCTACTTTGTCTCTATATGAGGCCACAATCATCTTCCATTTATCCTCACTTGTCATCTTTGTTCCGTTCTTTTGCAATATTTGTAAAGTTGAGGCATAATCATGCTCGGCTGCCTGCAGTCTTTGAATTTCTGTGAAAATTTCTTTTACAATTTAGGCTTATTGATCTCTATCGAGGGGTGAGCAAGTATCAAATTTGCGGCTGATCTCGTCATTTCCGAACAGACATACATAGAGCTGGCTGATGAAAGACTGCTAAGGTTCCATTGTATTTTACGGATTGCTATTGATGACATTAATATTTTACCAGCATTGACCTGAAGTCACTTCCTGGGAAGGAAGGGCCTCTCGATGATGAGGAGGCAACATGTTGATATGGGTAGGGTTGGTTCTGGTGATGACTTGTCCTTTGTGGTGAGCCTGTGCCTTTTGCATAGCTATTGTATTTATTGTGATAACAATAATAATAAATCTTTTGGATAAAAGCACATATCCCATATACTGAAATGACCAAATATCCACCCCATCAAAACCTAAGAAGCTCCGAAAATGTAAATTACTATAGTAACATTCAAATAAGATCAACTCTCTGATTCTCTGTCCGATTCACACTCTTGGTAATTCTGGCAAAAGCTGCAATGACAATGGGGACCACATTTCTTGCCTCGCTGGAAACATTAGCAATATTTCTTCAGACAACCACTTTTAACGCAGTTGCAGCCTGTCTGAGGACCCTCCAGATTTGTTGAAGCACTTTTTCTGGATTTTCTGTTCCGACAACCGACACATCCGCACTGCTAACCACAAGTCTAACCGGCTCTGTAGCATTAACAGTATTTTGCCTAGCAGAAGCTTTTGACACACCCACAACGAAGCTGCCTTCTGGGGGAAAGTTTATCAAGAAGATTGTAAAATTTGTTGTCCTCTTTATGATGTGATGTATACTTATGTAGGTGAGATTAACTCTTCCTAGAGTAAGTTTGGATTCCCCCTTATAGTATTCTTGAATGAATTTAGGTTCCAGCTGATGCGAAAGCTGCGGTTAAGTCTTTGCCGGTCGAAATTAAGGGCTTTCCTCTTGCTCCTGCGGATGCATTAATTATTATGCGCCTTAGCTCGTTTGAAAATATTGTCCCGCTTGTCGAGATATCTAAAAATATTTTGAAGTTCTGGTTGGCTCACCCTTCCAGCTTAGATTGATAGTAGATGCAATCAAGTCTCAGATCAAATTTCTTTGAATGATGGCGATATGCCCTCCTAGGATTCGGTTGCCTCATACACCACTGGAAACCCTCCCACTGTCTGTAAGGGGTTCAACTGCCATGTTCTCCTCTTGGGAGGGTGCTCCACAAGTTCGGAAAGCAGCTCTTCTGAACATTATAATTTGAAGCTCTAGGAGGGCGATTATTAAAGCTCACCTTTATTGAGATTGAGAATATTTAGTTGTTAAAGCTGGTCATGGATTTTTGGGCGCATTTATTCATCCAGCTCCACTTTTATCAACTCCAATTCCACCTTTGGTGCCTCAGGACAGCTCCCCTCTCGATATTGGCTGTCCAGCTACACAGAAACTTCCTATACTTTCTTGACTGCTGCACTGTAAGCTGATTCTATAAAGCTGATTGCCTGCTTTTGCTGATGCTATATCTCCATAGACAGCCAGGAGTAGTATGTCAGACACTTCTCCTCTTCCTCTACCTGTTTATTCCTCAACATTCTGGTCAACCTCACACATCTCATTTTCAGCTCTGAGTATTGTTGTTTGTTTTGCTGGTTGATGGTCTTTCCTCCTCCGAGCGTATTTCTCGGTCGATCAGTGGCTTGCGCACACTCTGATTTTTCAGTGTTCAGTCTTGAAGCTTGCTGACTTTTAACAGCCTTAGGGGACTTATTTTTCTTCATTTTTTTAGACTGTGATGAAGATGGCAGATTGGGATGCTGGTTTTCCTTGTCGTTTAGGTACACAGTCTTGGTATATTTTTTGCGATAGTTATTGAGTTTGGCAGTAGGGGTGGTCTTGGCTTCGTATTATTGAAGGTGTGCTATATAGTTTTTCTTCATGGTTGATATTTCGAATCAAACGGATAATTATTGTAAACAATCATAGATGTGTCTCACACAGTCATTGTATTTTGCCACGAGTCGACATCATAATACCCTTTTTGCTGCTGTTGCCACCCACAAAAGAGGACCTAGATGTTTTGGATCTTTCCATCTGCCTGATGAACAGTAAAATATCTTCAATCATCTCTTTGGGCCTGTCTTGATGGTGCATCACCTCTATCATCCTCAGCTCCTTGTAACCTCCATAAGCCTCGTATAGCTCTCTGACGTTTTACTATTTGACAACAATGTCCATCGTGCTATAAATGAAAACGGCAGGAATCTCGAGCAAATTAAGGTACATCTTGAAATCTGTTAGAAAAATATTCTTTTCCAGAAGCTCGTACAATTTGCGCTCAACCATGCTGAGCCCTAGACTGATCATGAAGCCAGGAACAGAATTTCCATGCTCGGCTACATTTCTGACCACCTCTTTCAGCCAGCGAAAAGGAGTGTCAAGGATGAGACTGCTAACATTTCTGGGAAAAAGAGAACAGTACATAATGCCGATTGAGGCTCCCATACTACGTCCCCAAATGATGACCTTTTTGATAGCATATCGTCTTTTAAGCTATGCTACAACTGCAGCAACATCCATTGCTTCTCTTTACCCGTAATTCAGATACTCTCCTTGACTTTTTCCACAAGCACCGAAATCAAAAGCGGCCAGATTAATATTTTGGTTCACTAGCTGTAAAGCTTCCATTTTATGCCCGCCATTTCCGTGCAAATACAGTACTGTTGGTAAATTGGATGCATCAAAAATTACAGTCAACACTGACAGCAGCATTCCTTTACCGTTATAGGTGTTGAAGATCTAGTATGGTGGCAGTTGATTCCTGAATTTGCGGTGGACTGAATAAAATGATTTTCTTACTGATTTCATGCTAGTTGACGCCGTTGTG
>Ga0100379_10005772_pt1 | contig 10573 bp, 13 predicted proteins | sample CryGeymeta201503_FD_80418 | JGI IMG/M metagenome (GOLD analysis project Ga0100379, IMG submission 80418) | Groundwater microbial communities from Crystal Geyser aquifers in Utah, USA - Crystal Geyser metaG 2015-03 | ecosystem: Environmental > Aquatic > Deep subsurface > Groundwater | place... | reverse complement strand
GTATTTGGAATTGGAGATTGGAGATTATTCACAATCCCCAATCCTCAATCCCCAATCCTCATTATAATTTAAAGTTTGATATAATTTATTTAACTTTACTATAATTAGTATTTATGATTGTATAAATAATATATAAAATTAAATTAATATAATTTACTTTTATTAATATATTAAGTAGTTTCATTTTCGTTATTATATTAATAATAATTATAATAAATGCCAAAGAATGGTAAAAAAGGTAAAAAAGGTAAAAAGGATAAAATCCAAAAAGAAGAAGAACCAGTAAAAATAATAGCAAAATCAGAGCCTAAGATAAAAATTATTAAGCCGCCTAAATTTGACCCATTATTATCAGTACAAATGTTTTTAGAAATGAAGTCAGATTGTGATTCATATTATTACGAAAAAACATTAATGCAAAAAGATGAAGTAGCTGTAGATGATTTTGAAAATAATGATGATTTGGATGGTTTATTAAAAGTAGATAAAAAAATATCACTTAAAAAGAAATTAACTAAAGTAGAACATAATGATCATAAAGATCATATTAACAAAATTATTAATATCCAAAATGACGAACTAATTAACTTTAACAAAGATTTCTATCCTAAACTTTATAAAATAATAAAACAATTAGAAATCATCAAGGATAGTGACACAAAAAATGGAAATATTAAAAAAACATACAATTGGTATAAAGATAAGAAAAATTCATTTAATTCACTTAATCCTATCGAAGTTATAACAAAAAAGCCCTATTATGATTTGCGTGAAGAACCTCATCAAGAAATTAACAAAACATGGGAGGCCCAGTTTTTCCCTATAACATTTGAAAGAGAATTTAGATCTGAAGATGAACACGTTTATCTGCCTTCTAAAGATAGGTAAGCACTATTATAAATATCATATTATAAATAATTAAATAAATATTTAGGTTAAAGCAGTATTTATCAAAAAGATTAGGAATTGGTTATAATATTGATAATAGTAATGAAATACAAGAAGTAAATGAAGTAAATGATAATAGCACTAACAACTTTAACAATAACAATAACAATGAGAAGACTGGGCAAGATTTCTATAAAGGTGGTATTACTTGTATTACCGGTAGTGATTTTAGAAATAGTTCTACACCGAGTACAAATTTAAGATCGACTAAGTATACTAACTCAACTAATAGCACAGGAACGAAATTTTATAATAATAATATTGTTACTAGTAATATTTATAATAGTATTAAATCCAAAAATAACTCAGGGTTAATAAATGAAAATCAAGACAACAAAGACAATTATAATAACATAAATAACAATTACAATGATTACAATGATTTTATAACAGAACACCAAAAGAAAGAAATTAAATCAAACTATATTTCATTACGTCCAAATTATAGCTATGATAGTTTAAAAATTGAAAAGTTAGCAAATGACTACAAGCAGAAGTTAGTATCAGAAAAAAATTATAAAATTGAAAAGAAAAACTTCTTGCAAAATTTTGGATTTTCAAAAGCAAAAAAGGAAGGAGAAAATGAAAGAATAAATGTTATCAAACAAATGATAAAATGTAGAAGTTATACGAATATAAAGTCTTTTCCTCAAATAAATGAGAAAGTAGAAAGATCAAGTACATTAAAGAAAAGTATAAAAAATAAGGGCAAATTAAACTCAAAAACTAGTATTAAGAAGATTAAAATTAGCTTAAATTCTATTAAGAACATTGATAAATTACAAAATGATAACTCAAATAATAGATTAAAAGACAATAACTTCGATGATGGAAATATCAACAATGACGATAATAACTACAATGACAACAACTATAATGAAGACGACAATGGAGATACTATTTATAAAGAGAAAGTTATAAATATCGAACTAAAAAATAAACGATTAAAATGCTATGATGATTTATATAATAATTTTACTAAGAAGTTAGATAGTGATAATTTAAACCCGGATGAACTAATAGAAATACCTAGTGAGATTGTAGCACCTGCTCAAATGGTTAATCCAATTTTTAATATAAGACAAAATTATTATAAGACTTTTAATTTAAAAAGGGTAGATTTAGCGAAATCAAGATACTCTATGGAATTAAATCCTCTATCAGTTTATGATTTAACAAATGTTAATAAGTTTATAAACGAAAAACCACTATTTAGGAAAACAAGTATTGCTAATTTAAACCATCCATCAACTAGTTTAGATTTTACAACTTTAGATCCAGAAAATAACCCACTTAAGAGAAGACAAATAATTACTAGATCAAAAGAACACGAGTTAGATAGAATAAAATTAATACTAAGAAGGAAGAATATAACGATAAAAGATTTAAATAGTAAAATATTGCCACCTGATAATTTTTGTGCTTATAGTTATGATTTTCTACCGAAAGGGAAAGTTTAATAGAATTTATATAATAATATAACAATATATAAAAGGTAGTAAAAAGATAGAGATTATTTAAGATAATTTAATAAAGTTAATATAGTTATTGTTATTGTTATTATTATATTTTAATAAAATTTTAAGTTAATTTAATATCAAAGCACATTTCTATATTAAGCAAATTATAATAAGTAATATATAATTCATAATATATTTTATTCCTTAATTACTTAATTCAAGTTTAATTAATTATAAGTTAAGATTATTTATTCTTAATAAAGTTATTGAACATAGTAAAGCATTCTTCTCTTTTCCAGGCTGGTGACATATGGCCAGTACCCTTAATAGTAGTAAATGTCAATCCTTCATATTCTTGAGTAAACCCAACAACTTGATTATTAATCATCCAAGATGCATATGGAGTTTTAATAGGAAGTTTTAGATTGTTAATCCATTTAATTGATCCAGTAAAAGGAACAGCAGCATCAGAATCACCAGTAAAGAACAGAATTTTAATGCCATTTTTAATAATATTTGCATATAAATAAAATGAACCTTTTAGATCAATATTATAAGAATCTGATACTTCAGGATTACAAACTGCCCATTTAATATCCTTTTTAACATGTAAAGCATCTTTAACAGCATCTGTATTGAGATAATCATCTATAGCAGTGTTGTCTTTACATGATGAAGGCCACATACTTACATCTAAAGGGTCAGCAAATTCGTTATAGAATTCACCGTAAGCTTTTTGTTTTTGTAAAGAGCTAACTTTTTTAAGTAAATTAATTGTTGAAGCCATACTAGAGGTATTTTTACTATCACTAAACTCATTTAATGTATCTTTAGGACATATTCTGAACACATCATAAATATTTAAACCTTCTAATGAGGCTTTAACTCTCTTTTTTGCATTAATACAATTTATTGGAACTTTAAAATTTTGCAAGAAGCTACTCGTACTAAGTACACAATTTTTATAGTAATCTTTAACCATATCTTCTGTTATTAAATAGTGACCATAAGCAAAATCTAGTAATGATTTTTCAACTTCATAGTTCCAATCTGTAACTCCATTACCAATAATTATTCCTTTAAATGATTTAAAAGTAGTGTCTTCGAGCACCTTAGTAGCTAAGTGAGGAACATATATTCCTGCATAGCTTTCTCCTGAAATGTAGAAATCATTGCTTTCATATTCAGGGAACTTTTTTCTAAATGATAATAAAGCTTGTAAATTATCTACTGCTGATTTTTCGTCGTCGGATGCATAGTCTTGCTTTCCTAATGTTGTATATGAAAAGCCTACTCCGGCTGGACTTTCAATATAAAGCATATTAGCATTTTTATTCCAAGAAAATTCGTTTAATTTTATTGTTGTTTCAAAATCATTAAATACTGCTGGTCCATGTTCTGAAATAAATCCTTCAAGACTTGAACATCCTGGTCCTCCGTTAAACCAGACAACTAAAGGATCTTTTACTATATCTGATTGACTTGGCACAAATACATAATGGAGTTTCCTTTCAGGTTTTGACGTGTCTAAATAACCAGAATATATATCTTTTTGATAGGGAAAATTAGGAAGATTTTTAACCAAATCTTCAGTAGGAACACTAGTAATTAAAATAAGATTTGTATAAATAATAATGGTAAATATGAAAATGCTTTTTAAGCTTAACATTTTAATTATATATAAGAATTCATATTAAATAATAAATAATATTGGAGAGTAAGTATTATTAAAGAGAAAATAAATAAAATAATATTAAAACAAGTAACTTAAACAAATAACGTAGTAAATAAATTAATATATTACAACCTAATATATCTAAATATAATTCTATTTAGTTTTCTTTTTCTTCTTTTTATGATTATTTATCTGCTCTTCTTTATCTTCTTCATCTTTATTGTTATTACCTTCTTTATCCCCATTTTCTCCTTGGTTATTACTCTCTCCATCTTTATTCATATTGCCATTCTCACCTTCTTTCCCCCCATTCTCTCCAACTCCAGCGCCATTCCCATTCTCTCCTTCCAAATTCTTATCCCCATCCTTATTCCCATCTTCATCCTCTTTCTCTTCAACTTCATCACCATCTTCTGCCTTTTGTCCCTTCCTTCTCTTTTTTGTAAATGTTTTATATGTTTTTTTATATTCTTCATAGTCTTTTTGTATTATTTTTATCTCATTTACTATATCAGGATTCTTAGCTTCTTTTTTCTGAACACATTTCATGCAAATTCTGTATTCACAACTTATACATTGTAAACAATAACCTGTTAAATCAAACTTAATACACCCGTTACAAGGGAATGATCTATCACTTTTTTTAGGGCCTTTATCGCTTAGTTTAAATATTCGAAGTCGATGTTTTTCAAAACATTTTAATGTATTCTTTTGAATGTCTTGAAATTGTAATTTAAACAAAGCTGTTTCGTAACATATTTCACATACGTGAATGTCACAATTTTCGCACATATAACAATTTTTAGCATCTATATTAACTTGATCTAGTTCATATTTTTCACCACACCATGTACAAACATATTTAATTATATTTTCTATAAATAATTTATGCTTTAGACCACAAAAAGGAACACTTCTTAAAGATGCAGATCCAAAATCACTGCTACCACATCCCATTATTAATTTTATGTTTAAAATTATTAATAGAAAATTAAAAATAAAAATAATTTCAGTGACATTTGATAACCAAATTACGTTAAGTTAATCTATGAATAATAGTTAATAAATTATTATCTGCAATGGTGTCTTCATAAATTTATAGTATTTACTTATAATATTATTTTATTATAAATAAAATTTTAAAAATAAGCAAGAATTAAATATTAGTCAAAGTATATATTATATTTAGTAATATAAACTTATTATTTTAAATACATTATAAAATATTTATATTATTTACTTATGACGGTATGTAAATCATGATAAGATAATTATAAATATTAAATAATAATAAAAATGAATAATGGAAATACAGACCAAGAATCAAAAATAGACTTTGAAGAATTGATTAGTCAATTCAGAATAAAAGATAAAGAATTATTTAGTAGTTACTTAACTGAAATTTGGCTCGATTTACGTATAAGAAGTGATAAAAAAGACTTAGGAATCAACAAATTTACTTTTTTCAATGTATATAATATAAATTAAAAATATAGTATTATACTCTTCCCGGTATAATCTCTGAGCGCCTATTTACACTATTCGATAAAGATAAAGACGGATACTTGAGCTCAGTCGAATTTATCGAGGGAATGCTAACGATATTCACGGAGCCTTATGAAAAACTACTTGATCTTGTTTTTAGAATGTATGATTTTACATGCACAGGTTATATTTCAAGGAAAGAAATTCAAACAGTCTTCTGCTATATACCGCTTCATAGTAGCAAATTATTTCCCGGTTTAAAATTTAAGTATGAGTCAAACCAGTTTAAGAACCAACTTAACTCGCAACAAGAAATGAATTATTTCCTTGATAAAATTTTTGTCAAAGAAAAACAAATTGATAAAACCTATTACAATGCAATAATTGAAGAAGAGAGCTCCGAAACTTTTTTATTCGTATATATTTAATTTTAACTAATAGCTTGTGATACTCTTGTTTGAAATGAAGCCATTTTCTAAAGTCTCTATCTCCGCCTCGAGAGTAAAGATGACGTGTGATGAAAGAAACGTAGATATATTTGAAGACTACTTAAATTGCAATAAGTTAGAATCGTATAAACCAAAATATATTGCAAAGCCTACAGTTGATACTAATTTTAATCCGTCAGGCTCAATCAGCTGTACCAATAATCAAATTAAAAAATACAATACCTTCGAAGAGCATCTATCAACTACAAGGAAAACAAGTTTGACTGAAGTTCAAAAAATTTATGAACAAAAACTGACACCTATTACTAATAAAAACAATTCTTATGAAGAATCTAATAAATCATTATTGTCACCTTTGGAAAATAAGAGCATTTCATATAACATTGATAAGTTTATTAAAGAAGAAGATAACAAAGAGAATTATTCTGATGCTTATTCTTATACTCTTAGGGAAAAAAACTCTATTATACCTAATAGTGAAATAAATGAAACAGCAGATAAATACCAAAAAGAGGAGGAAAATAAAGAACACCTTCTAAAGTATGGTTCACATCCTAATATTTTTGAAATACCTTTACAATACCAAGATTCTGATGATAATGACGATGACTTAGACTTTAAGATTTGTCCAATTCAAAAGAGGAAAACAGAAAACCTCAGAATATTACAAGCTACTTTCTTAAATGATTCTAATGAAGAAGTTAAGGAAACTTCTTCTGATAATGGTAGTATGAATATAAAAAATATTTTCAGAGAAATGTCTGACGAAAATGAAAATTTATTATCAGTACCGAAGAGATATAATAGTTTAGATATTGATTTAGACGCTGCAGTTATTTATCCAGCATTAAAGTTGATCCAGCCGATTAAACCTTTACATAAAAGCTTTGGGGATGATAATAAAAAGTAATTAATATTTAATAATTTAATAGTTTAAAAGATGATAATGAGGAACCAGAAAAAAACGATGATAATCTAATATATAAAGATGATGAAGAAATCCTTACTTTTGAAGGGTATTTATATAGCTTAGCTTCAGACCTTGATATAATAACTAAACAAGACTTTAAGAAGTTTTATTATAAGCTTATCAACAAAGATTTATTTAGTATATAAATAAAATAAAATTAGATTATAGAAATAAGTCAGATGCCTTCCATCTAGGCCTGCAAAACCTCTGCGGGGTGTACATCAAAAAAACAAATAAAATGTTTGTAGAAGATAAAGACATGTTTAGCTTTACACTAATTTACCATAATATATCTCCTAAAATATACGTATGTGAGTCTGAAGAAGAATATAACAAATGGGTAGATATTATAAGAACTGTAACTGGATATGAAGATTTAAAAGAAACATATGAATTAAGAGAACAGTTAGGAGAAGGAAAGTATGGAAAAGTAAAATTATGTATACATAAGGAATCTGGAAGAGAAACAGCGATTAAAATACTATCAAAGAAGGCAATGAGACCAAATGATTTTGAACAAGTACACAGTGAAGTAGAGATATTAAAAGTATGTCAACATCCTAATATTATCAAGTTATATGATGTATTGGAAAACCAAGACTATATCTATATAAGTAATTTTTATAATTGTTATACTTTCTTTATTAATTAATAATCAATAATAGTTACTGAAATATGTCGAGGAAGTGATTTATTTGATTATTTGAATGTAAGAGATTTTAAGATTTCTGAATATCGCGCTTCAGAACTCATTGGAAAAATCGCACGCACAGTATATTATTTACACTCTTATGGAATCTGCCACAGAGATCTTAAACCTGAAAATATAATTATGACAGATAGCAGTGATCAAGCCGATTTAAGAATCCTTGACTTTGGTTTAAGTAAAATTATTGGACCTGAAGATAAGATGTTTGAACCCTTCGGGACTTTACACTATGCAGCTCCTGAGCTACTTTTAGGAACTCCATATGATAAGACTGTTGATTTATGGAGTATAGGAATTTTGTCTTATGTATTTATCACTGGATGTCTTCCGTATACATTATTTACTAAAATCAATTATTAATATATTTTAGGTTTAATGCAGACACCGATAAAGATACAGCAAAACAAATAGCTGCATCTCCAACTCCATTTCCAAAAGTACTGTGGAAAAATAAATCGAAAGAAGCAAAGAATTTTGTTGCGAGTAAATATACCTAATTAATAACATATTAATTCATATTAATAATTTATATAGGTTTACTACAAAAAAATGGTAAAGATAGAATGAGTATAAAAGACACAATAAATCATCCCTTTTTAAACATGAATAACATGAATAACATGAATAACATGAATAACATGAATAACATGAATAACACGAATAACATGAATAACACGAATAACATGAATAACATGAATAACATGAATAACATGAATAACATGAATAACATGAATAACATGAATAACATGAATAACATGAATAGCATGAATAACAACGATTTTAATAGAGTAAAAACAGAGATTAAGTCAGAGAAAACTGATTTAAAAGAAGAAAAAAAATTTAGTGGTGATTTTAAATCTCAGATAAAAACGAATGACGAGTCATACCTAAATAAAATAGAAGCAGAAACTGATTTAAACGACGAAAAATTAGCTAAGCAGTTCAGTCTTAAAGATTCAGACAAACAAATATCTTTTATTCAATACGCAGTAATTAATGATGAAGTTTTCAATTTAGATACTAATAATTTACCGCAATATAAATAATGGTACTTGAATAAAACCTTACTACATATAAATTTATCTTGATACTTTCATAGGTATTTTATAAATAAGGTAGTTCAAAGTTATTATTTTTATTCAACTACTATATAATATTAATTTTTATTCATAATAGAATTATTATTTTATAATTATTATATTTATTTACATTATATTTATACTTTATTTTATTTATAATATACTATTTATTAGTTTATTAAGTAATAATTAAATAAGTTATTTAGTAATTATTAAGTTTAAGTAATAATTAAGTATGTAAGTTGTTATCCATATATAATATATACATTTTTCAATAATTATTTCTTTTTACTTATTATATACAATCTCACATACTTATAATAGGAAACTCATTTTTTTCTTCTAACTGTTTCAATTTTTGGTAATGAGATTTATAATTTATTTGATATCTTATAAGTATAGATAAAAAATCTTTGAAAGAGAAATCAGGCCATAATTTATCAACAAAGAATACCATGCTAAATCTGCATTGATAACTTAAAAAGTTAGAAAGTCTAACTTCGCCGCTGGTTCTTATTAAAATACAAGGATTACAATTATATGCATGATATAATCCATTCTCAAATTTTTCTTTTTCTGCTATTAAGTCAAATTTATCTTCTTTGTTATCTTCCTTTGATTTGTTTAAATTGCTTTGATTAATTTTATTATTATTGGTAAGTAAATCGAAATTTGTTTTAGTATTTATTTCAATTTCTTTAATGATACTTGTATTATTTGAACTACTAATTAGGTCATTTTCATTATCAAGAGTTGTATTATTTTTATTTGTTGAATAGTAATTCCTAACACATTGATCATATTCTTCAGTAAAGTTGTAAGCAAAACATATATTTAATCGAACACTTAATATTATACAATTATTTACTTAGAATTATTCTCAGTTTCTTTTTCTAATTTCATAAATAACTCTCTTACTTCTTTATCAACAAAATTTAGGTTTCCAAATATGCATACTTTAATTCCATATTTAGTAAAAAAATCAGCTTTCTCTTGTAACTTTGAATATTTTTCCTTTACTAATTCCATTAAATCTTTAATTTCTTCAGATGATCTATTAAAGTTATCAATACTTAAGGCAAACACTGTAATTTCTTTGATCCCAAAATATAAAGACCATTTAAGTACATCTAATAACTTAGAAGCTCCGTCATCGTGACCTTGTATTTTCTTAAAGTTATTTTTCTGTGCATATCTTCTATTTCCATCCATAATAAAGGCAACAGATTTTGGAATATTTCCATAGCTAAATATAGAAATTATAGAGTTTGTAACAAAAGAGCTTATTTTATTGTAAATGCTATTCCACATACGTGTAATAATATAATATTATTAAATAATATTAAATTATAAATGTATTTTAATGTATTTTTTGACTGATTAAGTAAATTAATATCAATTATTTTTATTAAATATTACAATATAAAATCTTATATTTTTATAAATAATATTATTGTAATTGTTGTTTGTAAATATAATCTCTCTTATTCAATAATTACCTCTTTTACTTCGTTTATTTCTTTTACTTCATCATCATCTTCTTTATTTTTATTATTCTTATTTTCACTTTGTTTTTGCATTGATATTGGTTTATGTATAGGAATTTCATCCGAAAAACCTTCAAATATTTTGGAAAAATCTATATTTGCATAATGATTTATAATATTTTTATCTGTTTGCTTTTTTATTTGTGTATTGATTCTTTTTATAATAACTTTAACATCTCCTATCTTTTTGTAGTAAATTGCTAAAAGAAAAATGATTTAATCATACAAACTTATTTACCTTTTACTATTTT
>Ga0100379_10005770_pt1 | contig 10579 bp, 10 predicted proteins | sample CryGeymeta201503_FD_80418 | JGI IMG/M metagenome (GOLD analysis project Ga0100379, IMG submission 80418) | Groundwater microbial communities from Crystal Geyser aquifers in Utah, USA - Crystal Geyser metaG 2015-03 | ecosystem: Environmental > Aquatic > Deep subsurface > Groundwater | place... | reverse complement strand
TATAATTGTTAAATTAAATTAAAATAGTAATACTAAATAATTAGATTACATAGTAAAAAGAGTTCTTATAGTCTTATTAAATTAATCTACTATGCTGACATATTAAGTTGATTTCTTACTGATTTTTCTGGTGTAGGAGGAATACTCCTATTATCTAAATCAGTTTCAGAAGTTAATGATCTTCTAGTTACTAAACTTTCTCCTAATTCAGCTGGCTTAATCTTATCATCATTATCATCATCGTCTTCTTCTTTATTTTTTGCTTTACAACGACATATTATTTTCGAAATCATATTTCTGATCTTAGGATTTAAGCCATAAATTATACTATATAAAAAACCTGTACTTGAAATAGTTACAGTCTTCAACAATATTAACTCAAATGATAAATTATTTGAGTACATATGATAAAGTCTATCAATCGTTGAAGGAATAAACACAACACACTGAATAATAGGAAACCACTTTAACTTTGAAGCATATCTATAAGCAATCTGATTTGTTTTGAGAAGTTTAACAAGTCTAATAACTAAATATATATTATTCAGTAACATAAAGAAAAAAGAGCCAAGATAGATCCATAGTAAATAGTATATTAAATCATTTTTATCTATCTCCTTTTTGCTAAAGTAAATCCAGCAGAATCCTGGTTCGTTAGGTCCATAAGTATTTGTTAATACTACTCTTTATTTTTTAATTATTTAAGTTACATAATGGTAAATATAGCTGGTATTACATTGGCAACTGTGCAATAGATGAATAAATAGATCTTTTCGTACTTTTTAAATGTTTCTACATCTTGTACAATACTAAATAAAGCTGTTAATGCAATAAAATAAGTCCATATTAAACTTGAACCTTCAAAGTAAATTCTTAAGAAAGCTTGAATTTCACAATTAACGTTTTTTACTTCATCCATTGAAGGATCAGGGTTAATAAATGTTGACATGTGATTGAATAATTCAGCTACGCATAAAAAAAATACTAACTGTAGAGGAAATGTTCTGTATTTTTTAACTATAGAAAATACTAATATAACAAATAAACATCCTAGTACACTAATTGCTGAAATAATATTTTCGGAATAGATTATTATATTGCGCTGCGTAGGAGTTAATTCATAATCATGTTTCATTACTTATATATATAAATTTATAATAGAATTAATAATTAATACTAAATATTATACAAATAATAATTTATATTATAAAGCATAAATGGAATTCTCTAAAAATCTTTTTATTTACTTACTTTTAATAAATTTATTTTCTACTTGCTTTACTTCAAAATTCCTAGCAAGTCCCGTAGAAGATTTATCAAATAACTCAACAAAGATACCAGAAGATATTCAAACTATTCTAACTATACTTAAAGGATTTGCAAACACTTCAGGAATTTATGATAACTTACCCTCAGTTCAAAACATAACCAAAGAAGAATACCATATTGTCCTTGAATTTATTGATGCTTTTAAAATCTTTGAAAATATAACAAAAGACAATTATGTCGATGTGGTTATGACTGGAAGTCAAATATTATCTAAATCATTTAAAAAAGTCGCTGATTTCATTCCTGATTCTTTACAGTTAGGAAGAGAACTTAAAACATTAGCATTAGAAATATTAAAAAAATTAGCAGATAAACATTATTACATTAATTTATTGATGAACCTTGTTAGTTACAACATTTTTGAAATATTCGAAGTAGCCCAAAAAATAGACTACGACAGAGGAACTAAGAATTATAGTGATTTAGGATTAGATATGGGAAAGATGTTTAGAATTTTGTTTGTTATTGATATGGAAAAATAATTGATAGTTAATATGATAAAATAGTTAATCATATCATAGCATAGTTAAAATAACATAGTTAAATAATATTTAAGAGAAAGATTAATATAACTTAAATACTTTTATTTAAATTTATAATAACTTTATTTAATATTATTTAATATTAATTATTAATTTTTATTATAATTTATATAAATTAGTACTCGTCATCTTGTAAAGAATCATCGTCGTCACCAGCTGCAATGTTTATCTTTGTAAATACAACATGGTTGTTTTTTGAATCAACTTTGTTCTTAGATGAGTTTGATTTGCTATTGTCGTTACTAAAGTAGTTATTATAATTATTTGACATCATTTGATCTAACATCTTTTTCTTAATAGAAAAATTTGTATTAGAATCTATATTGATATTCTTTTTACCACTATTTAAAGAATTTTTGTTTTCTTTGTTTTCAACATGAGGAGGCGAAGTACTCTTTTTAGATATAATAGAGTTTATAGTGCCTATCTTTTTGAAATTGTTTGGTTTTAAGACTGTAGTATTTGTTGTACTTTTATTAGGCTGTAGTTTACTTACTGAATTTGAATTAACTGTGTTAACTGAAGATACTTTATTAGCATTACTAAACGAAGACTTCTTTGCATCGGCAATAGATGGAGTTAGGATTTTATTACTTTCTTTAGTAATATTGTTTTTACTGTCTTTATTATCTTTGTTATCTTTAATATCTTTGTTGTCTTTCCCCTTCACACTGTCATTTCGGTCTGTCAAATTAGGTTTCGAATTTTTAATAAAGGAATTATTAATATAGTCTATATTGATTAAATTAGGAATATTTATCTTTGAACTACTAACATTATTATAATTAAGACTGTTTAGATGATTGTTAGTTGTACTAGACTTGCTAAATGATGCATTTTGTGGCTTAACTTTTATATTCGAAGCTGAATCGTTAAGTGTTTCAATACTTTTAACAAAAGAATTATTAACCTCTGAGAAATAATTGTTTTTTATTATTTTCTGCTTAATTTGTTTTGACTTTACAATATTGTTATTATTGATATTTTTTAAAGGTATTTTATTGCAAGGATTTTTAAAAGTCTTCTTTAAAGTATTAATTTTATCCATAATAGGACTTTGTTTATCAGTTAAGTTTGGACTAAGTTTTATTAAACTTATTTTTTTAGAGCTTTCAATAGGATTTTTGTCTTGTTTATCTTGTTTGTCAAGCTTGTTGTGATTCAAAGAAATTTCTAACTCAAGTGTTTTTGAATTTTTACTAGAGTTTCGACTGATAGTCTGAATTTTTGACTTTCCTTTTGATAATGAATTACAGTAGTTAATATTATTAGTAAGATTATTGTTATTAGTATTTGCGTTACTAGTATTATTTTTATTAATATTTGTATTACTATTTTGCTTTGATAAAGATTTTTTCTCTTGACTTTTTTCTTTTTCGTTCCTTTCTTGTTTTATTATTGAGTTTAAATTATTTTGATTCTTATTGACTGAGTTTGAATTTGTATTTGTATTTATATTTGTACTTGAAAGAGTTGAATGGTTATAATTATTTGTTAGTGGACTTACAAATAGATTGTTAATATTGATGTTGTTAGAAATCTTTACATTTTTGAAGTTTGTTTCATTTTTGTCTTTATTATTTGTTACTAAATTTAATATAAATTGATTTAGTAAAGAACCTTGATTTGATTTATTGTTATTATTTTTAACTGATTTAATTTCGTTCTTGTCTGTAGCTTTTTCTTGTTTTTCGGATTTTTCTTGTTTTTCTACTTTCTCAGCTTTTTCTGTTCTTTCAGTTCTTTCAGTTCTTTCTTGTTTCTCTGACCTTTCTGATTTTTCTGGTTTCTCTTTTTCATTTGAATTTCTTGATTTATCCTCATTTTTAAATAATATTTTATTATTAATATTATTATTAATTATGGAGTTATTGTTTGAACTCAAATTGTTTGAGAAAATATTACTTTGATTACTAGAGTTGCCTTTTGATTGAGCAGAGTTATTATTAATATTTGAATTTAGCGCATTACTAGCATGCTTCTCAACTACTGCATTTTTGTCTTTTTCCATACTCTGCTTTTTCCCAATTGAACTTCCAGTATTAGTTCTACTAGATAAGAACTCAGTTTTTTGTACTTTTTCTGGTAATTTCTTTTTGAAAATCATATTAGAGTTTCTTGTAAAAGCATCAAAGTTAAATGTACTCTCAGGTCGATTTTTGGGACCTAAAGATGCAGTATTATTTTTAGGAGTTGTAACATTAATACTCAAATTACTTGTATGAGCAGTAGTAGATTGAAGTTTATTACTTACATTGTTAATTTTATTTGTAAAGTCATTACTTAGCGGAGGCGATGTCTTCTTCTTAGAACATTCTCCTTCTCTTTCTCTTACTTCTTTTATTATAGTCTTTGGAACATTTTCTTCTTGTATTGGTGAACAACTTTCTTTAGTAGATAAGTAATTCTTCTCTTTTGTTGTCTTAATATTTTCCTCTGTTGCTCTTGACTCAGTATTTAACTGCGAATTACATTCATTTTCTTTTTCTTTAATTTTATTAAATGTAAAGTTTAAATTGATTCTATCTATAAAGCTTTTAGGGGTAAATAAGTCTTCAGGTTCATTCTCTTCTTCTATTTCTTTATTTGTGTAATTTAAATTAAGTTCCTTTTTTATATCTTTAGTTATATCTCTTAAATTCCATGATTGTACTGGTTGCTCTCGTGTTTCTTTTGTATCACTATCTATTTTCAGAGGATATACTAACTCTTTATTAGTTTGACATTGGTTTTTAGTATATTTAATAGGAGTAATTTTGGAAGTATTTGAATTGCTGTGTTCTTCAGAAGGGATTTTCTTCCCAGTTGATTTTTGTGGGGAATTTTCAACATAAGAATGTTGATAGTAATTACATATAGTTGATGGTGTGCAGAAAGCGCTTTTATTAGTATTATCTTTTTTTCTTGAGTTATGTGAATTTTCATTTGGTGGATTATAGATAATAGAATCGTTTGATATATTATTTTTTGAGTTGTTATTTGATTCAAGGTTAAGTCTAAAGATAGAATTATTTGATAATTGACAATTATTCTTACTTTCTTTTAATGGTGACTCGTCTAGCAAAATAAATTAAATTTTAAATAAATAATACATATAAATTAGAAATTGTAAAGCTAAAGCTTACCTTTTTGAACATAACTTTCTAGTGAGTGATTCATTGATGCTTTCGATGCCTTAGAATTACGATTTTTATTATTAAAACTTGTCATACTTTTTGATAGTATAAACAGGGAATCTCCTACGTTTGGATTTGTTTCCACTCTTTTTTCGGCTTCGTTACAATTAGCCTCAATATTAACATAATCATCGATCAAATTAAAATCTAATGTTAGTTTGTTGGTGCTTTTCATTTTAATTATTATTTTTTAAATTTAAATTTATAAATCAAATACTAAACTATTAAATACAAATACATTAAAATTCATAATAAAAATGATTAGCTCAATATTTTATATTTAAATTTAAGTTTGATTTTGATTAAATTAATTAAAAAAAATAATATAATAATATAAATGTTTGATATGAGAGTAACTAACAAGCGCGAAAGTCTTGAGAATGATAGACTTACTACCGAATTTGAAAGGATAATTGAATCAAGTATTGAAGAAATAATTATGCAAAAGTCAACAAAGTATTGCTTTAACTTTAAGAAGGACGAGCCGATGATATTTACCAACAATGAAGTTTTGAAGAAGCCAGAAGAGACCGTAACAAATCCTGTTGAAATTTTACAAAACCAAGAAAATATACAAAATTTAGGGAATTGTTACGAAAATTATGAAAAATTCTCGTTGAAGAAGACAACAATGTCTAGAAACTACAAAAATATAATAAATAATATTGCTTTACTTAAAAAAAGGTCAGAGGCTACAAATAATCTCTTGGCCAGAAATCAAAGGAAAACTAATGAAGATTCAATAAAATAGCAAGAAAAATGAAATTTAAATAATTTTCCTTTTAATTTATCAACGATTAAATTATACTATAGCATATAATTATTTCTTGTCATTAATTTAAATTTAGTAATGTTTACCGTATTATTTTAATAATTAATTATATTTATGTAGAAATTTATTTATGTAATCCTTAATTAGTTTTATAGTATATTTATTACATTTTTTATATATAAAATATATATTATTTAAAAGCATAATAGGTTTTCTCAATGTTTAAGTAATGATACTAATTTGAATGTTTTATCATTCCTTTCCATTCTTTATTATTCTGTTTTATAAATTTAATTATTATTCACAGATTTTCTGTTTTATTAATATATATTATTTATAACTTATAATATATTTTACATATAAATCTCTTATTTTTATTAAATTTTATTATATAGCCATTCTTTGTTTTATTATATTATAATAAAAGTAATTTAATAAATAAAATGTCATTTATTAGCTCAGATGAAACAAATCCTAGTTCTAAAAATCACACAAGAAGAAATAGTGGAAGTGCTGGAAGTAATAGTGGTAGTAATAAAATTAAAAAATCAGATGATTACGAAAATTATAAAAGAAATACTAAATTTAATAGTGAAGTACAAAGAAAATCAAGTTATTCTACTATCGGCTCTTCATCAAAAGTGGATGATTTTGATGAACCATTATTTACTAAAAAGCTTTATCCAAAAATAGGTATTGTAAAAGAAGGTTTTAATACTTTTCTTAATACTAATCCGTTATCAAGATATAACTTTATAATTGATAGACATAATGAAGACATTAACAAAGTTGACAATGTTACTTTATTAAAAATAAATATTCCAAATTTTATACTAAAATTATTTGATTTCTTTACTTGGCTAAGAAGAATAAATTTTGCTATTATATTAATGATATTATCTTGTATTTCAGAAAAAAATGAAAGCATGCATGGGCAATATATAATCTTATTTCAGTTTTATTCATATCATGGAACTCCTTCATATGGAAAACCCCATTCAAACATTATATTAATTATGTTAAGTTTGATGGCAAATGCGATTTTTATAATAATGCTGATATTTTGTTTTTATATTTTGATTATTCCATTGATATTTATGCTCATTATTATTATAATTGTTTTATTCAAAACTCATTACAAAAATAAGTATTCAATAAATGATAGTGGAGTTAATATTTATAAAAATATGATTTATGATAAAGATCTTGATGTTGAAAAAAATGATAAAATGAATGAATATATAACAATTTCTCCAAATGGTTTAAATGAATTTCGACATTTTCATTACTTTAATGAATTAAGTAAGAAATATTCTAAAAGAACTCAAAGCTTACCTCAGCAATTCATGTTATATAGCTCATATTTTAAAAATGAATGGTTAATATTAGAAAAAACATTACTAATACTTTCAATAGAGTTAGTTTTAACAATAATATTTGGAAGTCTGTGTTTTGTATATGTCTAAATTAGATTACTAATACTAATACTATTACTTATTTAATAATAGCTAGTTAGTTTTAATAATATAAAGTTTATATAGTAATAATATACATTAGTTATTATAATTAATATAAAATATTATAAAATTTAGAAATATTCTAAATAAATTTAAATAAAATATTAGTAAATTACATATTAAAATAATTGTTTGCAAAAAATAATAAAAAATAAAAATGATTATTGTTATTAATTATCTTTATTATTCCTTTGTCTAAATCATTAGGAACATTAAAAATATTAAAAATGTTTTAATCAATCCCATTTGTAAGTTTTGTGCACCTGAAGTAGAGCCAGTACCAGTAGATGAACTATCATTAGCTCCAGTGACAGTGAGTCTACATAAGATTGTATTGTCTCTTTTAAGATCCGATTGCCAAATAAATTGAGATGTTCCCCAGGACTGAACTTTAGGGTCTATACATTCATCAGCTAAAGTTGCAATTGAGTTTGGTGATTTATCATTTCTTGTAAGTGGGTCAGTCATTTTTCCGCACATTCCATTTGAATAGGTAGGAGTCATTCCCCAACCAGCTTCGGCTTCAGTGAATAATGTAGCTTTGGACCATGCTGAGTCATCAAAAGTTTTAGAAGTCCAATTTGTTGGTTCAGCTGTTAATTGAATTTGACAAGCAGATAGATTTGTTGCGCTGCAACCAGCTGTGTTTGAGGCATCTGTTGGTCCGAAACTAGTTGTAAAACATTTCCAATTTGCATTAGAAACAGTTCCATCTGACATATAAACTCTTAATGCTCCATCTCCGAGTTGGGGAGCAGAAGTATTAATATACTCATATCCACTAGTAGTAGCATAATCTGAAGCTTTAATGGCATAAGTTCTACTAGCTCCTTTTGTAACTTTGAAGTCAAATTTAACTGCGTTATGAGGAGTAAAATCTAAAGGATCCTTTTTAGTGAGTACTCCATCTACATAAAATTCAAAAATGTTATCAGCATATATAGTAGCAGTAACAGTTAAATCTTCACAACTAATAAAATTCATTAATAGAAAGACACATAAGCTTAATTTTAAAATAATTCTGAATGAGATTGACATTAGTTAGTTATATTTATTTAACAAATTATTTACAAATTATTTAATCTCCAAACTAACACCTTAAATTTGATTTAAAAATACATTTGTTATATATTATGATAATTTAGATTAATATAAGTTATATTTAATTTACATACAGGTATTATAATATGAAATACACATTTAATTTTATTATATAATATACTAAAATTTAAATAAGTATATATTATAAATAAATTCTTAGTTATAATACAAATATTTTTATTTGTTATGTAATATTTGTATTTAATAAATATTATAAGAATATAAAAATATTTTAAAATTACATAAGAATATATGTAAAATAAATAAATACTTAGTTTTATATATACTATATAAAATAATTTTTATTATATATAGTAAATTAAAATTTGAAAACAAGTAAAACTTTTTGTAAGCTACACTAAAAAGTTAAATAAATAACAGAATAAACTATTGTTTATATAAAATATTTTATTCTCTTATTATTCATATTCCTCAAACATCATTAATTTTCTGAAGGCTATTTTCCGATAAATCTTCTCTTAATCCTAAACTTGAGTAACCTTCATAATCATTAATGTAACCAAATAAAAGATTAGACATATTCTCTTCACATTCTTTTCTTGCATTAAGTTTTAATAATCTATAGGATAAAAATCTATACCACATATAAAGAGCCCAAGTACTAAGTAAATTAGCAACCATTAAAATCCAGAAAAATAAATTATATTGCTTAGTAAAAGGATATGGATATACCTCTTCTGTCATTCCAAATAGAACTATTATTCCAATATAAGCTGAAACACATATAAGACATATAAGAAAATCAATATAGAGTTTTCTTAATCGTATACTCTTAATAGGGGTACTCGCACTCTTATTGGAAAAATTAAACATTATATGAGGATTAAAAAAGATTATATCCATATAAAGTATCAATGTTATTACTCCATGTTTATATATGTTTAAAACTAGAGGTGGCTCATTGCCATCGTCACTAATAGAACTAAAAAAGAATAAACTCCAGTACATAAGAAATACTAAATTTGATTGAACAAAGGTAAATTTGAAGTGCTCTTTATAGAAGTAACTTGAGTAGTGTTCACATAACCCTTTTGGGTCTCTGATAAAAATAAAGTGAATGATTAAATCATATAAAAGATAAATTGTAATGCTATAATATGTAATATTTGTAAGATAGGCTAGCTTGTAATAAACAGGTGTTGGTTCTGGTTTTGACATAGAGTTTTGAAAATCCCAAACCATAGTTGCGATATTAAGAAGATTTACGAATACTTTTACAATGAGCTTTAAGACGTATTTGTCATAGAACATTTATTTTCTATATATTAAATTAATTAAATAAATAATCTCTAATAAGTAAGTATATTTATGCAAATAATAATATTTCTTATAGACTAATTTTAATATTAATATTAAAAAATTTTATTCAAACTCCTTTATTATATTATAGGTTTTAATAAATTATTTATTTCTTTATTCTTACGAGAATATTTCATTAATTATTTATTATTAGTTTATTATTTTTCATTTCTTTTTTGTAATAATTTTCCTTTTCCCAAAGTCCGTTATTAGAGTTGTTAATTTATTTTTACCATGGGAGCTTGTTACAATACTTTTAAAATCTTTTAGATTACTATGCATTATAATTGGATTTGTTAACTTATCCTTATTTGAATGTGTTACAATAGTCTTTTCCTTATTAGTATCCTTATTAATATCCTTATTAGTATCCTTTTTAGTATCCTTATTAGAGCTACTTTCTTTATGTTTCACTTTCACATTAAAATGCTTAAAATTTTGAGTATTCAACATATTAATATTACTACTAAAATTAACTGGAGTTTGAGCAGGTCTTAAAGGTTTTTTATTTAAGTTTTTATTTTGATTTATATGTTTTAGATTTTCCTTTAATGTATTAATATTAAAATCAGAACTGAGTATTGGGTCTTTTGGCTGCTGTGTTAATCTATCATTTGAAGGCTGATATCTTTGCTGTATTGGGTGTTGAGGTTGAGGTGAATGTCTTGTTATCTCACTTAGTCTATTTTTATTTGTATTCACCTATAAAAAAATAATTAAAATCTTAATGATATAACTTACATGTTGAAATGAACAAAAAGTTCCTGGATCAGGTGTCTTACTATAATCTCTGTTATTTTCTTAATTATTTGTGATTTATTT
>Ga0100379_10005769_pt1 | contig 10580 bp, 10 predicted proteins | sample CryGeymeta201503_FD_80418 | JGI IMG/M metagenome (GOLD analysis project Ga0100379, IMG submission 80418) | Groundwater microbial communities from Crystal Geyser aquifers in Utah, USA - Crystal Geyser metaG 2015-03 | ecosystem: Environmental > Aquatic > Deep subsurface > Groundwater | place... | reverse complement strand
TTGAACCCCCCAAAATAAATTCAAAGTCTATTTCCTCATCATTTTCATTTTTAACAATAATTTTTCTGGGTGGGGTGTATATATCTTGTGTGTTAGTAATAGCACTATTGACAGTACGTTGGCGGTAGTCTTCTCGTTCTTGAGTCTTTTTACGCTGTCCGAGGGGAGACAGAAGCCATAATCGTTCGATTTGATTGTAAGTCTTACCGGTCCAAAAAGCCAAGTGCATACATAGAGCATGGTCAGCTGATGAGTAATCTTTGTTGTAGTCGGTAATATCACCATTCCATAATCTTTTAACTTTATCTCCATTTTTCGAGGAAAACATCTTAGTCGTTATTTCTTCATCATCTAAATTAAATGAAGTTTGTACTACTGGAATTAAAATTTCTTCGTTTTTATTTTTACCCCAAGGATAACCAAGAGTTTCTAATAATTTAGTTAATTCGTCTCCAGTAATGAGTCGTATTGGTTGAGAATCGGCTACCTCATTCTCAGTAAAGGTAAAATATCTACCTTCAGTATATATTTCAATCGCCTTTTTTTCATCAAATTTATGTTTATTAACAATTGGGGTTATTTTGTCATCTGCTCGGAATAAAAGATGAATACCAGTACCAGAGGGAGAATATTCGGTGTATGTTTTTGCTTTTTTTATAAAAGTTAATATTTCTTTATCAATTTTATTATTAATAACACAGTGATCAAAATCTATACCAATAATACCAACTGATTTTTCAAAAACGATACCAATACCTTTTTCGGTTGAAAAAGATTGATTATCAAAATATAATTTCTTTAAATTATAATAGGTATCCCAAGTTTTTGGATCGGTTGATGAAGCATATTTATGTGGAGATAAATAAGGAACCTTGGTCGATTTCCCCTTACGAACTTCTTTTTTCCATAAGAGCCAAATTGGATGATTTTTTATTTTTTTCATACTAAAAAAGTATAGCATTTACTTTTAAAGGGGAGGAGGGGGGGGTGTGTATAAGTGATAAAACATATAAACGGGACACTAGTCAGATAGAAGTGTCCATAGTTCTGTCCACCAATCTACGGCTAAACAAAGCCATATATTGGAAATCGGGACACTGGACAGAAGGGACACTACTTTTCACTAAGTACCCTGTATATTATATATATTATTATTATTATTATAGTAATAGTAGTGTCCTTCTGTCCCGAAGTGAAGATATGGCTTTGTTTAGCCACTGTACGGTGGACAGACCATGTGTCCAGGGTCTGTCCACTAGTGTCCCGTGATTTTGTTTTTAAAAGTGATTTAGAAGTCCTTTAAAATATACTAGAGTAGAATAAGAAAATATTAATTAGATTAAATAGGTATTTTTTGTTATAATAATAGAGATACATTTCATTCTCTATATTGTCTGTGCTCAAGAAGCTGATTTAAATATAGTGGCAAAAATAATAAATATATTATATAATTTTTATATGCAAATTCATTCTTTAAAGTTATCTTTTCAAGATATTGTGACTAAAGATGGTGCCAAGATAGCAGCGGTTCTTGGTACTTTATATATTGATGATGGTAAGGTGGTAGCCAATAGTGAAACTCTTAATCCGGAGCCAGAGTATGAAAAGATTAGTTTTACAACAGCACTTGGCAGTAATCAGAAACTAAAATCAGTTATTCAAGAGATGATAGTTGAGGTTTTAACGTTGAAGAACATGCAGATTGCTAAGGAGAATGGCACTCTTACACATTTCGTTAAGGCTATGGGAGTAAACACTAGACCAGTACCAAAAAAGAGAATAAGTAAGACACGCAAATAATATGGCATCAGAGAGAGCTAAAAATGCCGCTCGTAAAGTATTAGAAAAAACTAGAAATGGTGAACCTGTAATAATGGGTCAAGTATTACGTGAAGTAGGATATAGTGAAGCAGTAACTACTACTCCAAGCCAAGTAACGGAAACTAAGAGTTATCAAGCAGAAATCAGTCCTTTTATACAAAAGCTAGAAAAAGAACGCGACAGAATCGTCTCTGCGCTGTCTATAAAGAACCTAGACGATGTTCAGTACCAACATTTAACTAATGCAGTTGATACTCTGACTAAAAATATTCAGCTATTAGGAGGTAAAGAGACAGAGAAGATGGGAGTAACTATCAATGTAGTAAGCTATGACAGAGATAACAATACCTCACGCCTTTAATCCGCGAACATATCAGCTTCCTTTTCTCCAAGCAATGGATAGTGGATATAAGAGAGCAGTGCTTATTCACCATAGACGCGCTGGCAAGGATAAGGTTTGCTTTAATTTTACTATAAAGAAAGCTTTTGAAAGAGTGGGCACTTATTTTTATTTTCTTCCAACTTTTGCTCAAGCTAAAAAAGTTATTTGGGACAATATAGACAACGATGGTTTTAAAATGTTGAATCATATTCCTCAAGAAGTTATTAAATCTACTAATGCCACAGAATTGAAGATAACTTTGATTAATGGCAGTATTATTCAGTTAATGGGTGCTGATGTTTTTGATAAAAGTGGAGTAGGTACTAATCCTATAGGTGTTGTATTTTCGGAATTTTCTCTTCAAAGACCAGAAATATGGGGCTTCATACGTCCTATTTTACTTGTTAACGGTGGTTGGGCAGTGTTTAATGGTACACCAAGAGGACAAAATCACGCTTATAACCTTTTGGAAATGGCTAAAAGCAAACCAGAAGAGTGGTTTACACAGTTGCTAACAATTGATGACACTGGAGTTTTAACTAAAGAACAGATAGATAATGAGCGTGCCGAGGGTATGCCTGATGCTTTAGTTGATCAAGAATACTATTGCAAGTTTATTGAGAATGCTACTAATTTTTTTAGAAATATTGGTGATACCTGTATTTTGCAACCCCAGATAGAAAATCCACTTTACATGTACCAGATGGGTGTTGACCTTGCCAAGTATCAAGACTTCACGGTTATATCAGTTATCAACCTTCACACCTTTGAGCAAGTGTACCTAGAACGCTTTAATCAATTAGACTGGAACATTCAGAAGGCACGCATCGAAGCTGTCTATCATCGCTTTAATCGCCCTGTAGGCTTCATAGACGCTACCGGAGTAGGCGACCCTATAGTTGAGGACTTAAACAACAGAGGCATCCGCCTTGAGGCGTATAAGTTCACTGAGCAAACACGAAAAGACTTATTGACTAATATGGCTCTGAAGCTGGAGCAACGCAACGTGACGCTCCTAGACAATGACATACTCAAGCAGGAGATGTCTTACTTCCAGTATGAGTTAACAGCCAACGGGAAATTAAAGATTAAAGTTCCGGATGGATTGCATGATGACTGTTTTGTGAAAGGAACAATGATAACCACCAATAAAGGAGACATCCCAATTGAGAATATTCACGTTGGTGATTTTGTCTTAACAAGAGAAGGTTATCAACTAGTAGAATCAACACGGGCAAGGAAGCGAGAAGTAATTGATAATCTTGGTCTTACTGGAACTCCAGACCACCCTGTCATCTTAGCAGACGGCACGGAAAAATCTTTAAAGCATGTTACCGAACACGATATAATACATGTATGGAACAAACAAAAACAACAGATAGAGAAACTATCGTATATGGAGGCAAAAGTTATCATCGATATCCAAAATCAAAAAGAAGGCCACTTTCCGCTTATTACTGGAGACACGATAAATGGAAAGAACCACCGTTCGCGCTTCACAGGCAAATCTGGATTGATATCCACGGCGAAATTCCAAATGGACACCATATTCACCATATTGATGGAAACCCTCTCAACAATAATAGTAAAAATCTTGAATGTATTTCAGTCAAAAAACATCACAACGAACATTTACAAAGACGAAAAAAAGAGCGTGACGGGGTGTGTAAACAATGCGGATGTAAATTTGTCTATGAGTCACCATTACAAAAACAGAAATATTGTACAGTTGATTGTAGAAACAAATGGTGGAATAAAGAAAAATCAAGAAAGCGTAGTCTACAATCTGCAAGTAGCAAATAAACCGGAGTATTTTGCTAATGGTATTTTAGTTCACAACTGTGTATTTGGCACTGCTCTATCAATGTTTAATTTACCCAGTCAACCAATTAGACATAATAGACTTAATTCTATGAATATGGGGGTGACTAGTATTGCAGAATTTAGTTTATAATATGATATAATAATATAAATTATGGACAATGACATTTTAATCCAACAGCACAGGCGGGAGAAAGACCAGTCTGCTGAGTTTAAACAGCGAAGGTTACAACAATGGAACGAAAACTATGAGCTTTTTCGTGATAAGGTTTTTACTAATCGTCTTACCCAACGTCAAGCAGTTAACATCCCAATCATTCGGGATACTATTCAGAACTGGATAAGTAAAATTGACGAGTTGCCAGAGTTAACTTTTGAAACCAGAGGTCAATCCAATCATGATAGAGATGGAGAGTTGGTGTTGAATGAGTTGTGGAATTATACAATGGATGCTGAGAAGTTGGATATACTTGATAACCTTGAAAAAAAAGTGGTGGGGCTACAGGGACGTTCATTCAAGTATTTGTATTTTAAGGATAATAAGGTTAAGTTTGCTGTAATTGACCCATATGACATTGATATTGATCCAAGGGCTAATCCATTGGATATTAATACCGCACAATATTTTAATCATAAGCATATTTTCGTACCGCTAAGACAAATATTAGCTAATCCTTCTTACGATACTTCCGCTAAGATGGAGTTAAAAGTTTATTTGGATAGCAAACAGGGGTTACTGGAAGCTTCCAGAAATGATGAAGAAGCACAAATGCGAAGACAAAGATTAGAAAATTTAGGTGCTAATAATTACGATGACTATCGTGCAAGTGATGTAATGATTGAGCTTAATCGTTCGCATAAACTTATTTGGAATAATAAAGAAAATAAGTTTGTCCGTCATTTTATTGTGTTCGCTATGGATAAAGTTGTACTGTATAACAAGCCAATCAATGAAGCTCTTGGTTTAACCCGTTTACCGTATGCAACGTGGGCATCAGATCCAGACCTCAATGATATTTGGAGTGATAGCATTGCAGATAACGTGCGGACAATGAACAAGGTAATCAACATGTACTTCTCTCAAGACTTAGAGAATCGCTCATATCGAAACTTTGGTATGTACTTCTACAATACACTTAACGGTCAATTTACCCCGAGAGGATTTGAGGCTCGCCCATTCGGTATGTATGGTGTACCTGGTAATCCACAAGAAATAATTCAGCAAATGCAGATACAACCGCTTGGAGATACTACTAATGCTATTGAGTATTTCAAAAATTTAATTCAGTCATCAGTGGCTCAGACACCAACAGAGCGAGGAGTGCAAGAGAAAAATTCAGCTACTCTCGGTGAAGTACAACTTTCTTTCCAACAGTCACAGACTAGACAGCAAGTAGTAGCTAAACAGTATCGTTCGTCGTGGAAAGATTGTGGTGATATATTTTACGAATTATTAAAATCTAATAGTCGTGGACGTATTAAGTTGTATAAAAAAAATAAGGACGGTGAGTATCGTTCTAAGGATGTAACTCTTAATGATTTTATTTCTCCAGCTGGATACGAAATAAAAATTCGTGTTAAATCTGAGAAAGATCAGGCAGATGATATAGAATTAAAGAAGGTGGCATACATCAAGCAATCTTTTCAAAATAATTTGGTTGCTCAAAAGATTGCTAAGCGTAAAGAATTAGAACTTATTGGTTGGACTCCTGAAGAAATTGATGAGATATTGAATGCAGAAAATGTTCAACAACCATTAGTAATGGCACAGCAATTACCAGTAGATACACCAATAACACAACCAATAAAATGAATATACTTTCACAATTTTTAAAGAAAATAGGAGTTAGTTCATTAGATCAACTAACTCTAGAGGAACGACAAACCTATTTAAATTGGGAGTCCTCTCTTAATGGTAGACAGATTACCTCAAAAGAAGTACGGCAGTTCCTTGATGTAGAGTTGGAAGATACTGTTACCAAGTTGATAGCAAAATCACTTGGAGAAAGAGAGGACATCTTCTTGAAGATGAAGGTAGATTTTATTAGACACTTAATTAGCTTCTTGGACACTCCAGAGATGGAGAAGAAGCATATTGAACAGTTAATACAAACAAAATAAATTATGATATTAACAGATGAATTTGGTAATCCTTTGCAACCGAAAGTGGTTACTATTGAGGAAATAGTGAATAAGTCTTCGTGGGATTCAGAGGATATAGAATTATTGGTAGCTAACCAACATCTTTTAGAAGATGAGGTGTTGGCTAAGTTAGGAATTTTAGAAGAAATTAAACCCCTCTCCCCAGATGTGGTGGCAGAACAGACGAATCTTTTGAAGAAAAAGAAAAATAAAAATTAGATGTGTTATAATATAATCACGACCTAACCCTCCTAATAAGGACGGTCAAAAAAAACTATGAATAATCCAAACTCATTTGATTCAGAATTAAAGGACGGTCAAACTAACCCTGATACTGAATTACAAGGAACGGAAATAAAGGGGACTGAAATCCCAGAGATTGATTACAAAACTAAGTTTAGTGAAAGTGCCAAAGAAGCTCAACGACTATATACTGAAAAAAAAGCACTAGAACAACAATTAGCTAATCAATCACAAACGAAGGAATTTAATAATCAAACTAATGATGATTTTTTTCCAGGTTTCAATGAATTAGATGATGATGCGAGGCAGAATTTACTTTCTTTTGCCGAAAGTGTGAAAAGAAAAGCCCTAGAAGATGTCTATAAAGACCCTGCTATTGCTTACTCTCGTAATACTTATAACGAAAAGAAATGGAATGATGCATTTATGGAAGTAAGTAAGGATATTCCTAATCTATCTTCATACGCAGATTCTTTTAAAACTCAATACTATAATCCAAATAATGTCCCAGACAATATAGCAGAGGTGATCAAAGACCTCGCTAAAATCTTTCTGTTTGATAAAGCTAAGGATATAGGAGCCGAAGAGGAACGTGCGAAGAACCAACGGATTAACCTAGAGGACGTAACTGCCGGAGACAAAAATCCACCTTCAGCAACACGCTCATTGGAGGAGTGGCAACGAATGGCCAGTGAAGATCCAACAAAATTTGCTTCCCTCTCTAAGGAATTTAATGCAGACCTAGCAAGGAAATAATATCATTAGTTTTTAATCAAACTAAATTATGGCTAATTCATTAGCTGCATTTACCCCCGTAAAGTACTCTCTTAAACTAGTAGAGCTACTTTACAACGATACCATCTACACAAGTGTAACTAACACTAAGTATGAAGGTGAAATTAAAAATGCAGGAGATCGAGTACGTATCCGAACAGCCGCTAAGATTTCTCTCAGTGCTTACACTAAGGGGATGACATTAGTTGCTCAAGACTTAACACCAACAGACGAAGACTTAGTAGTTGACCAGCTTAATTACTTTAAGTTTATTGTGGATGATGTAGATAAGCTACAGAATGACATTGACACCATTAACGAGTACGCTAAAGGTGCAAAGATGAGTATGTCTGAATTGATTGACACAAACATCTTAGAGTACGCTCGACGTAACGTAGATGGAGACAATGTAGTTGGTACAGCTTACGCAACAGGAACTGTTACTGTTACTGTTTCTACAGGCGCTGTAGTAGGTGTCGGTACAACTTTCACAGCAGGTATGGTTGGTGGTTACTTTAAAGCAACTGGACAAACTAAGCACTATCTTGTAACTACTTTTACTGACGCTACACACATCACCATTGCTGATGTTGGAGATGAAAGTAACTATACAGGTGGTGCGGTTGCCGGCGGTACTGCTTTCACTATCGCTGGTGCTGTAGCTATTGCTCTTACTAAGTCAAACATCTACCAATACTTGGTACAGTTAGGCACAGTAATGAGTCAATCTCTTACTCCGCGCGAAGGACGTTTTGCTGTAGTAAACGCAGCCCTTGAAGGAATTCTCCGTCAAGCTCCTGAATTTATTCCAGCAGTTGATTCAGCTTACAGTGATGTAGTTAAGAAAGGTAAAATCGGTATGATTGCTGGTTTTGAAATCTTCTTCTCAGAACTTGTTGCTGGTAACAACACAACTGGTTACTGGTTCTGGGCTGGTACAAAGGAATTTATGGCCTTTGCCGCTCAAATCATGAAGACATCAGTATTACCAAGTGAAATGGATCCAAATACTTTTGTTTCTACCGCTAAAGGACTTCTCGTCTTCGGACGAAAGGTTTGTGAAGGAAACAGAGGACGCGGTGCAGTTTTGCGAGGAACCGTAGCGTAAATTCTTAGGCTCACCTACTTTGGTTGGTGGGCTTATAGAGTTTATAAATAAATTCATTATGACAACATTACAAATACTAGAACTGGCAAGACGTAAACTATTAGAGGTAACTACAGATGTTATTCCTGATAATATTCTGCTTATCTTCGCCAATCAGTCGTACATGGACGTGTATAAGCGTGTCTTCCCGATGTCTGACGTGGATTCAACTACGCTGACAATGACCAGTGGTGCATCTACACTACCAACTACTTTTGGCACACTGTACGGGGACGCTACTGATGCAGAAGGTAACTTCTATCCTGAAGTGCCGATAGAGGACTTTTACCGTGAGCAAACAGAGCGAATGGTAACTATTGAGGGTGGCGAACTAAAAGTCTTTCCTGACACAGTTTCAAGCCTCACAGTGAGGTTCTGGCCGAAGCCTGAGACACTTGCATCTAATGTTGACCCATCTATTGATGAGTTTTTCCATGAGCCGATTGTCTACGGTATTCTCTGGCGTGCTCACGAAGACTTGCAAGACGAAGAGTTATCCACTTTCTATAAGCAAAAGTTTGAACAAATGCTAACTGAGAAAGCCAGTGTACAATCTAACTATGAGGAAAATAATCAACGTGGTGCGGCTATGTTTAACTATCAGTCATTAGTATAGTATGTTAAAAAAACAAATATTTACTATTGAGCAAGACGATTTGACCAAGGCTATTGATGTTGATGATAGTCTTGGGCGATCTGTTCCAGTAAATATGAACTTTATTGAGGAGGGATATTTAATTAAAGACACTGGATATATTCCGTTAGGTTTAGTAACGGATGAATTAGCACACAGTTTATTTAATTATAAAAAAAAGAACGGAGATAGTTACTTCATACGAGTAAAGGGTACTAAATTACAGCAATACTCTTTAATTTATCGAGATTGGGTTGATATAAATAACTCTCCGACCTTCACAGCTGGTGCTAAGTTTGGATATATTGTTTATAATGATTATTTGTACTTTGGAAATGCAGTAGAAGCATTGTATAAGTGGGATGGCACTACATTCACCGCCTATGCTTCGGCTCCCAAAGGTAATATTTTAGAGATTTTTGAAGATAGACTGTTTATTGCCGGTGTTACGGCCGAACCACTTACTGCTTATTATTCAAATATTAAAATTCCTTCTACTTTTACCGGTACAGATGTATTAAAACCATTGGGGACTGATCATATAACTGGTTTGGTTAACTATTTTGGTTCTTTATTACTCTTCAAAAAGGAAAGTATTTGGAAAATGACCTTTATTTATGACCAAGTAGTATCATTATTTGTTCCAAAATTAGAAGCCCAGAATAGAAATTATGGTGCTTGTAGTAGACAGGCAATAGCATGGGTAGAGAATGATGTTTGGTTTTTTAATGGACGTGAAGTTCGTTCAATCGGATTCAAAGACCAGCAAATCGGAGTGCTTGGTGTCAATAATACGGTTATTTCAGATTCAATTAAACAAACATTAGATACGGTTAAGACCACAAATTATGAGAATGTAGTTGTATTTTATCACAACAGACGTTTTTATCTTGGAGTTATCCTTGGTGATGACACAGTTAGCACGCTATTTGTTTGTCATTTGCTTTATCAAAATAACTGGACTAAATATACCAATCGAGATAAGGCAAAATTAGGTGGGGCAGTGGTAATAAATGGTATAATATATACATACAATGACTTCTCGCCTTATGGAGTTATTAAATGGACAGTAGAGGAAGGAGATGAATTATCAGTGAACGCTTATTTAACAACAGAATAATATGACAGATGTAAAAATTACAGAACTTAGTGAAGCTACGATTATTGAGGAAACCGATATTCTTCCGATTGTACTTGACCCCGCAGGGACTCCTGTGACTGATAAAATAACAGTGAAGACCCTACTTGATGAGAGACTTAACTATTCTATTGTTGGGTCTGACTTTTCTTTGACAGCTAGTACAGGTGTTCAATCTGCCTTTCCTACCACTGGCGATGTCTTTACTTTAGTTGCTTCTACAACTTATTTATTTGAAGGTATTTATTATATTACCAAATCTGGCACCACCTGTACGACTGCTTTAGCTTTTGCTTTAGGTGGAGGAGCTTCAATTACTTCAATTAAGTATCATGTCCTTGCTCAAAACACAGCAGTAAATACCACAGGAACTACTGTGTCTAGTACCTGGGTGAATCAGGTTGCCTCTACTGTCGTTAATACAACTGCTACCGGAGAAGTGGTAATTAAATTCAAAGGACTAATTCGTATGAACGCC
>Ga0100379_10005765_pt1 | contig 10584 bp, 10 predicted proteins | sample CryGeymeta201503_FD_80418 | JGI IMG/M metagenome (GOLD analysis project Ga0100379, IMG submission 80418) | Groundwater microbial communities from Crystal Geyser aquifers in Utah, USA - Crystal Geyser metaG 2015-03 | ecosystem: Environmental > Aquatic > Deep subsurface > Groundwater | place... | reverse complement strand
GAAAGAAAAACTAAAAGGTGATGAGAAATGGTTTGCGGACATTTATGTAGATGCTGTAAAGAAGCTTGAGAAAAGCCCAAAGATACAGGAAGAGGTTGATGAAATAAACAGAAAGCTTGATTCCGGTGTGGATAAAGAGTTGAATAAACTCTGGAAAGATACCAGGAAGCTTTCAATAAAGTCATGGGAGAGGATTTACAGGGAGCTGAATACAAGATTTGATGTTCATATCTTTGAGAGTGAAGTTGAGAAGGAAGGAAGGGAGATTGTAATGGAGATTGTAAAAAGGAAAATCGCGAAAGAATCCGAGGGGGCGATTATTGTTGATTTTAACGAGCACGGAAGACCTGACTTGGGAGTTCTTGTCTTATTGAGAAAGGATGGAACCGTTTTATATGGGGCAAAGGACCTTGCGCTCGCAAAAAATAAGCTTGAGAAGCATAAACTAGACAAGTCAATCTACGTGATAGGAAAGGCGCAGGAAAGATATGTCTATCAGATATTTGAGATATTGAAGCTGATGGGCATGAAAGGCTCTGAAAAAAATATTTATGTGCCTGTCAATGAAGTCAGGTTCCCATGGGGAAAAATGGCATCGAGAAGTGGAGATAATATTTTCTATTCTGATTTCAGGGATAATATGATTGAAATAGCAAGAAAAGAAATAAAAAAAAGAGAGGCTAGTATTAGTGAAAAGGGAGCCCAGAAAAGAGCCCTTGCAATAACTATTTCTGCAATGAAATACTCTATGCTGAAACAGGATGTAAATAAGAATATAATCTTTGACCCTAAGAAAGAAATCAAATTTGACGGAGATACAGGGCCTTATCTTCTTTACAGCTATGCAAGAGCAAGAAACATAATAAAAAAGGCAGGACATAAAATAGATTCCAATTTTGAAATTTATGGCATAGGTGATTCTGAGAAGAAAATTGTTGAGCTAATGGCAAGCTTTCCTGAAGTTGTTAAAGAGGCGGAGCAGAAGCTTTCTCCGTCGACAATTGCACATTTTTCGTATGATCTTGCAAAGGCATTCAACGAATTTTATCATGAATGCCCTGTGATAGGAAGTGAAAATGAAAAATTCAGGCTGAAACTTGTTGACAGCTTCTCGCAGGTCCTGAAAAATTCCCTCCGGCTGCTTGGAATAAATACTATCGCCAAAATGTAACTTTCAGGATAAAGCTTAAATACTAACTTCTATGCTAAGAATTTATGATTGTTGAATTATTGTCGTTGAGCGCAGGGATTTTTGCATTTATATTCCTAATTTTGATTGTAATCCTTCTTACAAAGAGGCCTGATGATAGTGAAAGGCCTATCCAGAAAACTGAACTGAAGAAGATAAAAGACCAGATAAACGGCGAAGATTGATTTCTGGGCTATTAGATAAACTTAAAAAACTTCTTTCTCATCTATTTTACGTGCAGACGAGCTGGCGCGTTAGCCCCGCGCTATCCGCAAATGGGCTTCATGGCGGGCTTGAAGGAGGGCGTGAGGTAGAGGCAATCTGGTCTTTTGCCGGACATTGAGGCGCCGTCCTGCTCGACTCTGCTCGTGTGAAATGAGTCAGGCCGGGAACGGAGCAGCTCTAAGCAAGAGTTAGGGTGCTTGCAGGAGCGCGGTGCTGAGAAAGGCAAAAGGCAGCCGGCTTGCTAAAACCAGGCAAACTCCCCGTCTGCACTTATTATTCTGAAAGTTTTAAATAGACGGAAAGATAGTTTAGTGCATGAATAAAAGAGGCCAGTTTTTTATTATAGCTGCCATAATAATTGTAAGCGCTATTTCAGGATTGACAGGGATAGCAAATTATGCTGAAGTTAGTGATGACCAAAGGGCATTTTATGACTTGTCTGAAGAGGTCGGGTTGAATCCAAAAAAGTGCTTGACTGGGGAGTTTTCAATGAAGAAGATGTAGGAAAATTAACAGAGAGTTTCCTTGCCAATTATTCTGATTATATAGGACAAGAGGAAGTTATTTTCATTTTTGGCGATAAAGATAATGTCAATTTTAATGCCTTAATCTACAGAGAGGAAGGAATCGGAAGTGTCGGCCTGAACACCGGAAATAACAGGAATATCGAGATAAACAGAAAAACCGGAAGGACTGCAGATGTAGACCTGATATTCGGAAATGAAGAAAGGGTTATTGTCAGCATAAATGAGATAAGCTATGATTTTGGTCTTAGAGAAGGGCAAAATTTCTTTTTTGTCATAATAAAAGAGGAAGAGAATGAAAGATTTGTTGCAAAGGGATAAGAGAGGATTAAGCGCAATGGTAGGATATGTCCTGCTTGTTGTAATAGGGATAACTCTTGCGGTTCTTGTTTATGGATTCCTGAAAATTTATGTTCCAAATGAGGGACCGGTATGTCCTGAAAATGTGGCTTTAAGTGTCGAGCAGGTCAGCTGTGGAAATGGCGTTGTAAAAGTTAAGCTGATGAACAGAGGCTTGTTTAACATGGATGGGGCTTATATCCGGATAGGTGAGTCCGAGAGAGTTTTCAGGCAGCTTCTGAATGAGGAAGATGTGCATTTTAATGATTGGGCAAGTGAAGAAGGACTTCCTCCAGGAGAGATCTGGCCGAGGGATGGAAATCCTGCAAGCTTTTCATTTTCAGGGCTTGGGGCCCATATTCTTGAGATAGAGCCGGCAATGTATGTTGATAATGAATGGACTTTATGCAATAGGGCGATTATCACGCAACCAATTGAATGCACAGAAGGGGAGTTTTTGGCGTCTATAGAAGTGAATGAGCCATCAGGAACTTATGTTATTGACCCTCTTTCAACAGTCCCTATTTCATTTTCTGTTTCAGGAGAAAACAGGCAGCAGTGCTGGTATAATGTTACAGACACTTCCGGTGTTGTGAAGATTCCCCAAACGAGAATTGGAAACTGCGCAAGTGAATCAACAGTAACCGGCTCTTTCGTAAATCCGGGAGTGGGAAGTTACATTTTCCAGGCAACTCTTACAGATGCTTCAGGAAATAATGTGAGTGACAGCAGCAGCTTTAACGTAGAGGAAGCAGAAGGGACATTTGTACTTAATTCCCCTAATCTTGATACTTATGAGTTCAGGAATGGCACTCTTAACCCTCCTGTAGGAAATATTCCTCTTAATTATAATTTCAATGGAACTGCAATGAACTGTAGGATTAACCTGCTGGACCCTTTCGGGCAAATAAACAGGACAATAAACGGATGTTCAGGGATAGTGCAGATGCTGGCATCCTTCTTTGAATTTGATGAATATATTGCAGACTATAGCCTTAGATTCCTCGACCTTGATAATAACCAGGAAGAGGTACATAGAAAAGATTTTGGGGTATTGGTAGACCCTGACATAACATTGAGCACAGGAATGGGCGGGATTGTCTGCACGGGCACAATAGACTGGAGCATACAGCAGAGGAAATATCCTTTGAGCCAGTGTTATGTAAACCATTATAACAGCACAAGATATCTTGGATATTTCGAGATACCCGGCTGCGAAAGGACTGGAAGCGAGATTTACAACAACCTGGCGAATGATGTCCATACATTTGAAGGGGTTGCCATTGATATCAGAGGGAGAAGGGGGACATATAATCTTAGTGTATCTATAAATGGGCCGCCTACCTGCAATTCTAATACAGGAGAACATTCATACGCCCAATAAGCTTATAAAAATGGCAAAATATAATAATGAAGATGAGAAAAATTGAAAAAAAAGGGTTGTCGCCTGTTGTGGCTACTGTTCTTCTTGTATCTGTTGTTATCGTGCTGGCCTTGATAATATTTTTGTGGGCGCGTGGATTTCTCTCTGAAAGGGTTCAGAAATTTGACAGTGCGATAGAGCTGTCTTGTGACAATGTTGACTTTGTAGCAGGAGTTACGCCAGACAGGGAAAATCTTGACCTGAAGAATAACGGAAATGTTCCAATCTATGGGGTTATAGTGAAAGAAATCGGAAGGGGAAGCGTGGAAGTGAAAGAAGTTTTCGGCTCTACATTAAATGTCGGTGAGAGCAGGGAGATAGATATCAGGGAGCTTGATATTGGAAGCGCGGAAAGATTGCTTGTTGTCCCTATTCTTCTCGGAAAGTCAGGCTCCGAAAGAGTTTCTTACACATGCGACGACTCATTTGGATATCCGGTTGAGTTATGAGAAAAGGTATAAAAAGCTCTGTTTATTGGTAAGATGATGTTAAGAGGTTTGGGAAAGAAGGGGTTGTCGCCTGTTGTGGCTACTGTTCTTATAATAATGATAACGGTCGTTGCTGTGACTCTGATTGCGGCTTTTATTGTTCCCTTTGTGCAAAAAGTTCCTGAAGAAGGTCAAAGGTGCTTTGAGGTTTTTGCAGACTTGAGCTTCCATGATACATTATACAATTGTTATTCGAATGATACTCAACAGCAGACGCATACAGGATTTTCTGTGAGCATCAATGATGAATCTATACAAGGGTTCACGTTATTGGCCATAAATAAAGGGCAGTCAGAAAGATATACTATTACTGATGGAATAAGTGGAATCCAGGAGCTGAAAATGCTTGGGGGCACTTGGGGAGAGGCTCTTGAAGTCCCGGATAACGGAGGAGTAAGAACTTATGTGTATAAGGGCCATGTTGAAAGTTTTGAAATCTATCCAGTATTGGCAGATGGAAAACAATGTGAAAAGAGTGATCAGATAGAGCCAAGATTATGCGCAAGCACGGAAGTTGCCAATTGTGTAAATGGAGAAGGCAGCTGTTAGTTGCTTTGTTTTATAATATGAAAAAAGGACAGGTCTGGGTTGAAACAGTTGTTTATACTTTGATAGGGCTCGCATTGATAGGCCTTGTTCTTACAATTATGACTCCAAAGATTAACGAATTCAAGGACAAGAGCATAATTGACCAAACTATTGATACCTTGAGAGTGCTGGATTCAAAAGTGTCGGAGGTTATCCAGGAAGGCGCAGGGAATGTAAGGAATGTTGAGCTTGGGATAAAGAGGGGGGATATATACATTAATTTTAGTTCTGATGAGATTTATTATGAGCTTCAGGACAGCAGAGCACTTTATTCTGAACCTGGCGTTGAAACTTCTCTTGGAAGAATAAGGGTCCTTACTACCGAGGGAACAGTAAATCACAAGGTCAGGCTCACACTAAGCTACGAAAGCGACCTTGAATCACCTGACGGGCTAGAATTCAGGAAATATACTGCTGCAGCAGTCCCATACAGATTTTCACTAAGCCATCTTGGATACAGCCAGGACAAGAGAGAAATAATTGAGATTAAAGAGCTTGCCAGATGAAATGTGAAGGTTTAAATAAAAAATAACCCATTCTTTAAAAAAGAGGATAAAATGATTAGAATAAACCCGCATCCAGTAATCCCTCCGGTTCCAAGGCTGACAGATAAGACAAAAGTAGATATAAGATATTCTCTTATAGCCCCCTATGCAAATGTGCATATCTATTGGGACCAAACTACAAGAGAACTTGTCTATGAACTGGAGGAGCCAAAACTAAGCTCTTTTGAGGAGGATATTCTTGAAAAGCTTGAATCCGGAATGACAGAGCTTGTAAATATCAATCTTGTTGTTGAAAGGACAAATGAGAGCATTATAGACTATATCGATAAGACTGCGAGGCTTCTTATAAATGAGCTAAACCTTAAGGTTTCAGAATCGAGTTATGAAAAATTGTTCTACTATCTTTACAGGGATTTTATAGGCCTGAACGAAATAGAGCCGCTGCTTAAAGACTTCTTTATTGAAGACATTGAATGCAACGGCGTGAATACTCCAGTCTATCTTGTTCACAGAATTTACAGGAATTTAAGGACAAACCTTTCTTTCAAGGACATAGACAAGCTTGCAAGCTTTGTTGAGAAGCTTTCCCAGAGAGCGGGAAGACATCTGTCTTATGCCCAGCCACTTCTTGACGGAACTCTGCCTGACGGAAGCAGAGTGAATGCAACTTACACCAAGGATGTGACCTCAAGAGGCCCAACTTTCACAATAAGAAAGTTCACAAAAATCCCCTGGACTCCGACCCAGCTTATTGCATTAAACACCTTAAGCCCTGAAATGCTTGCTTATTTCTGGCTTCTTCTGCAGTACAAATCAAACATCTTTATAATTGGAGGAACAGCAAGCGGAAAAACAACACTTCTTAATGCCCTTGCCTTCTTCATTCCGCCTGAATCGAGAGTCGTATCTATTGAGGACAGCGTGACAGGAGATTCTAGGATAATAATCAGAAAGGGAGAAGAAATCAGTAACATCACAATAAAAGAGTTTGTGGATGAGAAAATAGATGCGGAAGTCTTGACTGCAGATGAAAAAGGCAAAATAATCTGGACAAAGCCATCGAACCATATCAAACATCTTGTGAAAAAAGATATATATGAAGTGACTACTGCAACCGGAAGAAAGGTTAATGTGACACAAGACCATTCACTCTTCTGCCTTGGGGAAAATAATGAATTTAAGGAGATAAAACCAACTGAACTTGTTGAAGGAAAATCATTTATCGCAGTCCCTAGAGTGCTTCCTATAGCCTGCCCTATCAGGAAAGAAATAAATCTTATGGATTACTTAGATCACTTCAGAGATGATTTTCTGCAGGGAGCGCCTATCAAAAAGATGCTATCTGAATATGATTATCACAAGCTTGGTGTTGAAAAGGAGTGTTATAGGTGGTGGAAGAACAATAGTATAATAAAAGTGGATGATTTCCTTAGGTTAGGAGTCAGCTTTTCCAAGCAAGAAGTCAAAAATATAAAAATCAAGAGCAAAAATACTTCTTCAATACCTGCTCTATTTGAGATAACCGATGAATTCCTGAAGTTTTGCGGGCTTTGGCTTGGAGATGGAAGCTATGATAACTATAACAGGAACTCTGTGATAATATCCAATGTGGATAAGGAGTGTATAGACGTCTTCAAAAAAGTATCTGAATATATAAATTCCAAGTATTCTGCTATGAATGACGGGGGAGTTTCTCTTAGGATACATAGTACTGTATTCTATAAGTTCATGAAGTATGTCTTGGAATTTGATGGCCACTCTGATACTAAGAAAATTCCTTCATTCATTTTTGGATTATCTAATGAACAGCTCAAACCTTTCATACAAGGGTATTTCAGCGCGGATGGCTGCGTTAAAAAGAACGAAGTCTCGTGCGCTTCCCAAAGTTATGAGCTGCTTCAGGAGATGCAGTCTTTATTTCTTAGATATGGTATTATCTCCCGCATAACTGACTTCGACCGGAAAGATAAGTGCATCAGCCTATCAATCTCTTCCTCTGAAAACATTCAAAGGTTCAAAGATATAGGATTCCTGCAGGATAGGAAAAACCAGATACTAAGCCGGATGAATAAAAAAGCGCACCATACATCTTCAGATATTATTCCTATCTCTGCTGGCAAAATGAAAAGGTTAGGGGAAATAAGCCTGGAAAAACTTCAAAATAATTATCTTATAGGAAGGCAGAACATGGGTAGAAATTACATGCAGAGGATTGCTCCTGCCGGTTGTGAATTTAATGACTTGTCGCATAATGATATCTATTGGGACAAGGTTAAAAAAATAAAAAAGCTGGAAGGCAGTCAAACAGAAGTGTTTGACTTGAGCATACCTAAGCATGAAAAATTTCTCTGCAATAACATCTTTGTCCATAACACCAGAGAATTAAATCTCCCGAGGGAAAACTGGATACCTGCTGTTGCAAGAACTTCTATAGGCATAGGAAAAGTTGGGGAAGTGGACCTGTTTGACCTGCTTAAAAATTCTTTCAGGCAGAACCCTGATTATGTGATAGTTGGGGAAGTTAGGGGAAAAGAGGCGTTTGTCCTGTTCCAGGGAATGGCATCAGGGCATCCGTCAATGGGAACTATCCATGCAGATTCCCTTGAGACCATGATAAGAAGACTCCAGACTCCTCCTATCAGTCTTTCCCCATCCTTAGTGAATACTCTTGATTGTGTCACAATAATTTCGCATGCTATTGTCAACAAGAAGCAGACAAGAAGACTTAGGAAGATAGTTGAGATTGTTGATGTGAAAGCAGACGGGAGCACAATGATAAACACCCCCTTTGCATGGAATCCGGCAGAAGATATATTTTATTTTAAAAAACAGAGCAAGGTTTTTGAAAAAATAGCAGAAAGATACGGAATACCAATAGAAAATCTCCAGAGAGAATTCATAATCAGGTCGAAGCTCCTGTATACTTTATATCAGAAAAAGATATTCGGATTCCAGGAAGTTGAGCAGATTGTAAATGACTATTACATTGACCCTGTTGGGGTTCTTAGCAAGTACGGCGTGCAGTAAACTTGAAAAGTATATAAATGAAGATTAACTTTTTATTGAATGAGAAAAATCAAAGATTTTTATATATTAAAATTATCAAGACATGAGGGAATAATTTAAACATGAGAAAAGAGGAGGCTGTTGCCCTGGGGCATTTGGTTGATTCACTTCAGGAGGCATTAAATTGGCTTGAAAATTCCAAGAAAGAAAACGACAGGCAGAAATTTGAAAACGCAAAAAAAGAGGTTCTGGACATCCAAAGGAGGATAGCCGGCTTGCTAAGATGATTGGAGAATTAAGAAATAATGTGCAGACTGAAGCAAATCTTGTTAGGGAGCTTATTGATTTTATAGATAAACTTGAGAGGGCAGATGACGCGGAAGTCAAGATTATTGTAGACATAATAGATTCCCTGAAAAACAGGATAAAGCTGATAAATGAGTCAATACCCTCCCTTCTTACAGGCATGAGCGTCGGAGAGAGTTTCAGGAATGTAAAAGTTCCGGTTGAGAAGATAAGCCACAAAGATGAAACCAGGGTTTCAATAAACAGAAATGATATAGAAAAGTACCTGGAAGAATTGAGCATAAGCAAGGAGCTCATAAGGCGGCTGAAAAAAGGCGGAATAAAGGAAAAGACAAGAACTGAATTCAAAAGAGGCGGAGGATTCTATTCGAAACTCTCAAATAAGTTCTTCCTGAATTTCTCGCAAAGAAGCATCACAAGCGGAGGTTTCAAGAGCATTATATCTGATTTGAAGAAAAGCAATCTGGATATATTGAGCTCGAGCTATATTTCTATGATGTTCTTCAGCACGTTTATTTCTGTTTTTTTCGGAATACTTCTTGCAATATTTTTTATTTTTGTGAATGTCAGCTCAATCCCTCCATTCATCACACTTTATCAGGGTGATATGCTCTTAAGAATCCTGAAAGTCTCCTGGATTATTCCTGCAGTCCCCATATTCACTTTTGCAATGTTTTATTTTTACCCTGGTGTTGAAAAAAGGTCGGTAGGCAAAAAGATAGACCAGGAGCTTCCTTTTGTAGTAATCCAGATGGGCTCAATATCGGGAAGCGGGATAGAGCCGGTCGAGATATTCAAGATAATAGGGCTAAGCGGAGATTACAAATATGCAGGCAGAGAAATAGTAAAGCTTCTGAACCAGCTAAATATATACGGATATGACCTTGTCACAGCACTTACGAATGTCTCAAGGTCAACACCGAGCCCGAGGCTTTCAGAGCTTCTTGTGGGACTTGCAACAACAATAAATTCAGGGGGCGACCTTGATTCATTCTTCTCAAAGAGGGCAGAGAGTCTTCTTCTTGAATATACTCTTGAAAGGGAGAAGTTTACAAAGGTTGCTGAAACTTTCATGGATATCTATATCAGCGTTGTAATCGCAACGCCAATGATTCTGCTTTTGCTGCTTGTACTTATATCAGTTTCAGGTGTTGGGCTGGGGATAGGAATTACTGAGATGAGCCTGCTTATAATATTATTAGTCGGGATAGTAAATATTTTATTCCTTGTTTTCCTTCACATGAAACAGCCGAGGTATTAGAATGAAACTGACAAAAGTGCACTGGATTGGAATTGGTTTTGCAGTAATCATAGCTGTGACTGCATTTGTGTTCTTCTGGGGGCAAGACCTTTTTCTTTTTCTTCTTGGAATCGCCATAACCATATTCTTCCTTCCCTTTCTTCTTACTCTTATTGTTGAGAGCACAAAGGAGAGGGAAAAGAACGAGATGTTCCTTGAATTCTCAAGAAATCTTGCTGAAAGCGTGAAGACAGGAACTCCTATAAGCACCAGCATCATCAATATGAGAAATAAAAATTTTGGCTCCTTATCTTCCCATATCAAAAAGCTTGCCAATCAAATCTCCCTTGGAATCCCATTAAGCAGGGCTCTGCAAACATTCGGAGAGGAAGTCAGAAGTGATACTATAAAGAGAGCAATAGGATCAATAAGGGATGCGGAATCAGCGGGGGGAGAAATTGATAAGATACTTGATTCCGTTGCAAACTCTGTTTCCCAGATTGAAAAATTGAAAAAGGAAAGGAGGTCTGCGATATACAGCCTTGTCGTGCAGGGATACATAATCTTCCTTATATTTGTCGGAATAATGCTTGTGATGGAATTCAGGATACTTCCGCTTACAACAGAGCTGGGATCTCTTGAAGGAATAAGCAGTTTCGGCGGGCTTGGGGGAGGAGGAAGTGTTGCCACGCCTGAAGAGCTTTCGAGGCCTTTTCTTTATCTCTTATTGGTACAGGGAATATTTGCAGG
>Ga0100379_10005761_pt1 | contig 10590 bp, 7 predicted proteins | sample CryGeymeta201503_FD_80418 | JGI IMG/M metagenome (GOLD analysis project Ga0100379, IMG submission 80418) | Groundwater microbial communities from Crystal Geyser aquifers in Utah, USA - Crystal Geyser metaG 2015-03 | ecosystem: Environmental > Aquatic > Deep subsurface > Groundwater | place: USA... | reverse complement strand
TCCAAGTTTTAGAAACACCTTGCCTATAAATCCACCGAATGTTTTCTTAATAAGAAGATGATTAAAAAATCCCATCTCTTTGGGAACGATTTGATTGAAGATCACCCTACCGATTGTAGTTTCGATCATTTTTCCATCAATTCGGACATTTGTTTTTGCGTGCAAGCCGACCACTTTATTATTATAAGCGATTATCGCTTCTTCGGCAGAACCAAAAGTCATCCCTTCACCAAGATCACCATCTTTTTTCTTCGTCAAATAATAACAACCAAGGACGATATCCTGTGTAGGAACAACAATGGGACTTCCGTTCTGTGGCGAAAGGATATTATGCGAACTGAGCATCAACAAAGATGCTTCCAGTTGAGCTTCCCATGAAAGAGGAACGTGAACAGCCATCTGATCGCCGTCAAAATCCGCATTAAAAGCCGTACAAACCATCGGATGAAGACGGATAGCTTTTTCATCAATTAGAACAGGTTGAAAAGCCTGAATTCCAAGTCTGTGAAGTGTGGGTGCGCGGTTTAACAATACCGGGTGACCATCAATAATTTTTTCGAGCACTTCCCAAATAATAGGGTCTTTTCTATCAACGACTTTTTTTGCGCTTTTTACAGTTTTATTATGCCCTCGTTCGATAAGTTTTCTTATAACGAAAGGTTTAAATAATTCAATAGCCATATCTTTTGGTAAGCCGCACTGGTGCAATTTCAGCTCTGGTCCTACAACAATTACCGAACGACCGGAATAATCAACTCTTTTGCCTAAAAGATTTTGACGAAATCTTCCTTGTTTTCCTTTGAGAACATCGCTTAAAGATTTTAATGGACGATTGTTATCGCTTCTAACAGCGGAGCCCCGGCGTGAATTATCAAAGAGTGCATCAACTGCTTCTTGAAGCATTCTCTTTTCATTGCGAAGAATAACTTCGGGAGCTTTAATGTCAATTAATCTTTTTAAACGATTATTTCGAATAATTACACGTCTGTACAAATCGTTCAGATCTGACGTTGCAAAGCGACCTCCTTCAAGTGGAACAAGGGGACGAAGTTCAGGTGGAATTACAGGAATATAGCTTAGGGTCATCCATTCAGGTTTGTTAGGAAGTTTTCCTTCTTTCTCGCGGAAAGCTTCAATAACTTTTAATCTCTTCAGCATTTCTTCTTTTTTCTGCTGTGAAGTCTCCACTTTAACCTGGTCACGCAATTCATTGAAGAGGGCTTCGGTATCAGTTTGTTTTAATAGTTCCTTAACTGCATCTCCGCCGATACGGGCATAGAATTTATTCGGATCATTTTCCGGTAGTCTGTCATTACCGGCTGGTAAAGAATTAAGTACTTCAAAATATTGATCTTCCGAAATAAGGTCTTTGCGTTTAAGACCTGTGGGTCCAGGATTCATGACAACATACGATTCGTAATAAATTACTCTTTCAAGTTCTTTAGTGCTAAATCCGAGCATATTTCCAATTTTGGAAGGAAGCGAGCGGAAGAACCAAATGTGGACCACCGGAACAGCCAGTGCAATGTGCCCCATTCTTTCCCGGCGGACACTTTTTTGTGTTACTTCAACACCGCAACGATCGCAGACGATGCCTTTGTAACGAATTCTTTTATACTTACCGCAGTAACATTCCCAATCGCGCGTAGGACCAAATATTTTCTCGCAGAAGAGTCCGTCTTTTTCCGGGCGAAACGTTCTGTAGTTGATTGTTTCCGGTTTAGTGATTTCGCCGTGTGACCGCGCTAAAATATCATCCGGGCTCGCCAGAGTGATGGTTATATTTGTAATTTCTCTTACTGTATTTTCTTGATTTCTGAAGGACATTTATAGTCTCCTTATCCGCCAATGGCGGACTTTAAAAATTGTTTAGCGTTAATTTATATGAATATCCAAGCCGAGACCCTGGAGTTCTTTAATTAGAACATTAAACGATTCCGGTACATTTGGTACCGGTAAATTTTCACCTTTAACAATAGCTTCGTATACTTTTGAACGACCGGAAACATCATCACTTTTTACAGTCAGAACTTCCTGTAAAATATTTGAAGCTCCGTAACCTTCAAGCGCCCAAACTTCCATTTCACCAAATCTTTGACCACCAAATTGCGCTTTTCCTCCGAGAGGTTGCTGCGTAATTAATGAGTATGGTCCGATAGAGCGGGCGTGAATTTTATCATCAACCATGTGTCCAAGTTTCAACATATAAATGTATCCGCAAGTCACTTTCTGATGAAATTTTTCACCGCTTCTTCCGTCGTACAGTTCTATTTTACTGCCTTTATCTAACCCGGCTTTCCCGAGCCATTCTTCAACATCCTCGAGTTTTGCACCGTCAAAAATTGGAGTCGCAAATTTTACGCCGAGAAGTTTACCAACCCAACCCAGAGCAGTTTCGTAAAGCTGCCCGAGGTTCATACGGGAGGGAACGCCAAGAGGATTCAGAATAATATCTACGGGTGTTCCGTCTGGCATAAATGGCATATCTTCAACCGGAACAACTTTTGAAACAACGCCTTTATTTCCGTGGCGTCCGGCCATTTTATCACCGACGGATATCTTACGTTTTTTAGCGACATAGACTTTTGCAAGCTGTACAATTCCCGGAGGTAATTCATCGCCAATTTGAATTTTAATTTTTTCTCGTTTGAAATCTTCTTCAAAATCAGAAAGTCTGTCAAAATATTTTGCATATAATTTCTGAACTATCTGATTTATTTTTTTAGAATCGAACCAACCTGCTGTATAGTCAAGTTTTGTTACATCGTCAAGGTCAGAAAAAGTTTTTTCTTTAATCGAAGTTCCGCTCCGAAGGACTACCGAGCCGTCCAAATCACGAATACCGGTTGAAGTTTGACCATCGCAAATGGTCGTTAATTTGTCTATTAATTTTTTATAGTGCGCTGTAACCTTTATTTTATGTGCAGATTCGATTTGCTCAAAAGATTTTTTCTCAACCTTTTTGCCGTCAGCTTCTTTTTTCTTTCGACTAAATAATCGTGTTTTAATAACAGTTCCGCGAATACCAGGGGAAGCTTTAAGTGAAGCGTCTTTTACATCGCCAGCCTTATCTCCAAAAATAGCGCGAAGCAATTTTTCTTCAGGAGTTGGATCGGTTTCTCCTTTGGGAGTAATTTTCCCAATAAGAATGTCGCCTTCTTTAACTTCAGCTCCTACATGAACAATACCGTTTTCATCAAGATTTTTTACGGCTTCTTCGCTTACATTCGGAATTTCTCTCGTAAGTTCTTCTTCGCCACGTTTGGTTTCTCTAACTTGAAGTTCAAATTCTTCGACATGAAGAGAGGTGAAGGTGTCATTTGCAACAAGTTTTTCACTTAAGATGATAGCATCCTCGAAGTTGTAACCACGCCACGGCATAAATGCAACGAGAACATTTTTCCCCAGCGCTAACTCCCCTTGGTCTGTTGCGCAGCCATCGGCAATAACTTCACCTTTTTTAACGCGTTGACCTTCTTTAACAATTGGCTTCTGGTTAATGCTGGTTTCCTGATTCGTTCCCGTGAATTTAATAAGATCATAACTTTCTCTCCGGACATCATCAAAACTGGTAATAGCTTCCAAAGATTTTGGATCTAAATCATAAATAACCGTAATCTTATTTGCATCAACAGATTCAATATAACCGTCATCTGCGGCGAGAATAACCGCACGTGAGTCAACGGCAATTTTTCCTTCGAAACCGGTGCCTACAATAGGCGCTTCTGTAACCATTAAGGGAACTGCCTGACGCATCATGTTCGAACCCATAAGAGCTCTGTTTGCATCATCATGCTCGAGGAACGGAATAAGTGTAGCCGCGGCGCTTACTATTTGAGCTGGGGCGACATCCATAAATTGCAATTGGTCATGATGAACAATGGGGAATTCACCTTTATTACGTGATTTAATACGCTCATTGACAAATTCATTTTTATCATTCAGTACGGCATTAGCCTGAGCAATTGTATATAAGTCTTCTTGCTCTGCAGTCAAGTAAGTCAATTCTTTTGTAGCTATTCTTCCTTTAACTTTCCTGTATGGTGTTTCAAGGAAGCCATATTTGTTCACCCTAGCAAAAATGGTCAATGAAGAAATAAGACCAATGTTCGGACCTTCAGGGGTTTCAATTGGACATAACCTGCCATAATGCGTATAATGAACGTCACGAACTTCAAATCCGGCACGCTCTCGAGTTAAGCCGCCAGGTCCTAAGGCAGACATCCTTCGTTTGTGAGTTAACTCGGCAAGAGGATTAGTCTGATCCATAAATTGAGAAAGAGGATTAGTTCCGAAGAATGCATTAATAACACTACTGATCGTTCTCGCGTTTACTAATTCTTGTGGAGTAAAGTTCTCTGAATCGCGAACATTCATACGTTCTTTTATGGTTCGTGACATACGTGAGATACCAACGTTGAATTGCTGTTGAATTTGTTCCCCTACGGTTCGAACTCTTCTATTTCCCAAGTGATCAATGTCGTCTGTTGATTCCAATCCATTTTTCATACGAATGATATAGCGCATAATTTCGATGATATCAATTGGGGTAAGGACGGTAGTGGTTTCCGGAATATCTAATTTTAATTTATCGTTCATACGATGACGACCAACGTCGCCGAGATCATAGCGTTTATCATTAAAGAAAAGTTTTTCAATGAGAGAAGCGGCGGTATCTACATCCGGGGCTTCACCGGTTCGAAGCTGCCGATAAATTGCAAATAAAGCTTCTTCTTTAGTATGAGCCGGATCTTTTCTCAAAGTGTTTAGAATTAAACTCTGATCAGTATTTACTTCTTCACTTATAAATTTAATTTCTTCTACTTCGGCATCTTTCACTCTTTCAACATCTTCTTCGGAGAAAATGCTTTCTCTTGAGAGGAAAATTTCACCGCTTGAAGTATCAAAAACATCGCTGGCGATCATTCTGCCAATATAGTTTTCGATTGGAACCTTGTTTACGTTTACGGTTTCGACTAGATCAAAGAGTTGAAGAATTTCTTCATCATTAGTAAAACCTATGGCTCTTAACAAAGTTGTTGATGGGAATTTTTTTCTTCTGTCAATGTAGACGTATAAAATATGATTAATATCAGTTGCAAATTCAACCCATGAACCTTTAAGCGGGATAATTCTTGCTGCATAAAGAGGAGTGCCGTTTGGGTGAATAGTTTGCGAAAAAGCCACACCGGGCGAACGATGAAGCTGAGTTACAACTACCCTCTCTGCTCCGTTGATTACAAAGGTTCCTTGTTCCGTCATAAACGGAAGGTTACCGAGGTAAACTTCTTGCTCAACAGCGTTAATAAATTCTTCGGTATCCGGGTCTTTTGTTGCAAGCCTCAGTTTTGCTTTTAGAGGCGCAGCAAATGTAAGTCCCTTTTCAATACATTCCTGAATAGAATATCTGGCTTTTTCGATATTGTATTCAACAAAATCCAGCCTAAAATTTTCTTTATTATCAAAAATCGGGAAATTGGAAGTAAAAACAGCTTGAAGACCTGTATTCTCGCGTTGCGAGGGTTGTACATTACGCTGTAAAAATTCTTCAAAAGATTCTTTTTGAATATCGAGTAAATCCGGGATAGGAAGAACCGATTTAATTTTTCCAAAGGAAATTCTTTGATTAGACAAGTGAAATCCTCCAATTAGTTTTCAAAATCATAGCATATGTCCTGTATCATCATTACAAACAATAAGAAAAAGCGATAAGACGGAGTTCTCCGCTTATCACTTTTTAAGAAAAGGGAACGATGAAATAAAAAGTTAATAATTATTTTACTTCTACTGTAGCGCCGGCTTCTTCAAGTTCTTTCTTCAGTTTTTCGGCTTCGTCTTTAGAAACAGCTTCTTTAACTGATTTTGGCGCACTATCAACAAGATCTTTTGCTTCTTTTAAGCCTAAACCCGTATGAGCGCGGACAACTTTAATTACGTTGATTTTTTTCTCGCCTGCGGCGATGAGGTTAACATTAAATTCAGTTTGTTCTTCGACCGGTGCAGCGGCAGCGGCAACAGCAGCACCCATAACAACAGGGGCAGCGGCAGTAACACCGAATTCTTCTTCCAATGCTTTTTTCAGCTCAGAGGCTTCCACCAGAGTTAAGTTTTTTATTTTTTCTACTAATTCAGCAACTTTTTCAGACATTTTTGATCTCCTAATTATTTTCTTTATTAAAATTTATTTAAGCGGCTTTTTTCTTGGCTATTTCGTCGACCACACTAACAAGCTCGCGAAGTACAGAATTGATAACACCAACAATTCCGGAAGCAGGGGCATCAAGACTTCCCAAAATTCCTGCAATGATTTCCGGTTTACTCGGAAGCGTAGCCAGCTGATCAAGTGATTTGCCGTCAAAGTATTGAGATTCAATATAGCAAGCTTTTAACGAAAGCTTTTGCTTCTCTGAGTAATATTTTTTTATAATCTTAGCCGGTGCAACAGAATTTTCACCCGCGAAAACCGCGCCGGTCATTCCGACTAAGCTTGCATCGAGTTTTTCATATTTTCCAGCCTGAACCAATGCTCTCTTCAATAAAGTATTTTTAATCACTTTGTATTGAGAACCATGTTTTCTGAATTCTCTTCGAAGGTTTTTAATATCTTCGACATTAATTCCGCTGTAGTCTGTTATGAATAAAGCGGTAGATTTTTTAACTAAATCTACTACCTTTTCTACAGCCTCAACTTTTTCGTTCTTGTTCATTTTTCTCCTACATCATTTTAGTTATTGACATGGAGTCGGATAGAAGCATTACGGTGCGTAATAAACTTTTAATGTACAGCAACTTCTTCTTTAGATATCTTTAAGCCTGGTCCCATTGTTGACGAAAGAAAAACACTTTTAACGTAAGTTCCTTTCGCACTGGCAGGTTTAAGTTTAACAATCATATTCAGAAATGCGTTCGTATTCTCGACTAATTTGTCAGTTTCAAAATTTAATTTACCAACAGAAACATGTACAATTCCGGTCTTATCAACCCGGAATTCAATTTTCCCGGCTTTAACTTCTCTTACAGCTTTTTCAACGTCCATGGTAACCGTACCGCTCTTCGGATTCGGCATCAACCCTTTGGGTCCTAATATTTTCCCAAGCTTACCAACTTCAGCCATAACATCAGGGGTTGCAATAAGTACATCAATATCTGCCCATCCGCCTTTAATTTTTTCCAAATAATCTTCTAAACCAGCGAAATCAGCCCCCGCATCCAGAGCTTCTTTTGCCTTTGGACCTTTAGCCATAACCAGCACTCGAACCTCTTTACCGGTTCCGTTTGGCAGAGAAACCGTACCCCTAATCATTTGGTCTGCATGTCGCGGGTCAACACCTAAGCGAACTGCACAATCAAGAGATTCAACAAACTTTACCTTTGTTTGGTCTTGAAGGGTTTTAACCGCTTCGGCTATTGAATAATCTTTGTTTTTATCTATAGCTTTATTAATTACTTGAACTCTTTTTGAAGTTTTCATATCGAAATTATCTCATTTTAATAAGTTAGTCATCTACCGTGATGCCCATGCTTCTGGCGGTTCCTGCAACCATACTTATCGCATGTTCAACATCATTTGCATTAAGATCAGGCATTTTAAGTTTGGCAATCTCTTCAACCTGAGATTTAGCTACTTTTCCTACCTTTATTTTGTTTGATTCAGCCGATCCCTTTTCAATTTTAGCTGCCTTTTTTAAAAGCACAGCCGCAGGAGGAGTCTTGGTAATAAAGGTGAAAGATTTATCAGAAAAAACTGTTATAACAACAGGGATAATTAAGCCTTCTTGGCCAGAAGTTTTTGCATTAAACTGCTTGCAAAACTCCATGATATTAACACCTTTTTGACCTAAAGCAGGTCCTACCGGGGGAGAAGGGTTCGCTTTTCCTGCAGGAATTTGTAATTTAATATACCCTGTGATTTTTTTAGCCATTATAACGTTCCTTTAGAAATTACTTCTCTAACTCTGCTTGTACAAAATCAATCTCGACAGGAGTTTTTCTGCCGAAAATTGAGACCATAACTTTAATTTTCATTTTCTCTTCGTTAACTTCCTCAATAGCGCCGGTAAAATTATTGAATGGACCATCAACAATTTTAACGAGATCGCCGGTTCTAAAAATAGTTTCAATTCTTTCAGTATCTGAATCTTGGGTAATCCTGCCCACAATTCTTTTAACTTCATCTGGTTGAAGCGGATTTGGGTTATTCTGTGGACCGAGAAATCCCATAACAGAGGGTGTATTAAGGACGAAATCCTTTACCTGTGCATCCAGTTCCGCTTGCAAAAGAATATATCCCGGGAAGAAGTTTTTTGTTTTGCTTCGTTTCTTCCCATCGCGTACCTCAAAAACCTTTTCAGTAGGAACAAGGACTTGCTGAATTTTTGTTAAAAGTTTTTCATTATCCATCAACTCAGTGTCTATAAGATTTTTTACCTTGTTTTCATGCCCTGAAAACGTCCTAACTACATACCAGCGAGAATCCATCAATTATACCTAAAATATTCCTTTAAAGACCTGAGTGATCGCCATATCTATGACGTAAGTTAGTGCAGCAAAAATAAGACACACCGCAATAACCACATAGGTTGATTCTTTGAGTTCATCTTTAGTCGGCCAGGTAACTTTTTTCATTTCCTTGACGACGTCGTTAAAGAAGGCTTTAATTTTATTAATCATAATGTTGAAACTTTCTGCACGTCAGGAGGGACTCGAACCCCCAACCTGCGGTTTTGGAGACCGCTGCTCTACCAATTGAGCCACTGACGTAGCAAGTACTACTTGGTTTCCTTGTGAATAGTATGCTTTCTATCCCACCGGCAGTATTTTTTAAATTCCACACGGCTTGGGTGATTACGCTTATTTTTTGTTGTGGTGTAATTTCTTCTTTTACACTCTGTGCACTCTAAGGTGATTATTTCTCTCATAATAACGATACTTTTTATATTTATAAACTAATTGAGCTGACGACCGGGATTGAACCGGTGACCTCATCCTTACCAAGGATGTGCTCTACCAACTGAGCTACGTCAGCGGAGAGGGTACTCTTCTGAAAAATTCTAGAGAGCGGGAGACGGGATTCGAACCCGCGACCAACAGCTTGGAAGGCTGTGACTCTAGCCAACTGAGTTACTCCCGCAGTTGTAATATTTTCAATATTTTAAGAACAAAACTCTAATGTGGGCGGCGAGGGATTCGAACCCCCAAAGGCGTATGCCAACGGATTTACAGTCCGCCCCGGCTCTCCAACTCCGGCGTCCGCCCAAATTTGACAAAAGAGACACAAAATTACCAGCATTTTCTTTAAAATGCAAATTTATTGGATTTCAAATATAATACTTTCTTTCATAAATGAAAATTTTTTGGGGTTCAAGAAAGAATTTTTATAATATTTTACGAGTTCTTCCCTTACAGGATAGATAAGAGTTTATTTTGAGACGATTTTGACGTTGCAAATCTACTTAAAACTGTTGGATTTTTCTAATTCTCCGACGATTAAAAAGTAGGGCAAAAAACCAGTATCCATAGTTACCCCGAAATGTAATCACTTTGGAATGATTGAATGGCTGCATGTTTGAGTGAAAAACATTCATCCATTCATCTATTCATCCATTTATCTTCATTCGGTCATTCTATCGTTTTATTTATCTCATTAATATTCTGCCAATCTGCTGCGGCGGAGGATTACTCAAACTTTTTTATTTAGGTACTAAAGCAGTATCGAGATTAAGCGACACTTCATCCAGTATGTAACGACCGTGTAAGCCGTTTGCACCGCACGTAAGACGCATTCAAAGCGCATTCAAGACGGAGTGAGGATTTGTTGGTTGTGCGTAGATGGTGGAATGTTGATGGTTAGAATGGACGAAGATAGTGGGAAAAGGATAAAATTTACTCTTTTTCAGACAAAGTTGCCTGTCATATGCTAAAATTCTACAGAAGAGGTTGTAGTCCATTTATATTTTGCATTTTGTTTTTGGATGATAGTATTGTAGATAACACCGCTTATGGACTTCCGGAGAAGAGAAAACAATTCTTCGGTAACCGGCAAAGAGATTTTTTCAGGCATATCCCCCGCAAAAATTTCAAGGAACATCAAAGAGAAGGCAAATTCATCTTCTTTTTCCTTTGGATTGTTTTTAATGAAAAAGATAAAAATGAAGGTGACTGGTTCTATCGGTGAGAAAAGAGTATTTGCAATTTCAGTAATAATGTCTTCCTTTATAATTCCCTCACCAAACGAGAAGTTTTTAATTAAAGTTAGCTGATTATCGGGAACGATGCGGTTCACAGGAGTTAGTGTTTGTTCTTTTGTAAACGCTGCGTTAGCTTTTATAATTTTGTTGTACGTGTAAGATTTATCTCTTGAATTTTGTTTCCAGATTTGTTTAAGCGCATCATTGTTGGCGATAAACTTCGCGAAAGAGGAAGTCAGCCCGAACTTTTTTCTGTTGGCGATGGATTTATCCGAATTGCATATGTTGTAAGATTCGGGGCGGATGGAGACGAAATTTTTCCCGCGGATATTTCTGTAAACGTGCTTCCCTACTCTGCCGCTTGCACTGCCAAGGATTCCGTTTGTTACTCGAGCCATGGTTA
>Ga0100379_10005760_pt1 | contig 10594 bp, 10 predicted proteins | sample CryGeymeta201503_FD_80418 | JGI IMG/M metagenome (GOLD analysis project Ga0100379, IMG submission 80418) | Groundwater microbial communities from Crystal Geyser aquifers in Utah, USA - Crystal Geyser metaG 2015-03 | ecosystem: Environmental > Aquatic > Deep subsurface > Groundwater | place... | reverse complement strand
CGGGCGATGGTCATGAAGATGTTGTAGGCGAAGAGCAACGCTCCAATGAAGAAGAGGAGGCCGCCGCCGGCGCGCATCTTCCAGTACGGGACGATGCGGGTGACCGTCTCCACGAAGGTGTAGGCGAGGGAGCCGTCGGCGCCGATCTCCTTGAGCATCGCCCCCTGTTGGATCCCCGCGATCCACATGGTGATGTTGTAGATGAGCTGCCCGACCAGGGCGAGCCAGAAGTGGAGGTTGGCCAGGGGCTCGCTAAACAGCTCGGTCTTCCACAGGCGCGGCACCGTGTAATACAGCGCCGCGAAGATGATCATCGCGTAGAAGCCCATGGTCCCCATGTGGACGTGGCCGGGGACGTAGTCGGTGTAGTGGATGAGTTGGGAGAAGAGGCGCGGCGCCTGGAGCGGCCCCTGGACCGTCTGCAGGCCGTAGAAGGTGACGCCGACGACGAGGAACTTCACCAGGTAGTGGTCGCGCATCTGCTCCCAGCGGCCGGTCATCGTCATGTAGGTGTTGAAGACGGTCGCCCACGACGGCGCGATGAGGATCATGGAAAAGGCGATCGCCACCGTCTGCAGCCACTCGGGTACCGGGGTGAGGATCAGGTGGTGGGCACCGGTCCACAGGTAGAAGAACATCAGCCCCCAAAAGCCGAACATGGAGAGGCGGTGGGAGTAGATCGGCGCCCGGGTCACCTTCGGCAGGAGGTAGTAGACCATCGCCGTGGGGGTGAAGGTGAAGAAGAAGGCGACCGCGTTGTGGCCCCACCACCACTGGACGTTGGCGTCGTTCACCCCGGCGTAGGCGGAGTACGACTTGAACAGGGTGACCGGAACCGCCGCGCCATTGCCGAGGAAGAGGATCGCCACCCCGACCAGGGCCCCGATCATGTACCAAAGCGAGGCGTACATCTCCCGCTCGCGCCGCCGGTAGATGGTCCCGACCACGTTGATCGTGAAGCAGACCCAGATCACTACGATCAGCAGGTCGATGGGCCACTCCAGCTCGTGGTACTCCTTCGAGGTGTTCATCCCGAGCAACAACGAGAGCGCGGCGAGGACCACCGTGAGGTTCCACAGCCAGAGCTGAAAGCGCGCCAGCCCGGCGGAGAGGAGGTTCACCCGGCACAGGCGGCGCACCATGTAGAACTGCATGCAGAAGAAGGAGCCGGCGCCGAAGCCGTAGATCAGGGCGTTGGTGTGCAGGGGGCGCAGGTGGCCATAGGTGAGGTACGGCCCCAGTGGCGTGTTCGCGAAGTTGAGCGCCGGGTCAAAGAGCTGGCCGGCGATCACCACCCCCACCGCCATCCCAACCACCCCCCAGATCACCGTCCAGATGGCGTAGGCGCGCATTACACGGATGTCGGCTGCTGAGCGTGCGTTCATCTTCTCCTCCCAGAGAGACCTCGCGTCGTGGCGGGGGGTGCATCAAACTTTCGCCGCCACTATAACAACCCGTGGCAGGCGCTATTTGGTCAGGAACGGTGCGGTTTCAGTGCGGGTGGCCGGCCGCCGGGGAGGCGTGATCGGTGGTGGCGCGTTCGGCCTGGCGCCGTTGCTCCTCCCGCTGCTGGCGCCGCACCGACAGGATAATCAGGTCGCCGAACAGGCCGACGACCACCACCACCACGATGTAGATCCAGTCGACGGAGTACATCACTCGGCCGCACTACGGCCGTGCAGGGTGTCTGGGCCGAAGCGACCGGCGGCGCGCTTGGTGAGCTCCGCCTTCGGGATTCGCCCCTGTTCCATGAGGACCGAGCTCGGGGTGAACCCCATGGCCGCCACCTTGGCGTCGTTGTGCTGCTCCATCCACTCGGTGAGGCGCGGTACAGACAGAAAAAAGAGCCCGGCGAGGATGGTGAACGCCCACAGGGCGGTCTTCACAAGGTTGGTCAGTCGCATGGTTCCTCCGATCGGCGCGAATCTACCGCCCTTGGGGTGGCCGGTCGAGGTGGAGGGTGGCGCGCCCTCGGCCGGATCGTCGTCGCGTCCCCCGCCCGGGGCGGGCGATGAGACGGCGGGCGGATCCCCAGGCGGCGGAGGCGATGGCGCGTGGCGGGTGCAGCACGCTGCCAGTCGTGCGCATCGACCAGAGTCCACCGGCGGCGGCGGCGGCGGCGGCGGCGGCGCGTGGCGGGGTCTACCCGCGGTGGCGGTGGCGGTGGTAGACCGCAGCGATGAGCTCGACCCACAGGCTGATCCTCGCCATCGGATGGCTTCTCGCCCTTGCCACGCCGGGCGGCGCGCAACTCCTGGACCGCTCCCTGGCGATCGACAACCAGCTCCTCGGCCTGCACAACTTTCCCGGCCCGGCGGCGGGCGAGGCGGCGCAGGACGGGGTGGTCGACGGCCTCTACCTCAGCGGCGGGCTGGTGTGGGGGCTCGGGGAGTGGAGTGAGCTGCACCTCGGCGGCGACCTTGGCCTGGTCTACGACGACGCCACCGGCGCCACCACCCCCCGCACCCTGGTCCACCGCGCCTACCTGCAGGTGGCGGCCGGCGAAGCGCTCGATTGGCGCCTGCGTGTGGGGATCCTCCCTGAGCGCATCGCCCATGGCCTGCTCTTGGACAGCGACGAGCCCACCGTCGATCTGCGCCTGCGGCGGGCGGCCGGGGTGGCGCAAGAGGCGAGCCTCCTTGTCCAGGGAGTCCTGATCGACGGGGAGAGCCCGCTCCTGCGCGCCATGGCGAGCCTCGACACCCCCGGCCGTGGCCACCTCTCCCTGTGGGTCGGTGACTACCACGACCGCGGCGATCGTCTCCTCGGGCAGGCCACCGCGGTGCGCGGTCTCCTGTTGCGCCGCCGCCTCAAACACGACGACCGCCTGCAGCGGCTGCTCGCCTCGCCGCGCGGCCGCGCCCTGCTCGACGAGTCCCTTGCCGAGCCGGTGGCGAGCGACGGGCGACTCCGCCTCGCGGGGCTGGACGGCGCTTGGTCATGGGGGCGGGTCGAGGGGTCGGCGGTGGCCGTCTACGAGTGGGGCGACTACCGGTTTCGCGGCGCGCGCAAGGAGGTTGACCTCGACGTGGAGGTGCGCGGCTGGCTGGCCAGCGGCGAGCTCCGCCTGCCGGTGGGCGAGCGGCTGGTCGTCGCCCCCTTTGTCCTCTACCAGAGTGGCGACGAGCAGGTGGTGGACCGGCGGCTCACCACCTTCGTGGCCCTCGCGCCGTTCAACCCCTACGCCACCCTCTTCTTCAACGGCTCCCTCCAGCGCGACTTCCTCGCCAACACCTTCCAGCCGGTGGAGCTGGAAAACTTTGGGGTGGTAGCGGGTGGCGGCCGCGCGCAGGTGGCGGTGGCCGAGGCCGTGTCGGTCGCGGCGACCGCGACCTACCTGCGCGCCGATCAACCTCCCGCGACGCTCGCCGCGCAGGCGCTGGGGTGGGAGGTGGACTCCCGCCTCACCTGGCAGGTTGGCGAGCGGTGGGCTCTCGCCTGGGAGTGGGACCTCTTTGTGCCCGGCGAGTTGATCGAGCAGGTGGCGGAGGAGGCGAACACGATGCAAATGGTGGCCGCCACCGTCCGCTACGAGTTTTGACCGCGCCCTCCCCCCGGTGGATCGGCGGGGAGGGCGCGGGGACTGGGTCCGCGATTGTGGCTGGCCTGCTGCTTGGGAGTGGTGCCGGCGAACGGTCCGCGGGCGCGGAGAGGCAATGGAAGTATTTTGGAATGACCTCAAGCACCTGGTCGAACGGTCCGCGGGCGCGGAGAGGCGATTCACCCGCCTCTTTCCATGGCTCGTCATGGAGGCGTGACGCCGCGCGGCGAGGTGGGCCGGCGGCGGGTCGGAGTCCGCGGCCAACCGCTTCACACAGGCCCACGCGCGGAACCGATTGCCGGTGAGCGATGCGGGTTAGTGGTTCTTGCCGTGGTGCGGTTTGAAGGGCAGGTGGTCCACCACCGACGGCCGCGCCACCCGGTAGGGAGCGACCCAGCGGTTGGCGTTGTAGTCGTCGTCGAACTCGTTTTGCAGGGTGAGGGAGTCGAGTCCGTCGACCACTAGGCGCTGGTGGCCGCGCGCCGGGCCGACGGTGAACACCGCGGTGAACACCCCGTCGCCGGCGAGCGCGTCGCCGTGGGTTCCGTCGTCGACCATCCGCTGGCGGTCGTGGCCGGCGTGGAGGAAGAGGAAGGTGGGCGGTGTGAGGCCGGAGGTGGTGGTGTTCTCCACTGTCGCGGTGACCGTCACCTGCTCGCCCACCGCGACGGTGAACAGGCCGTCGCCCACCGGGTAGAACTCCTGCGGGTCGGTGATCTCGTAGGGTGTGCCCTGGCCCCGCTGGAGGGTGATGGCGGTGATCGCGACGGTCTGGTTCGCCGCCTCGGTGAGGTCGATCGCGCCGAGGGAGAGGGCGTCAAGCCGCCAGCTTCCACCCACCTTCACGTAGCGCAGGTGGTGGACCGCGGTCTCGTCCGTCGGCTTGACGCCGGGGTTGAGGTGGTCGTCGAAGCTGGTGTCCACGTAGAGGCGGCCAAGCCAGCGGGTGTGGATGGTGACATCGGCGACGCCTCCCGCGATCTCCACGGTGACGGTGCGCGTGTGCTCCCCGGCTTGCCGCCGTCCCCAGTGTTCCGGGAGGAGGGCGGTGTCGCCGCTGCTGGTCTCACCGCCCGCCACGTTGAGGCGATCCATTGGGGTGAGCGGCCGCAGCCACCCCTCCGACTCCACCAACGCGCGGACCTCCGCCTCGTCGCCGCCGGTCGTTCCTCCCGCCACCCGGTAGGGGATCCCCCAGCCGTGCGCCGCGTAGTCGTCGTCGGTTTCGTTCTGTAGGGTGGCGGAGTCGAGCGCGTCGACCACTGCAAAGTGGCGGCCCACCTGGTTGGAGAGGGTATAGAGGTGCGAGTAGATGCCGTCGCCGGCATGCTCGTCACCGTTGAGGCCGTCGTCCAGCATCCGGTCGCGGCGGCCATCGTGGTGCAGGTAGACGAAGGTGTCCGGGGTCCACTCCGAGCCCGGGTCGTGGGCCACCTGGGCGCTCACGACGATCGTGTCGCCCACCCTCAGGGTGGGGAGGTCGTCCACCGCCAGCTCCAAAGTCGGGTCGGTGATCTCGGCGATCACTCCAGCGGCGTGGCTGGCAGTGACCCGCTCGATGTGGACGTTTTGCCGAGTGGTGTCGGCCAAGGGCATGTCGGTGGGGGAGATGGCGGTGAGATGCCACCCGCCGCCGCTGCGCTGATAGGTGGCCGAGCGGTGGAGGGTGTGGGCAAAGGGTTTCGAGCCCGGGTTGCGGACGCCGTCGTCGGTGGTGTCCACCCACAGCTCACCGGTGATCTGGGTGGCTACGGTGACGTGGGCGACGTCGCCTTGCTGGTCGATGGTGATCGTGCGTTCCGGCGGGTCGATGCGGCGGCGACCCCACGCCACCGGCTCCACCGCCTCGCCCTCGGCGGCCATCGCGACCACTTCGTCCGCCACCGCCCCCCCGGCGACGGACGCGGCGGAGACCGACGCGGCGTACACCGCCCCGTCGGCGGCCAGGTCGTCGAGAAAGTCGTCGGCGAGGAGGGTCTCGTCGGTGACCGTGTCGTCCAGCGCTGCGGCGCTGACCGCCTCGCTGGTCGTGTCACTGGCCGGGGTACCGCCACCGCCACCGCCACAGGCGGTGTAGAAGAGGAACAGGCAGAGGGCAAAGAGGGGATGGAGGATGGGGCGAAGGGGGCACATGGAAGACCTCACGGGAAAGAGAAGCGGGAAAGAGAAGAGCACCTACCTGTCCCCCTCAAACCCCACCCGCGCGAAAAGGTTGCGCGGTCGATTGGGGGGCGCGCCGCACCCTTGCCGAGCTCCGTCGTGTGCCCGCGCCATGGGCCGTTCAAGGCGGGCGACGGCCGCCCGCCCGCGGCGTGGGCCACGCGCGCCACCTAAGCCTCCACGTGCGCGGTGGCGCCGGTGCAAGGTCGGGGTGGTACTACCTGGCGACGGTTCACCCCCTCCCGAGGCGGGCCGTCGCGGTCGTTCGGCCCCCCTCGGCGGCGGAGGGGGTACCACCGCCACTTCCGCGCCTCCTCCGTCTCTGCAAGATCTGCCTGAGTGCACGGCGCCAAGGGGGGGTAAGGAGAGGCAGAAAGACAAAGAAAAGCCGCCCGGCCATGCCGTAGAAATCGGCAGGCCGGGCGGCGGATGCGCGGGGGGAGTTAGGCCGCCTTCTTGGCCTCGTCGACCAGTTCGATGGCCGCGGCATCGACCCAGGCAAATCCATTCTTCAGCTTGTTGTTCCACAGCTTGTAGCGGCGATCCTTGGGCAGCCGGCCGAGGATCTGGACACCGCCGCGGTAGTCGCACACGAGTTGCTCACCGTGGACGGTGGCCCGTACCTTGCTGCCAGGGGTGGGGACGTGGACGAACTGGGCCTGGGGAATCTTTTGGATGAAAGCCATGGTCGATCTCCTACTACGGGTGGAACGAGAAATCCGGCGGCCAAGGTCGGCGACGCCGGGGTCGGCGTGATCCAGTGGGGGCCACCCCTGAATCACCAGGAGCGGCGCGGTCGGGACGAGAGCTTGCCACACCGGCGCCGCCGCCGAAATAGTGGTCCGGGCCGATGGTAGGATGGGTCCCATGTGCGCCATGTCCCTCATCGATCGCGTCGCCAGCGTCTTTCTCGCGGATTGCCGGCGGCTGGCGCGGGACGGCGAGCTGCTCCGCGAGTTCGATCTCGCCGGCCCCCTCCTCCTCTCCGAGGTGTGTCTGGCGCGGGCGCTCATCAACCGCCTCGGGGCGGGGGAGACCGCCGTCTTCCGGTCGCGCTGGGAGGAGACCCACCGCGACCTGATCCACCTGTGCAACGTCCTTGGCCACGAGTACGTGGATGCGGAGTTCGACGGCGTCGACTACTTCATCACCATCCGGATCCGTGGGGAGGCGGAGCGGCTGCCGCGCCGCGACGCCTTCAGCCTGCCCCACCCCGCACCGCGGCGGGTGATCACCCTCGACCTCACCCGCGAGCCGGCGGCCGAGCCGCTCCTGCCGGGGGGCAGGACCCTGTTGCCGTGAGCGGGGATAGCGACCCTGCCCGGGGGTGGCAGGGTCGCTATCGCGCTACTGCGCCGTCGGGTACCGGCGTCCTCGTGAGGGGGTCTCGAGGTCGTACTTGCGGAGCTGCTGGGAGAGCCACTGGCGCGATTTGCCGATCGCCTCGGAGGTGCGCGTCAGGTGGTAGTCATTGGCGACCCACTGGCGGCAGATGTAGTCGTGTTCGAAGGTGGCGACCACCGCCGCGCGCGCCTCGTTGAACTTGAGGTTGGTGTCCTGGGTGTGTTGCTCCTGGTGACCGCCGGTCAGTTCGGGCGGCAGGTCGGAGACCTCGATGGAACGGTCGCGGCAGACGATCACCAGCCGCTCCATGAGGTTTCTTAGCTCGCGCACGTTGCCGGGCCAGTCGTAGGCCATCAGCGCACCCAGCGCAGTCGGTGACAACGAGGTGATGCACCTTTTGCGTTCGTTGAACTGGGTAATGAAGTGGGCAGCGAGCAACGGGATATCCATGATGCGCTTGCGCAGGGGCGGCATGTCGATGGGAAGGACATTGAGGCGGTAGTAGAGGTCGGCACGGAAACCACCCGCCGCCACCACCTCGTGGAGGTGCTGGTTGGAGCCGGCGATGATCCGCACGTCGACCTCCCATGGCTCTCCGGCCGCGCCTACCGGTGTGACCCGGTGGTCCTGGAGGAAGCGCAGAAGCTTCGCCTGGACGCGCGGGTGGAGCTCCTGGATCTCGTCCAGAAAGACGGAGCCGCCGTGGGCCTCGCGCAGGACGCCGAGGGTGGAGGTGGCGGCGTCGGTGAAGGCCCCCTTCTCGTGGCCAAAGAGGAGCGAGTCGGCGAGCTCTGTCGGCAGGGAGGCGGCGTTCACCGTCCGGTAGGGGGCGACGCGGCGGGTCGAGCATTCGTGGATCGCCGCCGCCACCAGCTCCTTGCCGCTGCCGGTCTCGCCGGTGATCAGCACCGTGCACTCGCCGTCCTCTGCCGCCAGGCGAGCGATCTGCAAGGCGGCCATAAGGCTCGGATGGGTTCCGACGATCTCCGGGCAGTGCTCGCGCGCCCAGCATTCCTCCTGTTCCTGCCGCCGCCGATCGACCTGCCACTCCCGCGCCGTGATGCCACCTTTCATAACCGACTTCCTCACATCACTCCCGGATGCCGCCGGGACGGGCTCACCAGTCAAGGCCCCCCTCCGGCCGCGGCCGTGGGGTCCGTTCCCACCTCATTGAGTAGGCGCACCTTAGGAGAGAGTGATTACCGCGCGATTACACCGCCTGGCCGGGTGGCGGCACGGTTCGGGCCATCGGACCCCCGGTGACGGAAGGGGCGCCGCCCCCCTCCATCGCCCCCGTAATTGGTAACGGCGCTTTCCAATTAGGGCGGTTAATCGGTAACGCCACTTTCCGTTTTTGTGGCCAATGGGGATCGCGAAAGAGCGGATAGTTGTGCCGTAACTAACTGGCACTACGAGAGAATCCAGCTCATGACGGGCGGCGAACGGAACTTGGCACGCGGCCTGCATGAAGGGGGCTGTTCCCCCTCAACGGGCCCGGGACCTCCGCCCTCCCCCTGGCAGAGGTCCCGGGCACGTGTCCGGCGAGGTGCCGGGGCGGCCGGAGGGGAGGGACGGAAAGGTGTGCCCAACAACACGCCCGCATGGTGCGGGCGTGAACCTCTACTCCCAGGAGACCCGACCATGCAGACCATCCACACCCTTTCGCGCACCCTGGCGATCACCGTCGCCACCCTACTCTCCCTCGCCGTGCCGGCCGGCGCCGCCCTGGTCGCGGCGGTGGGTTCGCCGAGTATCGACACACTCTCCCTCTCCCTGTCGCTTGCCGTCGATAGCTCGGTCCCTGGCCAGGCCACCCTCGCCTACGACCTCACCCTCAACTCGGATGCAGGTGCCGCGTGGGCGGTCCGCGACTTTTCGATCATCCGCGATTGGTCCGAGGGGCTGGCGAGCAACCTGACCACCAACAGCGGCTGGAGCGGCTCCTCCATCAGCCACTTCATCGAGTGGACCGGTGACGCGGCCACCGCCCTCGCCGAGGGAGATACCGCCCACTTCGCCTATACCGTCGCTGCCGCGGTGCCCGCGAGTCAGATGTTCGTCTACTACGTCACCAAGGACGGCGGTGCGCCGTTCCAGGTCGTCGCTAACGACGCCGCCACGCTCGTCTCGGCGCAGGTGGTCCCCGAGCCCACGGCCCTTGCCCTGGTGGGGATTGGCCTCCTCGGCGTCTGGCGGCGGTGGGCGGCCTGACCGGCGCCCAGCCCCCGGTCGGGCGGTCGCCCCGGCGAACCTTGTCAACTACCTAACCCTCGAACCTTATGGCGAGTTACGTCGTACGTATCTATCGCGCGGAAGCGCAAGACCACCCACGTCTGACCGGTGTGGTGATGGCGATTGAGGATGAGACACCGCACCCCTTTCGCAACGTCAGCGAGCTGTGGTCGATCCTCTCCGGCCTCGAGAGCTTTGAAGGGCGGGAGGCCCCCGCCCGCCGTCGCGCCACCGCCCCCGCCCTTCTTCTTGAGTGAGTGGTTTTCGGAACTTCATCCATAACCCACACTCCGTACGACGCTCTTCGGCGAGCGGAGTGCTGTCTATCGTTCATTCGAAGAGGAAAACACAGGAGATCACCATGAAATACATCGCTCGTTTCGTCACCTAGGCCGGTCTTGTTATGGCCGCCACCCTTCTCATCGCCGCCACCACGGCCCAGGCGGCGATGGCGCCGCCACCGGCACCGGCGGTGTGGATCGACGGTGCTACGATCGCGTCCGGTGACAGCGCCGTTCTCCAGATCCATATCGATCCCACCGGGGCTCCGTTTGTTGGCTTTGACTTCTAGATCACCAACTCGAATCCGGCAGTGGCGGCGATCACCGACATCGCCGATGGCGGACTGTTTGTCACGCCGTTCTTGGCGTTCAAGAGTGTTGCCCCTGACCACGCGCGGTTTGCCGAGCTTGACAATAACTTTGTCGATTTCGTCACCGGTGGGGTGGTGGCCACGATCACGGTCAACGCCCTCACCCCGGGGGTGACCGCTCTCGACTTCGTGCTTGGTCGGCGCGGATTTACCGCGGTGGACAACACTAACGGTGAGGGAGAGGCGGTGGAGGCCCTCTACCACTTCGCTGGTGCCAACGTGAACGTCGTTCCCGAGCCCACCAGTCTGCTCCTCACCTTGTTGCCGGTGGCGGGTCTCCTGATCCGGCGTTGGCGGCCCTGAGCCCGATACGGAGAGTTTGCACAGGGCGTGCATGAAACCTTGTTGGCGGTGGGTTCGAGGTGGGGGGTGGCCCCCCCTCCCCCCCCGTCGGGCGAGGGAGAGCGCTTTCCCGGCCGCCCCGTGGGCGGTGCGCCGCGGGCGACTTCCGCGCGCCCGCCCGCGGGCGAGTGGCCGCCTGTCGCTCAATGGCGGTCCGCGATCGAGACCCGCGGGAACGGCGTGGCCGGTGATGGTGGGTGGTGTCCTATGGTGTATGACTAAGTTGGGTACGGTGGAGGCGGTCTTGGCCTCGACGTTGGGAGGATGGCGGATGAATCGCTGGGGTCTGATGAGCACCGTCGCCGTCGCGCTGGCGGTGGGGT
>Ga0100379_10005756_pt1 | contig 10599 bp, 8 predicted proteins | sample CryGeymeta201503_FD_80418 | JGI IMG/M metagenome (GOLD analysis project Ga0100379, IMG submission 80418) | Groundwater microbial communities from Crystal Geyser aquifers in Utah, USA - Crystal Geyser metaG 2015-03 | ecosystem: Environmental > Aquatic > Deep subsurface > Groundwater | place: USA... | reverse complement strand
TGGCCATGCTGCAATCCTTTAAAGATTGGCAAAACACGCCGTTTGTGACCTTGTATGCTGCCACAAGTTGGGCCGAAGATTATGCCGATAATGCAGCTTTTCGCTTGGCCCAAAAGCAAACAGGTGAAGGCCCTGTTTGGCAGCTAACGCACAAGAAAAAAGTAATGGGAAGCTTTTCGCCCCTGCTTCATCCCATCAATATGCAGCGTAGTTTGGTTTTGGATTAACGTGAGGCTTTAAGATTTAGGCTGTATCGTGAGTTTGTTGCACCACTTGCGCGATGTCTTCTTCAGTCGCTTCATCGATAAACAAAGAATCGTTTTCACTTAGAGCGCCCGCCTCGGGATTGTTATAAACATATGCATCAAGTTTACCTTCGCTTTTGGCAACAATGGTTGACACCACTGCATCGCCAGAAACATTCACGGCGGTGCGAATCATATCCATCAACCGATCGACTCCCAAAATAAGACCAATGCCTTCAATGGGTAATCCCACTTGGGCAAACACCATCGAGAGCATAATCAGACCAACGCCAGGCACACCTGCTGTGCCGATAGAAGCGAGCACCGACATGAGAATGACAGTCAAATAACCCATAAGGCTCAAATCTACGCCATAGACATTGGCGATAAATACTGTGGCCACGCCTTGCATGATAGCGGTGCCATCCATATTGATGGTGGCGCCAAAGGGTACGGTAAATGAGGCAATGGCATTATTCACACCCATACGTTCGGTGACCGTTTTTAGGGTGACAGGAATGGTGGCATTGGAGCTGGCTGTGCTAAAGGCAAACATTTGCGCATTACGAATTTTTGATAAAAAGATGGTTGGGCTAAGGCCTGAAAATAGCTTGAGTATCAGCATAAGCGTGCCAAAAAGATGCAGCATCAACACGGTGACCAACACCAAAATGTAACCAGCCAGAGAGGTGAGAAGGTCTAGGCCCAATTCAGCCATGGATTTGGCAATCAGCGCAAATACAGCATAAGGCGCAACAGCCATGACGATAGTGACCATTTTCATCATCACCTCATTGGCAATCTCAGCGCCTTGAATCAACGATTTAGCTTTTTTACCCACCATCAACATGCTGATGCCAGTAAGAATTGAGAAGAAAATAAGGGGCAGCATATTACCCTGTGCCATGGTTTGAATGGGGTTGGTGGGGATGATGCCAATCAACACTTCAGATAATGGTGGGGCATCTTTGCCGATAAAGTTTGCTGTGCTTTGTAATTGCATGCCCTCACCAATACCGGCAAAGGCTGCGATTGTGATGCCAAGTGTGATGGCGATAGCGGTGGTAAGCATGTACAGAACAAATGATTTTGAGCCGACGCGGCCCAGGGTGCTCAGATGACCAATGCCGCATACACCGCAAATCAATGAGAAGAACACCAGCGGCACCACCAACATTTTCAGGGCATTGATAAACATCTTACCCACCACATCAAACAAACCATCGGTGATATAGGTGTTGATGAAGCTGCCCTTTTCATTGAGGCTCAAGAGGTTAAAAGCCAAGCCCACCGCGATGCCCAGCAGCAATCCAAACATCACTTTTGTTGTTAAACTCAATCGTTTGGAATCCATTGGCGCCATCCATCCTTGTTTGCTTGCTTTATTGACTTGGCCTTACGATGGGGTTTTTCATCAAAACATCAAACTTTGTGGCATGAAAACGTTGGTGATTGGTTGCGTGGTTGCCATGTGCCCTAAGCTTTCTAAGATGCAGCCATGCCCAATGCCAACAACGATAAACTCAAACAGGCTTATGCCCATTGCCAAAACATCGCCAATAGCCATTACGAGAATTTTCCTACAGCATCCTTGTTGATTCGCAGTGATTTGCGCCCAGCGATTGCGGTGATTTACGCCTTTGCGCGCTCAGCAGATGATTTTGCTGATGAGGGTGTGATGGCAGCAGAAGAACGTTTGCGATTGCTTGATGCATGGGAAGCTGAGCTGGATAAATGTTTAACTGGCCAATCTGATCATTTGATTTTTATCGCCTTGGCCGATGTGATGCAGCACTTTGATTTGCCAGTACAATTGTTTCGCGATTTGCTGATTGCTTTTCGAATGGATGTGAACTTTAAGGGTTTTACGTCGTTTGATGATTTGCTTTTTTATTGCAAACACTCCGCCAACCCTGTGGGGCGCTTGATGTTGCTGCTGCACAGCATCCATGATGAAAAAGCTTTTGATGCTTCTGATGCGATTTGTTCGGCCCTGCAACTTACCAATTTCTGGCAAGATTTTTCCATCGATATCCCCAAAGGGCGCTGCTATTTGGCTGATGAATGGTTGCTTTTATCCCATGTTTCACGGGATGACGTGTTAAGCGGCAGTGCCAATGATCAGCAGCTAAAACCTGCTGTGGTTGAAGCGATTGAAGTCACACAAAAGCTTTTTGATCATGGTTATGCCTTGCTCTGCTTTTTACCGTTTCGGTTGCGCATGCAAATTGCCGCCACCTTGGTCGGCGGTGAAGCTATTTTGCGCAGCACAGCAGCATTGGCTAACCCTTTGCAGCAGCGCCCGCATTTGAGTAAGTTCACATGGGCAAAAGTAAGCTTGAAGATTATAGATATAACATTTCGATTCCAGGCCGCTGCCAAAGCACGAGGATGTAAACGATGACACCTGAAAAATATTGCGAAGATAAAACACGCGGCTCGGGCTCGTCGTTTTTTTATGCCTTCATCTTTTTAAGCCCAGAAAAACGCAGGGCGATGATGGCTTTGTATGCATTTTGCCGCGAAGTAGACGATATTGCTGATGAAATCAAAGACAAAGAAGTAGCTGCGCGCAAGCTGCTGTTTTGGAAAGAAGAGGTGGGTAGGGTTTACAACGATGTTGCCCGCCATCCCGTGGGTATCGAATTGATGTGGGCCAAAAACAACTATGTTATCGATAAATCACTTCTGCTGGAAATGATTGAAGGCATGCTGATGGATGTGTCGGGCAAAGCTATTGTCAGCGCCGCTGATTTGCAGCTGTATTGTTATCGGGTGGCAGGTGTGGTCGGTTTGATGTCGATTGCTGTGTTTGGATTTGGCAACGAAGCCTCGAAAACCTTTGCTCTAAAAATGGGCGAAGCTTTGCAGTTGACCAATATCCTGCGTGATGTTTATGAAGATACCAAAATCGATCGTATTTATTTGCCGCAACAAACACGGGCAGCATTTAAAGTTACCGACCAAGATATTCGCCAAGGCGTTGGTGGAGATGAACAAGTGAATGCCAATTTAAAAGCCCTGCTTTTTTCTGTGTTTACACAAGCCAAACAAGCATATGCTGATGCTTTGGCTGCACTGCCAGCAGAGGATAGAGCAAGCCTGACCCCATCGCTGATGATGGGTGCGATTTATTATGCCCACTTGGCGCGTTTTGAAGCTGTGGGTTTTGATGTGTGGAAGTTTCCTGTGCGCATCAGCCCTTTGCGCAAAATCTGGATTGCATGGCGAGCTTGGCGTTATGAAAAGAAAGCAGTGCAGAAAAACTTGCCGCTGCGCCTTGATTTTTAACGTTTTATATCATGACTAAACATGTGATTGTTGTCGGCGGGGGTATAGCAGGATTAACTGCTGCTTTGCGTTTGGCAGAACGTGGTTTTGCTGTGGATGTCTATGATGCCGCGCCTGAGCTTGGCGGGCGCACCAAATCCCATTTTGATGAAGGTTTGCAAGTGTGGGTAGATAATGGGCCGCATTTGATGGTGGGTGCATATGAAGCCACACAGAAGCTGATGGCAGATGTTGGTGCATCGGATTTGGCCAGTTGGCAGCATCATCTGACCTTGCCGCTTTGGCATCAACAGCGCGGTTTTTTTGCGTTGGAAGCCAAGCCCTATTTGCCTATTGCTTTGGCCTTACTGGTGGCAGTCGCAAAATTACCAGGGCATGGTTATAAAAGTGTGTTGGCCATGCTTAAAATTGCTTTGGGTATGCACAAGCGCAATGAGACACAAACCGTGGCTGCTTGGATGGAAGAAGTGAAAGCACCCGATTTGCTCAAACAAGATATGTTGGAAGTGCTTTGCCTTGGCGTGATGAATGAACCTATGCTCACCGCCAATGCCAAAACCTTTGCCAGGGTGTTGGCCACATCCTTTGCTTCACACAACTTTGCCAAGATGGGTTGGTTTAATAAACCGCTCTCGCAAGCCTTGGTAGCGCCTGTGGTCAACGCTTGTGAAAAACAGGGTGTACGGTTTTACTCACGACAAACGATTCGTGATATCAGCGAGCTTAAGGCTGATGCAGTGGTGTTAGCACTGCCTGCGACGGCAAGGAATCGTTTGCTGGGCATCGATGCGCCAGTAGAAACCATGGCGATTACCAATATTCACTTTTGGCTGGAAGAGCCCATTGAAATGTCCAATATGATGGTTGGAATGCTGGGCACTTACAGCCAATGGTTGTTTGATGTGAGTGCGATGACCCATGAATCAGGCCAACTTCAACACCTTTGTGTGACAGTGAGTGCCGATGTTTCAGATATGCGCCAAGAAGAAATGATGAACAAGGCTTGGTCAGAGATTGAAGTGATGGTTGGTCGCCCGCTACAAATGCCGCTCAAATCGCGTTTGATTCGCGAGAAGCGGGCCACCACATTGGTTCGTCCGTTTGGATCTATTGATTTGCCATCACACTTCATTGACGCTGGTGAATCGCCATTTCCAGGGCAACTGCCTGCAACCATTGAACTTGCGGTAATTTCGGGTGAAAAAGCGGCTGCTGCTGTTACAAATATCACACGAGAAAAGCCTTGACACTGTAAGTTATTCACTTTCTCGAGGTCGTGTAACAAAGTTGTCATAATTAGGGCGACTCCTTCGCAAATAGGTGTGACAAGATTGCGTAAAGTAATGATAAATAAGATAAATAAGTCTATGCCTATTTTTTAGACAAGAGGTGGGCGAGCGGTAAGTGCTCAATAATGTTTAAGGACTTGGGGTGGTTATACACAAAGTTATCCACAGGCAACGTGCACAACTTTTAGAATAAGTTAAAAGTTCTTAATCTGTAAGGTCTTCAGGGTTTTTTAGGGGTAAAAAAATGGAAAATAAGCAACAAGTCTACATCTGTCATCGCAATGGTTATGCCGTGGTCAAAGCTTCGGGTGAAAATATTTTGACGTATTTGCAGGGGCAAATGACCCAAGATGTAAAACTGATGTCGTCAGGCCAAGCAATTTACGCGGCGGTGCTCAATCACCAGTCCAAAGCCATCACTGATTTTTATGTGTTGCCCACTCGAGGTGATGAAGTGATGTTTGTCTGTCCTGCGGCATTGGCGGTGACATTGGTTGAGCGCTTGCGAAGTTTTGCTTTGGGTTATCAATTGCGCATTGGTGTGGTTTCCAGTTTTAAGGTAATCAGTTTGCAAGGGCAGGGCGTAAACGACTACTTGCAAGCTGCTGGCTTGCCTGTGCCTAGCCAGGCATCGTTGGCAGTGGCGCATTCGGCTGATATTGCGGTGATGCGTTTGCCAGAAGCTGCTGATGATGGGGTTTGGTGTATGCTGCCTGCTGCGAGTATGTCAAGTGCATTGCTAGCCAATACCGATGAGCAAGACATCATCACTCGCCGCATTATCAAAGGTGTGCCCAGCTTTGGTGTGGATTGGGATGAGAAAATTCACCCGCTTAATGCCAATTTGATTGAGCGCAATGGTGTGAGCTTTGATAAGGGTTGTTATGTGGGGCAAGAAGTGACCAGCCGCATGCATTGGCGCGGCGGCATCAAGAAAAAGCTTTATCGCGTATCGCTGATGCGTGAAGGGTTTGATGGTGAAGGTGTAGTGTTGCCAATCCCGATTTTAACAACAGTCAAGGTTGGGGAGTTAACCAGTGTTGCCGATTCGAAGGATGGTCTCTTTGGTATTGCATTGTTACCCATATCGGTTGTGGATGCAGCGACGCCGTTAAAATTAGAAGATGGCACCGAAGTAAAGGTATTGGGTATTTGTGAATAGTCGCTACGCAGCAGGTTCCAGCTTAGTCTTACTAGGCAGAAAAACTACATGATATAATCTTCAAAGCAGGCTATCCTGCGTCAAATTTTGATGCGTGCGCTTTGATTCGTACGTTATTATCTCGAAGGGAAAGCCGAAACCATGTTGAAAGTTCTCACCAAAATCTTTGGTAACCGTAATGAACGCATTCTAAAAAGCCTGTACCCGTTGGTCGCTAAAGTTGGCAGTTTTGCTGATGCTATCGCCACTTTATCTGATGAAGAGCTGCGCGCTAAAACGGATGAATTTCGTAGTCGTTTAAAAGAAGGGGCAAAACTTGATGATTTGCTGCCTGAAGCATTTGCTGTGGTCCGCGAAGCATCTGCTCGCGTGATGGGTATGCGCCATTTTGATTCACAAGTGTTGGGCGCGATTATTTTGCATCAAGGAAAAATTGCAGAAATGAAGACAGGTGAGGGTAAAACCTTAACTGCAACCTTGGCTGTTTATTTGAACGCCCTTGAAGGCAAAGGCGCGCATGTGGTCACGGTGAATGATTATCTGGCCGCGCGTGATGCTGAGCAAATGGGTAAGTTGTATGCCTTTCTTGGTTTAAGTACGGGTGTGATTATCAGTAATATGCCACATGATGAACGCCAAAAAGCCTATGCAGCTGATATCACGTATGGTACCAACAATGAATTCGGCTTTGATTATTTGCGTGATAATATGGCGTTTTCCGAAGCTGATTTGGTACAACGCGGTTACAACTTCGCCATCGTCGATGAAGTGGACTCCATCCTGATTGATGAGGCGCGTACGCCGCTGATTATCTCGGGTCCGACGGAGCAGGGTAAAGAGCTTTATACGCTCACCGATGCTTTGATTCGCAAACTTAACCCAGAAGATTTTGATTTGGATGAAAAAGACAGGGCAGTCTCGTTCACCGAAATCGGTATGGAGCATATCGAAGCGCTTTTCCGCGAAGAAGGTCATTTGTTAGAAAGCAATCTTTACGATCCTGAAAGCATCAACTTCTTGCATGCTGCCACCCAATGTTTGCGTGCGCATACACTTTTCACTCGCGAAAAAGATTATATCGTGCGTGATAACAATGTGGTGATTATTGATGAGTTCACTGGCCGTATGATGGCAGGTCGCCGTTATTCCGATGGTCAGCACCAAGCTTTGGAAGCCAAAGAAGGCGTCACCATCCAAGCGGAGAACCAAACCCTTTCATCAATTACTTTCCAAAACTTCTTCCGCATGTATGACACGCTTGCTGGCATGACAGGTACAGCCGATACCGAAGCAGAAGAATTCAACAAAATTTATAAGCTGGAAGTGGTGATTGTGCCCACCAATCGCGACATGATTCGTAATGATTTGGGTGATTTGATTTACCGCGATCAAGAAGACAAATTTCTGGCAATTATCTCTGATATCGAGGGTACTCATGCCACAGGCTCGCCTGTGTTGGTGGGCACCACGTCTATTGAAAAATCAGAAACACTTTCGGATATGCTTACCAAAAAAGGCATCAAGCATGAAGTGCTCAATGCCAAACACCATGAGCGTGAAGCGGAGATTGTCTCGCAAGCTGGCCGTAAAGGTGCGATTACCATTGCCACCAACATGGCAGGTCGCGGCACCGATATTATGCTCGGTGGTAACCCGGACATGTTGATTGCGGCTTTGCCTGACAAGCTTACTGATGAAGAACGCGAAAAACGTGCTGCTGCCATCAAAGCTGAGTGTAAAGCTGAGCATGAAGAAGTGGTGGCTTTGGGTGGTTTGCACATTATCGGAAGTGAGCGTCATGAATCTCGCCGTATTGATAATCAGTTGCGCGGCCGTGCTGGTCGTCAAGGTGACCCAGGTTCAACGCGTTTTTACCTATCATTGGAAGATGATTTGATGCGTATTTTTGGTGGCGATAAAATGCAAGGCATGCTCACCAAAATGGGCTTTAACAAAGGCGAAGTGATTGAGCATCCCTGGGTAAGTAAAGCCATTGCCAATTCGCAAAAGAAAGTGGAAGGCCGCAACTTTGATACGCGTAAGCAATTGCTTGAATACGATGATGTGATGAACCAACAACGCGAAGTGATTTATTCACAACGCCGCGAGCTTTTGGAATCGGATAGCGTCAAAGATGTGATTGATGATATGGCTATGGATTATGTCGATCATTTGGTGGCTACTTATTTGACTGGCACCCACGATGATTGGGATGTGGAAGGTCTGCAAAACGAAATGCTGACCAAACTCACCATTGAAGCTGACGTGAAAGCGATGGCGGATTCTGACGATGTGGACACTGCCGAAGATATGCACAAGCAAATTTTTGCAGCCATGATGGCATTTATGGATGCCAAATCTGAGCGCGCTGGCGAAGCGCAAATGCGTGCTTTCGAAAAATGGTTGGTACTGCAGGTGTTGGACCAATATTGGAAAGAGCATTTGCTGGCCATGGATCATTTGCGTCAAAGTGTGGGTCTGCGTGGTTATGCGCAAAAGCAACCGATTCAGGAATACAAACATGAATCCTTTGAGCTTTTTAGCGCTATGTTGGGCAAGATTCGCTCTGAAACTGTGATTGCATTGTATCGGGTGGAAGTGAAAGACCCTGAGCCGCAACCAGAGCCTGAGCGCATCAAATATAATATACAGCAGCGCCCGGAACCAACACCCAAACAAGAAACATACAAACGCGTGCAAGATAAAATCGGCCGCAACAACCCTTGCCCCTGTGGTTCGGGTAAAAAATACAAACAATGTCACGGGAAAAACACTTAACATGGTATCACCACTCTTTCAACCTTTGGGCAAGGCTTTGCCCGTGCCTGGATTCCGCGTGGGCTCAGCTTCATGTGGTGTGAAATCAGCAAGTCTGCGTGGAAAGCGCCAAGACTTGACCCTGATTGTCGCTGATGTTCCTGCGCATGCTGCCGGTGTATTTACCACCAATGCTTTTCGCGCAGCATGCGTGAATTTTGGTGAAGCCACTGTGCGTGAGTTTGGTAGCGATATTCGCGCCATTGTTGCCAACGCCGGTAATGCCAATGCGGGTGTGGGAGATATGGAACGCGTGTGGTCGCAAGCGCTGATTGATTTGGGAGCCAAAGCTGCGGGCGTAAATAGCAACCAGGTGTTATCGGCATCCACTGGTGTGATTGGTACACCTTTTCCCATTGAACGCATCACTGAAACCATACATCAAAGCGTGGACTCATTGGCTGAAGACAATTGGCAGGCAGCGGCTGAAGCGATACGTACCACCGATACCTTTGCCAAATGGTCATCACGTCAGTTTGATGTTAATGGCAAAACCTACACTATTACGGGTGTGTCTAAAGGCAGCGGCATGATTCATCCGAATATGGCGACCATGCTTGGTTTTATCGCTACCGATGCACCGTTGTCCGCACCGCGATTGCAAGCTCTGCTCTCAAAAATTGCTGATCGCTCATTCAACAGTATCACTGTGGATGGTGATACTTCCACCAATGATACGGTATATTTATTATCGTCAGGTTTGGGCTTGGGTTATACCGAGCTTGAAGATACCAGTGATTTTGAAAAAGCATTGACGGAAGTTGCCATTGAATTGGCGCAATTGATTGTCCGCGATGGGGAAGGCGTGACCAAGTTTGTCAGCATCACGGTAGAAGGCGCTGAAACTGAACAACAAGCTCGCTTGATGGGCCGTAAAATTGCAACATCACCATTGGTTAAAACTGCTTTTGCAGGCTCTGATGCCAACTGGGGCCGAATCATTTGCGCTATAGGCAATAGTGATGCGCCGATTGTGCCATCAAAAGTGAGCTTAAGAGCCGATGATGTTTTGATTGTAAAAGATGGTAACTTACACCCAGATTACCGCGATGAAATGGGCATGAAAGTGTTTAAGCAACAAGAGTTTAGTTTGACGGTTGGCCTAGGTTTGGGTGAGGCATCTGCAACAGTTTGGACAGGTGATTTAACGCATGAATACATCACCATCAACGCCGAATATCGGTCTTAAAGAGGGGAGTAAGGAATGAATGTATATAGTTTTACAGGCCGTTTGGGCCGCGATAGTGAGCAACGTTTTGCACAAAATGGTACAGCCATTTGCTCATTTACTGTAGCCGTGGACTACGGTTATGGCGATAACAAAGGCACCAACTGGGTGCGTTGTTCATTGTTTGGTAAACGTGCAGAAGGCGGCTTGCCACAATATTTGAAGAAAGGTGCGCAAGTAGCCATCAATGGCGAACTTCGCATTCGTGAATACGATGATAAAGATGGAAACAAACGTACTTCAGTAGAAGTGAATGTGGATAATCTTGATTTGATTGGTGGCCGTGATGGTGGTGGTCAATCAGGCGGAGGCAACCAAGGTGGTGGTTATCAACAAGGTGGCGGAAGCCGCCCAGCAGCGCAAAGTGACCCTTTTGCAGATCAACCCGACTTTAATTCAGCGCCTGTGGATGACGATATTCCGTTCTAAAACATCGCGGATTCAAGTTTCAAGTGCAACTCCAATGAGTTTGGTTTTGGTATTGAAGAACACCTCATGAGGTGTTCTGTATTTCAGCGTTTTTCGAGGTCGATGATTTAGTCTTTGCATGATGAAGTCAACTTCTTG
>Ga0100379_10005744_pt1 | contig 10617 bp, 10 predicted proteins | sample CryGeymeta201503_FD_80418 | JGI IMG/M metagenome (GOLD analysis project Ga0100379, IMG submission 80418) | Groundwater microbial communities from Crystal Geyser aquifers in Utah, USA - Crystal Geyser metaG 2015-03 | ecosystem: Environmental > Aquatic > Deep subsurface > Groundwater | place... | reverse complement strand
TATGATTTGTGGAACGAACCATTCCAAGGAAAGTTATATAATGACATAAGAAGAATTATTCCTGGGTGGGGATCTAACGAATTCTTAATGGGATTCTATAGGAAAATCGATCAGAAACTGAGAGAAGTCGATGAAAACTATGTTATGGTATTTGAGCCAATGACTTTCCCAGATTTAACATTCCAAATTTTAGGATGGCTTATTCCTTGGACCTTTAATGAAACTCCCCTTCAGAATGATTTAAACAGCCGTCAAGTCTTTAATTTCCATGTCTACTGCTGCGGTTTAGGTCCAAGTGTATGTAGTAAAGGTGAACCTGATATAAGTATGGCTCCCTCTTGTCGAGCCTATCATTCAAATCGAGTCCGAGCTGCTAATGAATATTCGTCTAAGTTTAATATTGATAAGTTCATTACTGAGTTTGGAGCTTGTACTGATTCCCAATCTTGCTTTGAAGAAATTACATCAGCAACCGATGCTGCTGATCAATATCTAACTTCATGGGCCTACTGGATGTATAAACCATTTAAAGATTTTACAACGACATGTCCTGATGATAAAGAAGGAATGTTTTATGCAGATGGAAGACTCCAACAAAATAAAGTTAAAGCTTTGACCAGAACATATGTCCAAGCTTATCAGGGTAATCCAGTTATAATGAATTTTGATTATAAGACAAAGGCATTTAAAACTGAATTTAATTACGATAGTAACATTAAAGAAGGAACTGTTATATATTTTAATGAAGAACTTAATTATACTAATGGTTATGATTTAGTAGTTAGTGGAACGACCCCAGGAATTCCTTATGAAGTCGATTCAAGTGAAGTAAATTACTTGAAAATAACAATATCTGAAGAGAGTGTAAATTTATTAGTTTCTATAAGTATAACACAAAGGTATCCAACTAGTAAAGAAGATGAATTAAAATATTTTGAGAAGTTAAAATTAATTGCATAGAGTAAGAAAATAAGATATAATATTACATAGAAATACTTAATTCTTAATTAAATTATTAAATACTAAATTAAAATAATACTATAATTTAACTATATTGTTCTAACTCCTAAAATATATAATTACTTTAATTTATTTTTAATAACAATATTTACAGTTTACAATTTAAAATTAATTTTATATTAATATAATAAAAAAAATATATATAACATAAATTATGGGTTGTGTTCAACAGAAAAATGAAATAAAGTCAAACAAAATTAAGGAAAGTGAACTAAAGTATCAGGACAATAAGCCTAAACTAACTATAGGAGAGTCTAAAGAGTCTAAACAAGATGAAACAAAAATATCAGCAGTTAAAAAAGGTTCCTCTAATACAGATCAAAACTTATTATCTGTTAAAAAAGAGCAGATGAAGCTTGATGAGAAGAATGAGAAGAACTCGTCTTTTAAAACCCCTGAGACTAATCATGTTGATGCAGAATCAAATTTTCCGCAAATGAAAACGAGTACAATAATAAATAGAGAAGATTCAATATTAAGAAAATTAAGTGGTAAAGTAAAATCTAAAAAAAAACTAAACGAGTCACTAAACAGTCTAAAGAAATTCGATTACTTCGATATCGACTTTGAAATAACAAGTATTCAAGAAAAAATGTTTCCAGTATGGTTAGAAAAGGATAGACTATATAATTTTAAAGTAATGAGTAATAACAATACTATTTCACGTAAAGATGATTCTATTTCAGTAATTGATGCTGAGGTTACTAAATATAATAACTTTACGAGTGGAAGTCTATTAGGAAGAGTTTTAGGAGGTCAGTATTTCGAGATTGTAGATAATGAAGATTATGTAGCTGACGTCTCTGGACCGTTATTTCTTTTTATAAATTTTAATCCAAAATTAAAACAACTAAGAAATAATAATTCAAACAACTATAAACTAAGCTTTAAAGCAGAAAAGATAAGCATTCTTGATATTGACAAAAGACTTGGATGGGATTTCGAAACATTAATAACAGACTTTAATAATTATCAACAGAATAAAAGTAATAAAAAACTACAGGAAACAAAAGGAATTGTTCGCTCAATAACTAATTTTGATTCAGATAATTCAAATGCTGATTTATTTATTCTATTTAATAAAATAAGATTAAACCCTCGCAAATTCGCCGAACAATACCTATATCACTTCATACATCTTGACGGTTTCGAAATAATGAAGAAAAACTATGAATTTATTATAAATTGTCAAGTAGCTCCTTTACTAAACTACAACAAAGACGCTGAAACAAATTTAGAAGAGTTGACTAAGGAAATATTTAGCATATGTGAATTTAGTGATGACCTTCCTGAAACTGTTTTGGAAAACGTTAAGAATAAAACAAATAGAAACGAAGATGAAAAATATATAGATTTTATGATAGAACTCGAATTAGATGCGTTATCATTATTATGGAATTTATTATTAAGAGAAAGTTTAAGAGAAGAAGAAGCCATTTTGAAAAGTATTATGAATAAAAAATATACGACATTAAGTATTGTTAAAAAGAAAAATGCTGATAGTCAATATTTAGTCTCATTTCAATTATCTTAGTAAAAGCATTGTTATAAAGTAATATTGATAACATTCATGAAAATAGTTTAAAAATTACAAAAAAGAAAATAGTAAAAGTAAGAATTAATACAAATATTAATGAAATAAATGAGTATTTAGTTGAAGTATAATAATAAATAATAAATACTTTATTAATCTATATATAATATATTTGAAATTTAAATTTATTTATATTTAATTTACAATAAATAACATAAGTAGATTTAGAAAAATTAATATAATTATATTATAGAATTTTATAGACTTTTGTTTTGGAATCTAATCTTTAAAACTCTTCTCTCTTAATTATTTTAAAAATTCTCTTAATTTATCTCTTAATCTCTTAATAATTATTATTTTAATTATAATAAAATACATTATTTTGATAGTTTTTTTATAAATAATTTAATAATAATATTTTAGATGATAAATGAAAACATAAAATTTGTAAATTCGCCTTCAATTCAGTCAAAGGATATATTAAATGAAAAGATAAATCAAAGTCTTATTACAGAACTTGATAAATATTACATTACAGAATGTAAAGAAAGCGAAAATACAGAAATGCTTAAAAATATTATGAAAACTCTAGTTATTAAGTAAAAATTATATAAAAAATAGAAAAGATTATGTGTATGTATTTGGTTACATATTCGACACAGTTTTTGTATATACATGGGAAGCTTTAAAGATAAAAAAGTCTCTAATGCTTTTTACATATATTTTAAATAACATTGATAAGTCAACGATCGAAATAGTAATTAAAGAAATAATTGGGAAGAATAATTTCTACCAAATAGAGTAATTATATTAATAATTTATATAATTTTAACCGTATAGACTTATATTTAAAACAAAAAACAACTTTGTTAGCTCAGTCGAGGCAAAAAAGATAAAATCCTTATATAAAAAGTTACAAGAAAAGCTTGGAGATATAATTGTTAAATTTAAAATACCATTATCGAGTGAACATCCTATGCCTTCGTTGAAAGCTAAATCAATCGCTAAATCAATCGGTGTGTTCCCTAGTCAACATTTAAAACTAGATATAAATAATAATAAAAGTGCCCCTTATAAGATAATATTACCTAGTGATAGTGAAAAGAGTAATAAGGATAGTACAAACAAAAGTAAGTTTGATACAAATCTTACAAATCCGAAGTTTAAACTAGAGACAAATCCAAATTTGACAAAGATTGATATGATCGATATGAAGGATTTTAAGGATATAAAATTAAATGAGGAGGAAATGAATGGAGTTTATAATAATAACCATAATAATAACAATAATTTTAATGTGAACAATACAAATAATATGAATACAAATGCGTTAAATTTCACTAGTGCAGTAAATCTTGTTAAATTGTCTCCAAATAGAAGTAATGATGTTCCAATTTCAATTAATCTTAGTCATATTAAAAAGTCTCCAAATAAAAGTGATAATGACGACGAACCTTTATCATTTCGAAAGATGATAAAAAGATCACCTAACAAAAAAGATGATGAGCCCATTTCTATCTTATCAACTCTGAAAAAATCTCCAAACAAAGGTCAAATACCAGTAAAATCACCAAATAAATTCCAGAGTCATGGAACAGGCCAAGGACATTTTTTAGGTTCAGGCCCAAGCAATATGAAGTCACCTAATAAAGGACAAGGTCAGATGAAGTCCCCAAACAAAGGTCAGACTAAATTAAAACAAAATAGTGAGAACACATTTAAAAATAATCTAAAGATAAAGTTAAATAATATAGAAAATTCAGAAAAAGAGGATGAATTAAACTTAAGAAGGAATTATTCTGCAAGAAACCATTTAGAAAATAAAATACTCGGTTCATATACAAATAGAAAAGAATTACGAAAGTACTTTATTACACCAGTAGTAGTTGAATCAAGAGATAGTACTCCAGATATCCTACCTAAAAATAATAAAAACAATGGAAGCGGACATGGTTATTCTAATGATTTTACATTAACTGATCCTGAGAAGACTAAAATTACACATATTAATGTTAAGCAATTTATAACAAAGTAACAATATTTATAATAACTTATATATTAATAATTTAATTAATTAGTACTGAGTTTAAAGAAGAAATTAATAACGAAGAAAATATCATATATTCTAATATACTAAATACTGAATCAGGAGTCACTGAAAAAGTTGTTAAGAAAATAGTGTTTAATTTCCTTCTTCAGAAGATTCACAATATAAAAAGTTTTGATTTTTTAGAGTTTAAATGTAATATAATTAACCAAATAATTTTCCAACATGACTACTTTATTGAACCAGAAGTTTTATTTGAAGTATTAAAATCAGCATACTTTTATTATACAAGCCGGAATGGTAAATAAGTCATTTAATAGTTATTTACTTTATTTTTAGTATTTCCTGGTGGAATTATATATTTTGCTAATCAGTGGGTATTATACAGGTACAAAGATGTTATATCAAACAATAAACGACTTAAAATACTTATCAAAGTAATTTAACATATAAATAACAATCTTTACTTAACAATTCAATCTCTATAGAACTTTTATGAAAACTTAATGAATATTACAATGCTTAACATTGAGCAAAAGAAAGATATATCAGTCGAAGAAATAATAGAATTAATAAATTTAGACAATGACCATGAAATTGATAGTAATCAACGTATTGAACTTCTTCTGGGTAGAAAAAAATCCAAAAACTTCTCGTTTAAGAAAAAGGAGAATACACAAACAAATCAAGCAACAGGATGTGTATTTGACGTTCTAAGCTTTTCTGAAGTTGAAGTAGCTCAACAATTAACAATAATAACACATTCTCTTATGTCAAAAATAGGTAAAAAAGAATTCTTAAACAAAAACTGGGAAAGATCAAACAGAAAAGTAGAATCACCAAATCTAGTTGCTATAATAGAAAGAGTAAATCAAATAACAAATTGGATAAGCGAGGAAATAATACGTTATGACCGTAAGCGTTATCGCAAATTAGCCTATGAAAAGTTTGTTAATATTGCTGAGGAGTGTTGGAAAATTAATAACTTTAACGATTGTTTTAATATTTGTTTATGTCTTACTACTAGTCCTTCAATTAGAAATTTAAAAAAGACTTTGGGTAGAGTATCAGAAGACATCAAAAACAAATTAGAAACATTAGATAATTACTTCTTACAAGATAATAACTTTTCTTTTTTACGAAAGATGATGGATAGTGCTAAAGGAAGTCCATGCGTACCATATTATGGCTATTTTACTCATGAGCTATCTTATATATCAGAAGCGAAGTATATAGAAGACGGAAGTTTGCTTAACTGTGAAAAAATAAGAAAAACAGGAGAGATAGTAGATCTCTTTCATGAATTAGTTAATAATGTATATCCTTATAAGGAAAATCCTAAATTGATTTGTTTATCTAATTTGAAACCTTTAAGTGAAGATGATATAGTTGACTTATCAAAGAAGTTAGGTAAGATTATATATTAATATATTTACTATATAATATAATTATTAGAGCCTGATTTTAACCATATCCATCCGAAGAGAGACTTAAAACATGATAGTAATACAGATAAATATGCCTTTGCTGTTAATCCTACGCTTAGTAATTTTGAAGTTCATGTCAATGAAACAAGTTCAAATAGAGAAAGTTTAAAACCTAGAGAAAGCTTAAACAGTGTGGATTTGGAAATTGAATCGAATTATTTTGGAAACAAGTAAAGATGAATGAGAAGAATATAGAAAATTAAAGAAATGAGTTTAGATGAGAGAAATGATATAATTACAATATGGTATTATCATATGTAATAGTTAATTAATAATATAAATTAATTTATAATATTAATATAAATTAGAAAATATAAGTATTATTATTTAATAAAATAAATGTTTTGCTTATTTTTTATTATTAGTATGTATTTTAATATGTATAATTTTTATATTAATATTTTATAATAATTATAGTTAAAAAGGTTTAATAGTTAAGTTAAATACAATTAAATTTCATTATCATCTAAATGATATTTTGGGACTTACTACTTTTCAATTTATAATTACCTTTATTTCCTTTTTCATTATTTTGATTGTCATCTACTTCTTTTACTTCTTTAATTAAATCTTTATTATTTGGTAGATTCTTTCTACTATCATCTAAACTAAATCTAACTTTTTGTCGGATTAATTGCTTTGTTACTAAATGTAGTTTATTTGTTGTATTTGTATTGTTATTTGAATCTTTATTTGAATCTTTATTAGTATTATTGATATTGCTGTTGTTATTTGTGCTATTGTTATTAACATTTGATGAATTATTATTTATATTTGACGAATTAAAAAGATTTTTGTTGCTTTGTTTAGGTTTATCATTAACATTACTATTAATACTATTTATATTATTATTGTTATTGTAAGGTAATTTATTGATCATAACACTATTTCTTTTTAAATCAACCCTTCCATACAGATTAGGTTTCATACTCTCACTTCTTTCTCTATATTCTCTAGGTTTATTATCTACTCTCCCTTCAAAATTATCTAAAAAAGTAAATAAAAAAAGTAAATTAACATAAAATATTCAATCTTACCAAAATTAACAACATATAATTCTGAACCAACATAACATTTTGAATTAATTCCACCAAATACTATCAATTTTTTATCAAGTAGTATTGAACAATGTTCTGCTCTTCTTATTGGCAAATCATTATAGACATTTATTTTTGTCCATTTATACTTTTCTAAGTCTAATATATAGATATCATTATAAAATAATTTTCGGTCTTTATCACAACCTCCAGTAATAACTAAAACGTGTAAATCTTCTAAATAATTCATAGTAGCACTAATTCTAGCGCAAGGTCCATTTCCTTCTGTTTTCGGTGCAACCCATTCTATTTGCTTTTTTCCTAGTTTTAAGTATCTTATATCGTTCTTCATGTTTTTTTCTTCGTCCATTCCACCAAATATATAAAGACCCTCTCCTTTTAACTTCCTATACTGTCTCGAATTTGGAATTTCACTAAAACTAGAAAATTTAAAATTTGGATGTTCTCTTCGTTCAATTCCATATGCCATAGTGGAACAATGAAAAGCAAGAGTTGGTGTAACAATTTTTCCTGTTTTAGGTGTTACTTTCATCCATATGAAATTATATAAATCTAAAACCCACATATCACTTAAGTAACGGAAATCTTCATCAATTCCTCCATAAATAAACATGTGTGAACCAACTACTTCAGCAATATGATTTCGACGCCATTTTAACTCGGCTCTTTGATATGTTTTTTCCATTGTTATTTTATAATCATCTAAAATATGTTAATTTTGTTTATTTAGTTTCTTTAATTAAGTTTATTACCTAAATTAAGTATAATTATATCATCATGAGGTGATTCGGATTCAAGGTGCCAATCATAAACTCCGCCAAACATAAAAAATTGATTATTAAAGTATATAGTTGTGTGACCATATCTTGGCATGATTTTGTCATAAAAGTAAGGCTTTATTTTTGTCCATAAATATTTTGTTTCTGCTAAAAGGAAAATATTAAATAATGTTAAATTATAATATGTTTTAGAATATATTCATATTTATAGATATTAATTGATTTATATTTATATAATTACCATTCTTTTCATGAATTATTCGTAACTTCCATAAATCCTCTAATTTATAACTATTAACACCACCCCAGAGAATAGCTTCAAACTGAACTGTATTTGTAATAACCAAAGTAGCAAAAATTCTTCCAGATGGTCTCACATTCTGATTTGTAATAAATGCTCCATGTAATTCTAATGTATTTTGCATCATTGCCTCTCTACTCAAACCAAACTCATTTGCTTTTACTATACCTCCAATTTCCTTCTTTAAACTTTCTTCTAGTAATGCTTGAGCTTGCGCTTTTGCTTGCTTCGTTTCATCATCGTCATCAAAAGGTTTTTTCTTCTTATTTATTAAAGTTACTTTTATCTTAGGCATACTCTTAACTTTATTTTCTATGTCTACACTTTCTATATATTTTTCTTTAAAACTGTTTATTTGCTTATCAATACGAAAATTGTTAATAATATCATGTATGTCTTTATTATGGATTAATGTCTCATATGCAAGCTGAGGATTTTTAAAGTAAACATCATCGGAATTCATAAAATTTGGTTCTGAGCCCTGGAAAGCTTGTTTAATTACTTTATTGTTAACTGGATTGATTATCCCCTTTTCAGTTACTATTTTGTTTATATAAATCATCTCTTCTTTTGTAGGTTTCTTCCCTAATTGATATTTAGGAAAGACTTGTAAGGCTTCCATTCTAAATTTATCTTCGACATTTCTAAATATTCTATTTTTATCTCCGGAGTTAGAATAATGATAAAGTAATGAATTAATATCCTTCTGAACAATTTCAAATTCATTTTCATTAAATATTGGGTCTTTCTCATTATGATTGAAAAAACTTTCATTAAAAGTCTCTCCAAAATTTTTAAGATTTGAATTATATAATTTATCATATGTTGTTCCCATTAACAATTCATGATTAGTTCCAACCCCATTTGAAGAATTATTATTATTTACATTATTATCTATATTATTAGTTCTAATATCATCTTTACTATCTTTATTTATTTGAATTTGGCCCATTTTCGGCTTTTGAAAAAAGTTACTTGATGATTTAGCCATAGGTAATTCGGCATGTTCTTTAAAAAAACTTGATGTTGACTTATTCATTAAACTTTTTTCTTTGTCAATAGCATAGAACTTTGATTGTGATTTATTCATTTTGTTAGATAGTATATCAGGACCTTGAATTAGTTGACTTAATTGACTTGTATTATTAATATTACTATTATTAATATTGTATAAATTGTTTCGTTTAAACTTTTCTTTGCTAGTTCCGATTCTAGCTTTAAATGGTGATAAGTTATTAGTTAAATCAGTATAATTATGACCAATTTCTTCTACAACTTTTCTATGATCGTCGTCATTATAAATTCTATTTGAATTATAAAGTTTCAACTTTTGTTTTTCACTTAATTCAACTGAAGAAAAACGATTTTTCCCGGATTTTACTGTTTGTACTCTTTTTATATTTTTGTTGTTGTAAAAATAATTATTGCTGCATGTGCTATTACTATTATGTTTTTCGTTTAAACTATTTAATAAATTGTTAATTGGGTCTAACTTTTCTAGTTTGTTTTCTTCTTTATTTTCTAATTTCATTATGTTATTTCTTCAATAACTTAATTAATTATATAATTTTGTAATTTATTAATAAAATTAAAAAATTCTCATAATAGTAATAAGATTATTATAAGTTAGGAAATAATTGATATTTATATAACTTAAAAATTCAAATTAAACATAGATTATTAAAATAATTATATCTGAAATTCCTTTCATAAACAAGTCCGATTGCCTTATTGCTTTATTGACCATATTTCTTTACTTCAAATAATTAGTCATCCAATTGAGAGCATTTCCATATCCAATCTTTTTCGATACTGAACACATAAATAGTTGCATTGGTCTACTTTCTTTTAACATTATAGTTGATAAGTCGAGTGCCTCTTTTAACTCTTCCTCATTAACTGCATTTTCTTTATCAACCTTATTTCCTAAAATACAAATAGGAATGTTAAGTAACTCTGGTGTATTAGCTAAATTTTCTAACTCTTCCTTAGCTTCTGGGAATCTTTTTGAGTTAGATGAATCTACGAGGAATATAATCCCATCTACAGAAGGGAAATAATCTTTCCAAATCTTTCTCGCTGTTTCATGACCCCCAAGATCAAAGGTATTAAATCTGATATTTCCTAATTTTAGTTCCTCTGAGTGAGGCTGGATAGTAGGCTTTAATTGTGTCATTTTATCAGTTTTTAACATATAAAGTAACGTGCTTTTACCAGCGTCGTCTAAGCCAAGAAAAAGAAGGTTGGCTTTTTTTGTATAAAGTCCTAAATAACCACACACAGTATTGAAAACGTCTTTTATATAGTTCATCATCTCTTTATTTTTTTATTACTTTTATTTAATTCTTTTTACTATAAATGCTTTGATTAATTATTTATACGTGTCATTGG
>Ga0100379_10005739_pt1 | contig 10626 bp, 8 predicted proteins | sample CryGeymeta201503_FD_80418 | JGI IMG/M metagenome (GOLD analysis project Ga0100379, IMG submission 80418) | Groundwater microbial communities from Crystal Geyser aquifers in Utah, USA - Crystal Geyser metaG 2015-03 | ecosystem: Environmental > Aquatic > Deep subsurface > Groundwater | place: USA... | reverse complement strand
TAAGATAAGAATGCTAAATAGGGATTGTCATAATGATATAAGTTCAATCAAATCATCTCAGCCATCGATAGATAGGGATTCTCAATCAACTGCTTCCAGGCGTTCGAGAATCTTGCGACAGTAGCACCATCAACAACTCTGTGGTCACATCCAAAACTGACATTCAGCACCTTTCTCTCGCTCAACTGTCCATTAATATACTTGGGAACCGTTTGAAGTTTTCCAATGGCCACAATACAGATCTGAGGAGGTAAAATCAAAGGACAAGCGTGAGTGCCTCCGATGGTTCCAATGTTTGAAAGACAAATAGTGCCTCCTTGGAGCTCTTTGGCTGTTAGCTTAGCTTCACTAGCGAGAGATCTCAATCTTTCAAGCTCAGTTTGGATGTTGAGAAGACTGATGTTGTTGACATTTTTGATGTGAGGGACAACAAGACCATTGGGAGAGTCAATAGCAATGCTGATGTTGTGGCTGGGGTGAATGGTATACTCGTAAGGATTAGTTGAGGGATCATATACTGAGTTCATTCTGGGATATTGTTTCAAAGCCAGAGAGAAGGTTTTGACCAAGATGCCCATAACTGTTACTTTTTTTTTGCTTTCTTTCAATGTTTTTCTCATCTTTTCTACCTCAGTAATATCGAATTATTCGTGCAGATAAAGGTGAGGGATCGTGTTGCTTTCCGTCATCGATTTTTGCATGCCTTTCTCGAAAGCACTCATGCTCACTGTTGTTACATTAGACACATCTGATCTGACTTCAGGAGCCTTGACTGAAGGAGCATCCTTTTTGGGTTGCTTCTGATTGATCATATTTTCAACATCCTTCTCCAAAATTCTGCCGTCAGATCCGCTTCCCTTGATCTTGTTGATATTTAAGCCATGGCTTTTGATAAGTCCTCGAACGAAAGGTGTTGCCAAAGTGCCACTTTCCAAATTACTTTGCTGCTGCTTTTGTGCTTCTGCAGGTTTGGCTTCTTCTTTTGGTTCGTTGATCAATTTCTGCTCTTATTTTTTAGGTGCCTCAGTTTCAGCTCCATCCTAAGTCTAAATCTCCAAGAAGAGTTCTCCGACTTGGCATACTTATTCTTCCTGGAAATGAATTTTTTTGATGACACCAGTATCAGAAGCAGTAATTTCAGTGAACTGTTTGTCAGATGCCACATCAGCAAGTTTTTGGAATTCTTCAACTTTTTCCCCTTAGCTCACATAAATCTTCTTGATGGTGCCTTATTTGATTCTTTCTCCCAGATCAGGTAATTTGAACTTGATCAACCCAAAACAATATCTGTTATAGGCTGCATGATTGATAACATTTCGTAGTCCTCTACTCAGCAACATTCTCGATTAATATCTTAAATATAAATCAATTAATTAACTTCAGTCTTTTTAGACTACATATCATCCGTCCTTAAATTGAATTGTACTTTAGCTTAGTTTATTGATTTGTTGTTAGCTTATTATTATAACTAACTATACCTTGATGGACCCGAAAGAAGCCAGTGCCTCTTCTGATTAAGAAGCCTTTGAACAGCCCAAAAGTAAAGAGCATTATATCCAGTTCAAACTCATGAATAAATGGTCTCACCTGAGTCACGTGCTGAAAAGATCATCCTCGAATCTGAATAGTAGCAAAGTAAAAAAACCAGCAAAAGCAGTACTTGCCAATCAATTTAGTTTTAAGCTAAGATATTGAGCTAAAACTGGAATAGGTTCTTGAAGATATTGAGTAGGAAGACGGCAAGAACTTCCAATCTATCATCACCTTGAGAATGAAATAACTGGCTTACAGTAAAATATTAGTACTCACATATGAAAAGTCCTATTTTAGATTGGTTCAGGCACACTTCCATATCGGCAGATAATATTTGAAGTTTAAATGCTACGAACAGGCACTCAACCATCTTATAACTGCTATTGACAAAAATGTCAAAGCCACCGAAAGTTCAAGTACAACTGTTGTAAAGCAGCACATAAACTTTTCCATTCCTATCTGTTAACATACTTGGGTCAATGTCTCTATTACATCTAAAAATATGAAGAAGCTCAAAGAGAACTATCGAGGGCACTTAATATTCAATAGTAGTGCGAGGAGAAAGATAAACATAGTGTCAGCAATATCGATACTCTGAAGTTCTTGGCACTGGTGAAAGTTAAACTGAATCAAGAGGATGCTCTTTCTCATATTCAAAAGGCATCAGCCAGAGCTAAAGAATCATTAGGAGAGAAAAGCCGACAATACGGTCTCATTTTATATGAAGAAGGAAAATACAACCTGGAAAAAGGCAAGCCAAAATAAGCCATTTAGCTCTATAACAAAGCAATTGAGACCATCCAACTAAGCAACGAAGCAGATAGCGAAGAAGACATAATTAAAATCTATCAAGAATTAGCATAAATTCATGAATCGAACAACCCTGAACAATACATAGCAACACTGAAACTAAAATATATGGTATTCGAGGACACCTACGGCAACGCGGATAAAAAATCAATCAAATAACAAAGAAATCTTGTCACAGCTTTGCTAAGACATAAGAAGATTGAAGAGTCTCTTGAGGAATGTGAGGATATATTGGTAAGTATGGGTTAATATAGTAAAAATAGAAAAGAGTCTATGGAGAGAACAGTTTAGAAGTAGGCAAATAACACAGAACCATAGCTAACATTTATCTTGCCAAGCATGATTTAAAGCAAGCTGACATAAACTACAAAAAAGCTATGAAAATATTCCATGACCTAGGTGATCAAAGGTTGGCTCGGGAGGTCAAGGTTAAGATTGCTTCTCTGCAAATTCAACAAAAACAGTGATTGACTCAGATGAACTTATATAAATTATAGAGTGAATCAATGAAATCTTGTCTTTTTGTAGGCGGGTTGATGAAGCATTTTAGGTGCCTATTTTTTGTTTTGGGTTGAATTTGATCTGACAAGAGATGACTTGTGCTCAGGAACTAGATCTTTTGTGACTTGTATTTTATTCTAATTTGTGCTTGTCTTAGCCTCCATCATGCTTGCCTTTTTTGGCTTCTCTCTCAACTGAGGTATCTTACCTAATATTATCTTTTCTGTCTTAACGTGCTTCTTTTGATCTTGAATAATCTGATCAATCAAAATTTATTTATTTAGGAGCTCCTTGTTTCTGATCATGAGCTTGTTCAAATTTTATGTATCTTTGTCAACATCTCTGATAATTTGAAGAGCCTTCGTGGCAAGATGTGATAATTCGTAGTCTCTGTCCTCAGAAAAACGGGTGATGACTTCCTTGACTGCCAATTTTTACTGAGGAAGTGTTGGATCCAAGTATGAGCTATATAGATGAATAAATACTAAGCTCGGATGAACTATCTGGTGAATTAGACTTTGATGAGAGCAGTTTTTTCATTGACAATATTTTTGTAAACAAGAGGAGTAATCAACTTGTTGACTTCGAAAGAAGCATTCATTTTGAAGTATGTATAAAGTTTGATAAAATTTCTTCGAAGCATCCAGTTTTTTGATCCCAGGCATTTTTCCCTTACTTTCAGGTAGATTTACATTCCTTTACGATCCACCATCAGCAAATGTAAAATCACCCGATGAATATCTTCCAGCATAAAGTAGGGACATCCCACGTACACTTTCATCACATGTCCTATTATTTTTTCAAGGTGCGAATGACATAATCTGATTTCTTTGATTCTGTCCAGAAAAACCAGAATAGTCTTCCATTGAGATGCTTCAATTTGCCTTCCAAGCATTAAAATATATACTCCTATATCTTATTCGACATCAAGCTCCAGAGAATCTAGAAACTTGTTTGCTATGGCTTTGTTCATTTTAAGATAAAATTCATGATACCGTATTCCCTTTAGGATTTGATTTTTTATTCGCTATTTGAACTCGATGTGATTTGCGATCTCCCATAAATTAATGAGCTCAGTCATGACCTTGAGGCTTTCAAGCTGAAAATTTTTCAACTCCAGCTCTTTTACAAGCACTGTTTCAGGTAATATGTATGTCAGCTATTTGTAGCATTGAACAACTGGCGCCATAAAATTTTAATGATTTTTCTTGAGCATTCGATTGATTAGAGAAAACAATTTCAACTGATTCAAGGGATCTTTCTTGATCTATTCTTAATACTAAGTATATAGATAGTTGTACTGTTTTGAGCAAAGTGGGAAGACACTCTGCAATGATGCTGAGCATTTCTATTTTCTATTGATCGAAGTCATTGAAAATAGCTTCTGTGTTCGGCTGATAGTATATTTCTGATATTGTCTTTAATGCTTTTTCCTTGACAGACAGAGACTTATCAATCAAGTAGTACTCAAGAACGCACTTCCATATTTAGGGTATACTTTATCGTCTGAGTATTTTATCCATAATTGAGCAGATGACCAATCTTGTGGATGGATTGAGGTCATTATTGAAGAACAATATTTTGCTATGACTTTGGACTTCAATCTCTTGAGACGACTTGCTTAGTTAGCATTCTATTTACCTCAAATAAAGCATCGATCATCTCAAGAGCAGTTTTCCTTCTCTATGGTAGCGTATTCATCGAAAAAGAACCCTTTATATAGTCATTTAATTCACTGATCTTTTCCTATCTTTTATCAACTAACTTTGATACACTGAACAGAAGCCCAAGAGCATTCATCCAATCAGCCAACACTTCGCTTCCTTGAAATTTTTGACTAGTTACAGTTCTCAATATCAAGCGATAAATAATTTAGAAACACCTGTTGGTTCTTAGATTTTAGTGAGTTTTGCATTTTTAGAGATACTGCCAGATGCCTTCTCCCATTATGGCTATGAATTATTCGTACTCGATATAGTTTTTCTTGATAGATCCTAATGTACTTCGATGAGATTCAATATACTTTCAGCTCCTTCTTTATTTTCAATGTAGAGTGCGAGATTTTCGAACATCGACCATTTTTGTATTTTGTCACCTTCCGTCATGATACGAGTAAACTTTTTGACTTTTGATAACTTTTCGTCCACACAGAGCGCATTTAATTCTGTCTCGGTCTGAATGATGAGTTGTATACGAGGACAGGCCGGGAGTAGTTGATTTTATCTCCAGTAACGAGGTTGATTCCTTCCAGATATTTTTCATCATCTTTCACGGTAATATTCTTTTAAACAGAGTCCTTCTTCATAATATTAATCTAAATATATCTCTATCATGATTCAATACTGCCACTTCATGTAAGCCTATCTTGTTAACTTAAATGGACATCCTTATTCGCTTTCAACTATAGATTGGTTTCTGGCAGCTTTAGCAAATGGGCATCTTTTGCTTTCCTCCATATTTTTCTTTTAGGTCAAAGGTTTTGTTTCCTGCTTGGCAGGTCCTTCCCTGACGATGTCTGCTTCAACTGAGTAAAATATTGCTTTAACTTATTCGATTAACTCAACAGGAACACTGTAATAAAGAAGGGCCTCTTCAAGGTGTTTCCAAGTGATATCGAAGTGAGTCTTCTATATATTCATTTTGCAGTGAGCAGTCTTCATATCTGTTCCTTCATAGTTGTGAGGTCCTCCAGTAACTAAAGTGATAAATTGTTTCTGTCTGCATCTTTGCTTGCTCATATCGGTAGTAGCAAAGAAATATCGAACAGCCTCATCAGCAAGCATGAATTCATAGAATTTATCAACAACAGCACTGATCGCTGCTTCTCCTCCTAATTTTTCAAAGAGAGTAGACATTTTCGATTAATGGAAATATATTTAATGATAGATGTGATAGTTAATATACGTTTATATATTCAGATTTGAATTTGAAACGATGGAGAACAGCTAATTCCAAGATAAAGCCATCCAACTTGTCTACGCCGATTAGGAAGGAAGTACATGATCTGCAATGTAGAATACCGGCTTCATCCGCATGCATAAGCTTTCCTTCGAACTGTACCCAAGCCAATCTCAGTCATCTCAGTCGCAGGATTATACAGAACCGGAAAGTCCTACCTCCTCAATCGCATTCTCCTTAACAAAAATGATGGATTTGGAGTCGGTCCTACTATCAATCCTCACACGAAAGGTCTATGGTGCTGGGGAACTCCTCTGAAAGGAACCACGCAATAAGGTGAAAAAATCAATATCCTTATAATTGATTCTGAAGGCATCGGAGCTCTTGACGAAGATCAAAATCATGACATAAAAATTTTCACTCTGGCAATTTTATGTTCTTCAGTCTTCATTTACAATTCAGTTGGGTCAATAGATTAAAATGCTATCCAAAATTTAAGTTTGGTTATCAACCTTACAAAAAACATCCAACTTTCTGCTCACTCCGAAGATGAAGATCCAGATGATCTGGCTCAATATTTTCCCACCTTTTTCTGGGTTGTGAGAGATTTCGCCCTGCAGCTGATCAGCTCAGAAGGAGAAACCATTACACCGAAGGAATATCTAGAAAGGGCCCTAACTCCTGAAAAAGGATTTTCTGATGATGTTGAGGAGAAAAATCGAATTAGAAGGCTACTCACCTCCTTCTTCAAAGAAAGATAATGTGCTACCCTAGTTCGGCCTCTTGTCAATGAACAAAAACTTCAACATTTGTATGACTGTAGCTTTGATGATTTACGCCCTGAATTTGTTGAGCAAGCACTCAACCTAAGGAAAAGAGTATTCTCAAGCACAAAGCCCAAACTTCTCAAAGGGCAGCATTTAGACGGAACGATGTATATATCAATTCTGAATAGCTATCTGAGCTGCATCAATAATGGAGGAATTCCCAATATCTAAAATGCCTGGACTTACATGTGCATCGAAAAATGCATAAAACTACAGTAACAGTGCTACGACATGTTCAATGACTCTGTTGAGAGAAATATCAGGAATAATTTACCATGCTCCAGTTAATTTCTCGACTCATAATTGGAAGAGTACGAAAATCAATGCTATTATTTATTTGAAAAGGAACAAATTGGCTAAGAAAGCAAACAATTTTTGGTGGAACTCAAATAAAAAGTCAAACAAAAAAGTGCCTTATTGAGAATAGAAAACTAAAAGGAATCCATCAATGTTCTCAAAAGCTACATCATGAAAAATTTTACTATGATCGAGAAAAAAATGAGAATGAATGAATATGAAAATTTCCAAGATTTTCTCAAATCAATCAACAGTCTTTACCTTCATTTGTTAGAGCATGGACCTGACCTCCCCAAAAAGGAAATTGTCTATCTGGATTTTCTTAAAAAAGTAACAACTCAAGCTGCTGAAGTATTCTTGAAACAACAAAAGCAACAGCTGTAGTCCTTAAAAGTTCTCTCTGAATAAAAAGAAAGACAAATGATACATGAGGCTCAATAATTGAAGAAAAAGATGAGAAATGAACAGGAGAATTATCAATAGAAAATGAATAAAGTGTCGACTGAGAAAATGGAATTCGAAAGAAAATGTAGAAAATTAGAAGCCAGCATGGAATAAATGACAAGGCATAATCAAAACGAAATATAAAAAATAGAGTCAAACTACAAGAATAAACTTCAAGTACTTGATCTAAAGATAACACAACTCTCTATATCAAACAGTGAACTCAAATAACAAAGAAACATTATCGAGTCAAACTTAATGGTGGAGAAAAAGGAGAGAGAAAAAGAAAGGGCTCTAATGGATATGAAAGTTAATCAACTGAAAGAATAAATCCAGAATCTTAGCATTACAGAGAAACAGCATTAACAAGACATAAGTGAACTTCATTTCGATTATTCCTCCAAATTGAAGGAATCCAATCAAAATTTTGAAAGAAAAATCAAAAGTCTCACTTCCCAACTTGCCTTATCAAATGAAAAATGCTCAGAATTATCCGAGCAAAAATAAGAGCTATCTTCGAAGATTGAGAAGATGCACTATGGTATGAAACAGATTGAAGTACAATACAAAGAAGAACTAAAATATCAAAAAGAGAAGCTGGAAAGCTACAAACAAGATTTTGAAAATGACCAACTTGCCAAAATTAAAAATCTTGAAGAATAAAACAATGCCCTCAAATTTGAGCAATCCATGTTCAAAAAGGAAAAAATGTAGAGTGAGAAAAATACCAAGGATATTCAAGACCGATTTAAAGTGGAAATGGGCTAATACTAAACCAAGTTTGCTGTGCTGACTCAGAAAATTTAATTCCTTGAACAGGAGCTCTAAGAAACCAAAGAGAGTGAAAGAAAAAGCAGATAGTATTATGAATCTTTGATCCACAATAAAAATCAGTTGGAGGAGGAAGAACGTAGCAAGGCTCATACTGAATAACTCGAAAATCTCAAAGAATAATTTGGCAAAAAGATCAGCAAATTGTCTTCTGAAAACTCAGAGTTGAAAGAAAAAATCTAAGCAGAACAATAAAATTGCAATAGTATTGAGGAAAAATATTAGCATGAGATCAACCTGCTAAAAAGTAAATACTAATCTAAGATCAACAGCAAAATTTCAGCAATATCTAAACTCTAATCAGAAATTGTATTCCTAAACAAAAATCAAGAAGAGGCTATCGAAAATAGGAAAGAAGAGTTTATTCTTAAAGAGGAGCTACTTCTCAGCAAGATCAGGTAACTTGAACTATAAATCGAATCGATAACCGAACAGACCAATTTGGAACATTAATAGATGAATACAAGGTCTGAAGATTCAATAAAGCAGCTCAAAAATTACTATGAACTCTAGAAAGAAAAGCTGGAGCACAAGATAGTCGTCGAGAAAGATAAATTCGAAAAGAAAATATAAAAAATGAGAAATTAATACTAAACTCAGCTTGAAGAGGAAAGGAACACCTATTAAGAAGAAAACTAAAATTTAAGAGAATAATATATGAATGAAGCTACCCTCCTGAAAGATTTAGTCGAATCACTTCAGCATTAAAATGATGCTAAATGTAGAGCTCTCGAAGCTGCTGAGAAAAACATACAGGAATAAAAATAAAGAGTCGAAAAGAAGGAACAAGAATATAACTCTCGTCTTGATACTTTCACAAAAAATCATAATAACGAAAAGCAACTTTTACAACAAAAGATCCTCGAGGCAAATTAGCAAAAGACTCAAGTTGAAAAAGAATACATAGTTCTCCAACACCAGAAGGAAGAGCTGGCAAAATAATTGAAGGAGTTGACTCTCAAACATGACGAAAAAATATAAGAAAAGTTCAATCTCAACAAAAGTTTATAATTATTGCAACAAGGACATAGACAGAAATTATCAGATCTTAGCAATGAGTACATGAATGAAAAGCTCAATTATGAAAAGAAACTTGCTCTGGCAGAACAAGAGAAATAGTTTTATTCAAAAAAAATGAATGAGCTAGAGACTCAACAACATAAGAAAGGAGAGTACTGGGAATAAAAAATTAAAGCCTTGAAACAATAATTTATTGAAGAAAAGAAATAAATTTAAACAAGGAAATAAGCTGCCTATTCATCTTTGTAGGCTAAATATTAGAAGCTAAAAAAACAAAGCAAAGAGCAGGAGCAACAACTGATGAAAAATCACTCCAATATCGAGCAATAATACGCTATCGTCAAGTAGAAATACAACTCTCTGCTGGAAAAGCACGATCAATTATAAACCAAAAATACTGAAGACAGCAGATAACTTCAGCTTGAAGTCAATCAGTTGAAGAGCATTATGCATAAAGTGAAATCTTAATCTCAGGAGTAAATAGCCAAACTGAAAAAGGATATATCTGAAGTTGAAAACGAGAAAAATCAATTAGCTTCTGCACACTAAAAAATGAAGATCCTCACAGAAAACAAGATCAACTTCCTCGAGGAAAACAAAGAGAAAAATAAAAAGGAGTATCAGGAAAAAATCAAACATCTTGAAGTTACCCTTGAAAACATTCAAAAATCAAGAAATTCAGAAAAGACTCAAATTGAAAACCTGTCCAGTGAAAACATTGCGAAGGTGGAGAAAAAATACCAAAACATCATCCATTAGCAAACTGAGGCTTGGTCAAAAAAATAGAAATAATATGAAGCCAATCATAAGAAATTATCCATTGAGGTGAGGTCTCTATCTGAGAAATTGGCCCTTTAGACACAATCAAAGCAGTAGCTTGTCAAAAATTTGGAAAAGAAAGTGAAAGATCTTGAGTAAAACTAGAAAAGGGCTTATCAATAGACAGAAAAATACAAAACTACAAAGTAATCAATGACTTCGAACACTTTGAACATGCTTGAGAAGGAAAGATAGAACATGAGACAAAAACTCCATGAAAAGGAGTAAAGATGTAAGAAAGTATAAAATGCTAAGCAGCAGCTGTTCTATGAGTTCGAAAAATAAAGAGCCAAATGGTAAATTTCAATTTATTTAGGAATCTCGAAAAGGACAATTACTCGATGAAAAATGAGTAGCTAAAATAGACAATTGCAAAGAATGAAAAAGATCTGGAGAAAATGCTTCGGTAAAATGAAAAGTTGAAGGCTGAAAGAAAGAATAGCAAACTTGGTGGAAGCAGTTTCAGTCGATTCAATATATAAAGAAACGGCAGTAAATTCAAACTAGATGAAAGCATGCACTCAATAAACTTGTCAATCAGCAAATAAAACTGCAACCCCCTTGGTGACATGTCATTTTTCAACAATCAGTGAATTAATGATTATCAATGCATTTGAGTATTTCATCTTTATATCTATCAATGATT
>Ga0100379_10005738_pt1 | contig 10628 bp, 10 predicted proteins | sample CryGeymeta201503_FD_80418 | JGI IMG/M metagenome (GOLD analysis project Ga0100379, IMG submission 80418) | Groundwater microbial communities from Crystal Geyser aquifers in Utah, USA - Crystal Geyser metaG 2015-03 | ecosystem: Environmental > Aquatic > Deep subsurface > Groundwater | place... | reverse complement strand
TAACTCAAATAATCTATCGATGAGTATAATATACGTAATTAAGGGTCATCAATCAACAGTTACACTTCTTTTTGTCGGCATGGTCGTCCTTGCTCCGGAGGTTGATGGTATCGTCGTCCAGAGGAGATGCAGCCCTATTACTCTTGATCTCTTTGGTCAGGCTAGAGAAAGTCTAATCGACATTTTTGCTGCTCTTGGCGCTTACCTCCAGGAAGAGCATGTTATGTCTTTCTGCCATTTTCCTTCCCTCTTCTTCCTCGACCTCCCTCTCATGCTCCAAATCACACTTGGTGGCAATCAATATCTTGCTAACGTTTTCAGCAGTATTGCTCTAGATTTGCTTAATCCAGCTGGCAATATTCTTGAAGGACTGTTTGTTGTTGACCGCATAGGCAAGGATGATGCCAGCTGCTCCTTTGTAATATGTTTGAGTGATATTCCTAAATCTTTCTTGACCTGCAGTATCCCAAATTTGTAATTTGACCTTAGCATCATCTACATTGATTGTTTTGAGTTTGAAGTCGACACCGATTGTCGCTACGTAACTGTCCTTAAAGACGCCGTCACAGAACTTAGTCAAGAGGTTGGTCTTTCCGACACCACTGTCTCCGATGATGATGACTTTTGCCAGGAAATCGTGTTCGTTATGTTTGGTCATGATGTGATTTCGATTATAAAATTTCTTCCATTCAAAGAAATACAAATCTAAACTACAGTATTTTAATCGGATCAGGAAACAACAACTAGAGGACAAGACAACGAAGACTAATCACCTCATCAGTGATGATCATGATATGCCTGGGGAAAAGGAATAAGGAAAGATTAAAGAAGGGTTGGGAGAAGCCAAGAAGGGCAAAGTTTACTCTTCTAGTCCAAGATATGATATGCTAATGATGAGCTATGATAGATGAGTATATACCCATCAATTTCAATTATAAAACACAGACATCTCCATCTTCTCTTGTAGGCCCTCTCACTCCATAAATATTCGTAGTATTTTCAATAGTGCCCTGCTACTCCTTTGGCTTAAATTCGACTATTAGTTATATTTTATAATTGCTGAATTTAATCAACTACCCCTTTATTATATATGTCCCATTCCCTCCTATAAGGACTTTTAACTCGAACCCTACCAAAGTATCAGAAAGTGGGCTCTCGAGACAGAAGCTCAAGAACGCTGACAAAAAGAAATAATTTCAGCGGGTATAAAGCCCTCTTTGTTTCACTTTCTTAGCCACTTCATATAATAGCACATTGAAAGGTCAAATCATCAAAGAGATATAAAAGACATATGGGTGAATGGTTTCGCCAGAAAAGGGCCATCTTTCCGCTGGGAGCTTACATTTGCTCGGCTAAAATCATCACAGGTAGTCTCAGGAGATGCTGATGTCCATCAAGACACTTCTTTGGTGCTGTATTTGTGAATAGTGCAATTTTGCTTTGATAACTGTTTATGATGATGGTTGACTGAAATCTCAACAAATAACACTCGAATATAATAACTTTATATGCTATTCGACAGATAAATCTCCGTGGAATAACACTTTCCAGCTTTTCAGGTGCAAAATTAGGACTTCGATCAACCTCAGCAACCCTTATCGACCTAGGAGCCCCTTTAACGCACCATTTCAGTTTAGGCCCTTTTTGAGGCCAAAAAGAAGCTTGTCAAATTTGTGCAAGGACTTCACCAATACAGAAAGAGTTAGTTGAGACCGGATGTACTCGGGCACTGCTCACAACTCAACAAGAATCGTCGGGTGATTGCTAGCTATATAAGCGACTAGACCATCGTGAGGATGGTGGGAGGCAGAATTGATAAGATGTTAAAAAACAGGAAGATAAAGAAAAATTGGTCATAAGAAGACCTCAAAATCCTAGTCTGGGTGGTCAGTAAGTACGCCGACGTCCATTGCTTCGTCGATCTTTAAAAAGATTTCACTTATGAAGATTGGGAGGTTATTGCTCAAATGATCCCAGGAGTTACTGCTCAGGCCTGCATGTTCAAATGGTTAAGTATCAAAAAGGTCAACCTATCTGTTCAACACTGGAGTGAAGATGAAGCACAGACACTGAGAGGGTTAGTGAGGGATCAGTTAGCAATCCCTGGAAACCACCCGAACATCCTCAACTGGAAGCTCATCTCAGAAAGATTATACAGTCTGAACCCCAGCTAGGCCAAAATATTCCGAAGTGCCAAGCAATGCCGATAGCACTGGAATTGTTACTTGAATCCAACACTAAAAAAAGGGCCCTGGAGCATCGAATAAGACATCCAACTTTTGGAGCTAATCAGAAACAACAATGGTGAGAAGAAATGGTCGGAGATCGTTTACTCATTTGAAGGAAGGACCTAAAATGCCCTGAAAAACAGATATACTCTATTGATCGAAAAACAAAGAAAAATCAGCAAATGCAAGCAGGAAAGATCCCTCATCTAGGACTGCATTTTCAGATGCAAACAAGTGTGCCACATCAGCCAAAAAGAGAACAAGGATCAATACATCAGCCAAATCTTCAATTAAGAACGACACATCGAACAACCAACTCTTCACAATCAAGAGGTTGTCAGTGAGCCCAGTTCGCACGAGATACAGGAATCACACAAAGATAGCCAGACTTTGGTGGAGACCCCTTCAGCTCAACCTCAGATGATGATTAGGATATGCAAGATGGAGCAATTTAATTTTTTGAGGCACATAGCCCTATCGAGAGAGGTCAAGCCTGGAATCATAAAAAACAATGTGTTTCAACCTCATCAATGATTATTTATTTTCAACCTGATTTCCAACTCTTGTTAATTTAGAAAATAATCAATAGAAAATCATGCGCAACAAACCCACTCTCAACTACTCGACCTTCAACCCCTCCATCAACGTCAAATCTCTGACCTCACCCACCAACAAAAAGGTCTAGGGCTTCGATAAGACAACCTCCTCCAATCTATTCACCAGCAAAGTCACAAAGTTAAAGAACAAGCCCAAGGTCTAAAATTTGGAGGATCAATACATCACTGGACTGCAGGATGAGATCAAGTACCTATAGATGGAGCTAAAATTATTGCAGGAAAAGGACCAAGAACGACACGGACAAATCGACCAGCTATAAAAGGTAAAGAATACCTCATTTAGTTTTTTGGCGATGGCATCCCCATCAACGAAAATATTCTGGCCATCAAGAACGGATTCAATAACTACAAAACTAGCAACTAACAAAAAATAAAAGAACTCAGCGGAGAGAGACAAGAAAGAAGTTTACTTATCAATTAACTGGGCGCCAAGGTGTAGCAGTTGTTGGGATAAGTTGCTAAGAACGAGAAATAAAACAAGAATGTAGAGGACGAGAACCACAAAAATTTTTTCAGTCTAATTTATGAATAATCCTCACTGAAGAAAAGAATGGAGAAGGAGGATGAATAGCTCAAAGTTGTGAAATACGAAAACAGGAAACTGTTTTAGAACATAGAAAAGATCACAAGGAACAAACTGATAAACAACATCACCCTGATCAAACAAGATAACAGCAAGTTCAATAAATTGAATTAATTGAGGGAGACCCTGAAGGAAAGGGAAGATGAATTGCTACAATTGTAGAAGTAGTATGCTGAGTTGCAGAAAGCTGAGCAGGAAAAGAGCTACTTGCTGAAATTGGAAGAGACCAACCTCAGTCAGAGGAAAAAAGTTATCGGACTGGAAAGAGACAGTGACGGGCTCAAGAGTAAAATCAAGGACAAGCAAATCTAGCTCTAAGAAAAATTAAAATAGCGAATGACAGAGATAAACTTCAAGCTAGACATCAAGAGCAAGGTAGATGCACTAAAGGAAGAAATAAACCAAGAGAACACCCTGACAGTAGAGGCAGTCAACGAAATCACCAAACAGCAATAAATCTAAAAATTAAAAAGAATTGTGGACACCAACCAACAACTTTCCAAGCATATCGATCACTATGGAACTGTGCTGAGCAACATCTAAAACAGCATTGAAGGGTTGGCTCAAAGGAAACCAGAAGCCAAAGAAGAACTGACCATCTACAATAGAGATCTGACTAAATTGCTGGCCAAGCAGAACAGTGAGAAGGAGAGAGAAATAACTCTTCATGGAGAACTCATTCAGACCGAAGAACAGTCCAACTAGGTGAAGACGATGGTGACTCCTATTCAGTAACGCACCCGTAAAAAAAATGATCAAATCCAGGCGTATCTCGATGAGCGAAGGAGACTGCTTTAGTAGATAAAGATAAAGGAGAAGCAATTGTAGCTAATATTCATTTTAAAGAACCTAAATTTCGAGGAGGTATAGATAACCAAGACCACCAACAGCAACATCCAAGAATAGCTCACCCATTTTCTCAAAAATTGGTAGAAAATTCAAAGAATAGCCTGATCATTCCTATGTTTGCCATCTGTTATTTCCCTTTTTATGTTTTTTGTCTACAGTTGGTGAATATTCCTCTCTTAACATTCACACATCACTATAAAAATCTAATAATCACCACAACACAATGGGTCAGTTCGAACGCCTTATCATCGGTGTCATCATCACCATCTCTGCCTATAAGTTCCTCTATGACTCTTCAATCCGTCACAATTTCCACAACATACTCACCACCTATCTATGTATTTCCTTTAATAGTCAGAATGCTGGAACTGCACCAAGTGCTACTGCTGCCTCGAAACTGTCAGATTGGCAGTGTCAGCACTCATCTTCACCGGAGGATTGGCTCTGGTCTTGGATGCTTGTATCAGTTTGGGAGTGATTGTCGAGATTGGATTGCTTGCCATGGAGGTTCTCAAGTTGAGAAATACCAGCTGCCTGTGTGTCTATCAAAATGTGCTTGTGCATCTGCTTCTGCTTGCCGTGCTCATTGCCAATTGCAAATAAACCTGTGCTAAACCAGTTCCTTAACGTCGACCGGCACCTGAAAATATTTCAGAGGCAAGAAAGAAAGTCCCCCAACAAGAAGCACCTGCACCGGTTGAGGCCCCCAAACCAGTCAGAAGAGATGAAGTCGAGAAGCACAAATCCGGAAAGCACAAGAAGAAATGATATGGTGTAGATTATGTCATATAAAATCATGTGAGAGAGAGACTCATCAACGGTAGAACCGTCCCTTGTTTTGCCTGTGCTTCTTGCTTTCCTTGCTGCCCTCCAGCTCAGCCTGTTATTCCTTGTGCTTCTTGTCGATCGATATGTTCAGAATGTCGATCTTGTTGTGAATTTAGTTGTAAATGTCCTTCTTCTCTTTCTAGCTTGTCTCCCGCACAGGAACTGACTTGGGCTCGATTGCTTCAAACTCCCTAAGTTTCAGCTTCATACTGTTGTTTTCCTCTGTCATTTTGTCGATAATTTCTAGCAATTTCTTGATTTCGAATGTTTTGTCTACTTCTGGCCTCTGGTGGTGCAGCTCCTTCTTCAACCGATCCAACTCTCTGTCCTTTTCGTTGATAATGCCATCTTTGAGCTGCATACTTCTATCTTTACCTTTAGCAACTTGGACTGCTACTCCTTTATGCTGCTGTTCTCTGACTTCAAGGTTTCTATTTTTTCGGTGAGATAACCGATGTAGTCGTTGGCTTCTTAGACACAATTATCGATCAGAGCTAGCAAATCGTCAATTTATTTTATTTATAGCTTCTCAAGAGAGTGACCTATCCCTTGCTGTCTTTCACGAGGAATAGTTTTGCTCTCGACTTGCTGAGTGCTGCTCCTCATATTTTTATTGTCGTCATAGTCCACCAAATTCCTATAATTCTTCATGAAGTCCTGCGGATTGATAGACTGATCGATTCCTCCTTCAACTGTAAACAATGATTTTGTCGCCTGATGCTTCCCTTCTTTGTACTGCTCTGAATCCCTATTCAGAAACAGAGATTCATGCAGCCGCTCCTCGGCTTGTTCGGTGTGCGATCGTTTTTTGCGACTGTTCATCTTTTGCTGTCGGGATCGTTATTTTTCGTGAGATTGGGTCTTCGAGTGCTTGTGGGATGGTTGATGACCAGTGGATTTATTATGTTGACTCTTTTCCGAGCGTATCAGTTCGTACTTGTAGCCAAATACTTTCTTTTTGGCTTATAGCAATTGCAAGTAGGGCGATGTAGAGGTGGGCATCTTGTGGTAGTACTCGATTTTGAATTTTGAGGTCATTTATAATAACGATGTTTTATAATGCTGGCAGTATGAATTATGTCCATAGCCATTAAAAATCACAGCTGAAGGGTTACTTTGAGCGAATGTGAGAACCTTCGCCTTGATATGATCACTTTGAATGCTTAAAGCCAGCAATACCAGTCAATCAAGGTTGCCAATCACAGTTATGGGTTATGTGATTGAAAAGTTGTTTAGACTCCTTCGCCATTTGCTTTCAAGAGATATATATTTTTTGTTCAGCAAATTCGCCAGTTTGGGAGTATATTTGGCTCAGATTAAATCATGGCTTATAATTACTTTGTGCAGAAACTACTCAATAAAAGGGGCTCACCCGAGCCAAGAAAGAGAGTTACTTGAATTACAAACCAGAGAAGAAGAATCAAACGAAGGACATTTACTCACTATATTACTAAGGACTATCCCGAAGAAGAGCAAGGATAGTCCTTGATCAATCCATCTACTTCCTCAACAAAATAAGAGAAGGATTATGAGTCCACCGATGATAAGAATGAAATCATCAAGAAGTAAGCTAGCATCGAAGATCTGATCAAGAAGACTGAAAGATGACGGTTAATGATCGTGTATCAGTTAAATTTTTAAATTTTTTTGATTGAGGAATTTTGACTCCCTTTCAGGAAATAGGTACTTGTGAGCAAGTATTTGGCCTGCTAATCGTGAATATATATCCTGTTGTAATGATATTGATTTTCCACCACCAAAAACGAATAATATTCCTCTTCGCTAAAACATTCAAAAAAAAATCATAGTTTGTGAGAAGCAGTGATCCTCCAAAAATTTCGATTTTCAGTCGATACCAACAGAGCAGGCGAACCTCCCTTCCAATAGTTTTTGATCCCCATGAAAAACATCTGCTCAGAGGCTAACCTTATAGAGTACACCCTGTGTCCTCTTTCCTCGATGCTCCACAGCTGATATTTATGCTCATTCTCATGCTCTTTCTCTTGTATTAGCTCAGCAGACTCCTTAGCCTTCTTATTCTTGATTGTTATAACAAAGCAGGACTTGACATTGCGAATGAAGTAGAAATCTTTATAGGGCTCTAGGAACCAACGCTGAGCAAACATGCCCGTCCAGTCATTTTGCTGCAGAGGAGCCAGCTATTTCTATGCATTGTCGGATGCCTCAAGAACAGCCCCTGAACTTTAGAACTCCAAGATAACCGAATCATGGATTATTTTATTTTTTAGAGCCCTTCTGATAGTCCAGGTGACGTGTAACTCACCGCTGGTATCACAGACCAGTTATTCACTTTTAGTGAACAACACTGCTCCCTTCATATATTCACTAATCACATACTCCTCTCTCTCACCAGAGACTAAATTTACTTTGAACTTCTGCGCATCCTTCCCTTTAAAGTGATGCATCTCTATGTTATTTTATTTACCTAACTCCAACACCAGTCCTGAAAGACAATGATAAATATAGTAAATATCGTCTAAATCTGCCGACTTGAACATCCAGACATGTTTGCTCTAGTTGGGCTCCTATTATTGCAAAGAAATGTTGAATCCTTTGCCGGTGTGCTTGGACTAAGCTGTTAAGAGTTTAGCCGACTCTTAAGGTTTTTGAAGATAGTAGTAAAAGCATGGATTGAGAGTGTTCATAGTATTTGCGATCAACTATTATAATGTTGCTAGTTCTGGGTAATTCTAGATCTAGAGCTGGAATGATAAGATATGTATCAACAATGTCAGGTGCTTGGAAGAATATACTGTGTGATTTATCATGATTTTTGATAGGGAAAGGGAGTACTTCTGTGCAGATTCGTCATTTGTGTATTAAAATAAAATTATTACTACCAAACATGAGCAAAGGGACGACCACATCCATTCCTCCTCACACACATCGCGGATTCCTCGCCAAAAGTAACCTCGATGCACTCATTCGTCAAGGCAGACAGAACCCTCTTGAGCACTCTTTCCACAACACCAGCAAATCATTCAGTCTACGCCAAGACCGCAACAACTAAGCAGCTGAGGAAGATTTATTCAACCAGACTGCCTCTCGACTCAAAGATATAAACTTTTCGCATTATCATAACTGTGAACTCTAGAAGGAGTGCACCTGCGGCAGGCATCAAGGCAAATTCAACGTATTGAAACCTGACATGACCAAAACTTCAATGTATCAACGTAGTTACTACAAAAAAGCATTCATTCCCAACATTGTCAACCACTAGCAAGATTATGACAAACTCAAAGGAGACCATCTCGATTTGAACTCGATCTACAAGCACAGCTATAAAGGTAGCTGTGGCGATAAGATTGAAAAGCCACATCCTGAAGATATGCTCAAAACTGGTGGCCCAGATCTCAAACTTAGTTCTTACAGGGTGCATTTTCCAGGATTCAGAGGGCCCAATCAATACGTCAAGAACCATGACAAACTAACCAGATCCAACTTCCCTTTCAGAAGCAGAAGCACCTACTCAAAATAATTTGTGAGCAAATCTCCTCAGAGAGAATAAAACCTCCGTCACAATGACAACCTCAAGACTGGCTCGAACTGGTATGGAAAAACCACCTACGGAGCATTCTACAGCAGCCCCAATCCTGAGTATCTGGCTAAAAGGGAAAAAATTGTTGATGAGAGAAATGAAAAGCTTCCCTTCGATCGCATGTATGGTACTAACTTCATTTATTCAGAGACTGTATACCGCAATGATTTCATCTCCAAAGAAAGCCCTCTCTGCCCTGCTAAGGTGCACCTATAGACCAAAGCCCAAGGTGCCATGGCCGACAGTAAAGGCAGTTTTGCCGAGAACAGTGACTTCAAGTCTCTGTCCCCCGATTTCCACGCAATATCAACTTCCAAGCATTGTTATGTGTGATTCATACCTTTCATCATAATATCAATACATATCATGACTTAAAACAGAACTCAAAGAGAAAATTCATCGTATTCCTCTCTGAACCTCGGATTGAGCTACCAGGCATTCACCTCAATATCCTAATTTATCAATTTATCACAGTCCAGTTTTATCGGCTGACGTTGTTGGAAAATTCTCAATTATTTGAGATCTATGTTTCGCCTACGACTTCGGCTTATTTCGGATTTATTCAACTTTTCTATCGTCCTGTTGCTGACCAAAGTTTCTTTTCTGTGGGATGACATCATGAGGAGGTATTTTCCTTTTTTGGCATTTTATCGAAGTACATTGGTCTTGATTTGAAATTGAACCTTATTATTGAGTTTTGGCAAGAAGTCCACTTCCATCTACTTTGATGGTGAGCTTCGTTTTTGAAATCCATATAACTTAGTACTTAATAGCTAACTCTAGTCAGGCAACAAAGCTCGCTTCTCTTCTCTTGAAAGATACGGTTTGTGGTCAGTATGCTCAGTGATTGTTCTTTTCCTTTTGACATAGTCAGTATCAGGTTCTGTTTGCAAATGCGAGGCCATTTTTTTGGTAGACTCCACCGATTTTTGCCTCTGACTGTAGCTGAAACTCCACTCAACTTTGTTTCTTTCTTTGGGAGCCTCTGGTAATAATTTATGAACAGAATGATGTCTCTGAGTGATCATCCTCGCTTCGGCTAGCATTTGCTTGACATTGCTGTGTATTTTATTAATCATCTACTCTTTATAGACTCAAACTCGATAATAACGAATAAGATCATTTGGAAGACGGCAACTTGTGTTGCTTCAAGGATATGTTGGTGTCCAAATTGAATCTGAAGTAGTACTTGCCCACGCGACGGATTATGCTGCAACTGCCTTGGTAAATGAGTAGGCTCTACTTGTAAAATGATGTGTAGGCTCCGCTTATGTATAGAACGTCCCCTTCCGATACTTACTGACCTGTCTAGTTGAAAAAATTCATGAAGCAGCAGGCGGTTTAATCTCCTACTAAAAATTGAGCAATTTCTCCTCTTTTTGTGCGGAAGATACCTTGTTTAGCAACAACGATGACTTTGACCTCTATATTTTTTTCAGGTGCAGTGAGGTTGATGATCTGATGCGATGGCTTTCCTCTGAAGATGAGTGAGTTTGCCTGTTGGAAGAAATCCCTCTTTATCTATATCTCTTTATTCATTATATCACAAATCAACTATATCCAAAACCTCATTCCTCTGCTTCTTATCTTTTTATGCCTAAGACCCATATTAATAAAAGATTAATAAAATTTACTTGGTAGACCTCCATGAATCGTTCTTTGCTGTTGAGCTAAAAACAAAAACTGAAGTAAAATGAGAAGGTTAGCCATAACCTCAAAGATATGTTCTTCCAGTAGCGCAACTTCAGAAAGTTAGATGCACTTAAATATTAGCTGCTCGATTCGCTTGTAGAATTGTGCGATCAAGTAGGAATAGGAATATCTTAGAAGTGGAAATCGACAGCTATGGAAGCTGTGGCCTTGAACTATAGAAGACACATAACAGGTTTTGTCACTTTTAGGGAAGAAATGAACATGTTGATTGAATAATTCAGTGTGTTGCATTTGACTCACCAGCATCATAC
>Ga0100379_10005735_pt1 | contig 10631 bp, 12 predicted proteins | sample CryGeymeta201503_FD_80418 | JGI IMG/M metagenome (GOLD analysis project Ga0100379, IMG submission 80418) | Groundwater microbial communities from Crystal Geyser aquifers in Utah, USA - Crystal Geyser metaG 2015-03 | ecosystem: Environmental > Aquatic > Deep subsurface > Groundwater | place... | reverse complement strand
GAGTGAGAATTTGAGACTAGATCTGTAAAGAAATCATGCCAATCAGATGTTCGAGCTGAAATAAAAACTAGCATCGATGTAGGCAGAGAATAGAACATTGAATCGACGGGTACGTTAGAACGAGAGATAACTCTAATAAATGCAACTAAAAGATAGAATCAATGAATCAGCTCTAAACAGGACCAAAATGGAGGCTTCTAAAATAATAGAAATGAGCAAAAGTATGCACCATAACTCAACAAATGCCGACCTGGGCAAAAGTATCCATAAAGAGAAAAGTATATAAATTGATGGATTGAGGGAAAGAATCAATCGATGTGAATAAATCATCCGAGATCAGAAATTTATCATCTCTGGACAGAAAGAATAGTTAAACAAGTAAAAAGCTAAAAATGTGTAAATCGAGGAACGATATGAGAGAGAACTGTAATTTGTCAAAAGGCAACTGGATCAAACCCAAAGATAAAACAGTCAGGTGAGTCAATAGGAAGTAAAAAGATTGCAGAATCAAATTAGAGATTGGCAATCACGCGTCATTAAATCTTAAGAGGAGCTCAAAGATAAATGCCTTATCATTGCTAATCAAGTCAGATCAGTCTCGGAATATGAGGATAGATGTCATGAGTTAGAGCGCAAACTTCAAGATATCTAATTCAGCGATCATTCTAGGATAATCCGAGCAGAGGAAGCTACAAAGTTGGCCAATAAATAAAAATAAAGATAAGGCCTCAAACTTCGAAGATAACTCCAAAAGCAAGCCGACTAAATCGAAGTCCTCAGAACAGTAATAGAACAATATAAGGCAAACATAGCTGAAAAAGACAACTAAGTGCATCAGACAACAATGTAGATGAGAGATCGAATCAGAGAGAAAGAGCAGCAGGTTAGAAGACTAAGAAGGAAAGATAGGGATCAGCTTGACGACTTAAAATTAAGTAAAAGTTTGTCAGTTGATAACACAATGATATCCAATAAATTGAAGACCTCGCAAGTCAATTTAGGGCATATCGTCAATAGTGTCATGGAACTCAGATAATCACATGACAGGTCTACCAGGTTGTTGGGTCGCAAGAATATAGCTGTCAAAGATGCTTACTACGCCCAGTGATCTTCACTATTCGTTATAATATTCTCTTGATAAAAATTAATAATCGTTAGATGCTTACAGCGAGAACAGATAGACATAGACGTGCTTCTTCAGGTTTGAAAAATAAAGCTATTCCACTTGAAGCACTTCAGGTGAATTTGCTGAGTGCCTATGCGACTGAGAGGAAAAGTAGGCAGCCGCATTTTGGTAGTAAAGCCAGAGGGAAGTAAAATAGCAAAGGAAAGATGCTTTTTCAATAGATTGAGTTTCCTTCAACTGTTATCAAGTTCAAAAATGCAACTAAAGAATCAAGAGCATCCAGCAATAAGGGCTCGATAATGAACAATTCAGGAATCCAAGATAGCAAAACAAGAAAGCCCAAAAAGAGACAAAACTCAACCAAAGGTGATTAAAACTGGACATTAAACCCTGACAACTATCCCAAAAACACCATAAACCTTAAAGATTCCAAACAGACAAACAACAAAATCAAAGGAAGTAAGCCCTCCTACATTAAAAAATACAAAGAAGCAATATAAAAAATATTCAAAGGTCTTGACATCTTCAATCGAGGCACTATCACATAAACTAACATAAATAAATGGATTCCATAATAAGCTTTGTACTTTCTCGGCAATATTTTTCAAAGAATTCGTACACATCGACTCAATTTAACTAATTCACAGTTTTTGGAGGAGTGTCTGGTCATCTTTGAGGGATCTAGTGAGGAAGATATCCAGCAGTTTTTGGAATCGGTCAATGGAAAAAATGGAGGGCATGTTGTGTCGATTGACTTCAGTTAGGATTAGGGCTCACCGGTTCAGATGAAAATCGCAAGAGATACAAAATTGGGGAATTATCAAAAGTACACCTATAAGCCTTTGATTCCTTATGGCGAAATTGTCGGTGAATCACAATAAAAACTAAATCAGTATAAATTGAATGTAGATCCACCAAAAATTCAATAGCCTTAGAAACTTCCATTTTTTCAATGTCTTTCACCGAAAAATCAGCCCAGATAGACAGTTGTTTCCGAGGAGAAATGCTCGACAGTTCAAGAGATGGTGAATAGAAGTAAAGAAAGAGTGTATGGAATTTTATCAAATCAGAAATGTTCATCAAATAATAAGTTTGAAGAGAAACAACAAGAACCTAAGATTCATAAATTTGAATTTCAAATTCCAAGAGAACAGAGCTATTCTTCAGCAACGAAATCAAAACTTTAAGAAAAAAATGCCCTTAATTATAACTTCAGCAGCCAATCGAAAAAAATGTAAATGAATTCCAACTTCAATTTTGATCTTGGAATCAAATAATCCCAAAACATAAACAGCAGACCTCGAACCTCAAGGATAGTGCATCAAAATATCCACAGAGAACCCTTAAGCGAAATAAAACTTCAGCCTAGAATTAACCAAACTTCAAATCAAAAGATCAATGAGTTAACAAACCGCTTGGATATGATCATCAAACAGAACAACGAAAAAATAGACAAAAACAAAATTTTTATTCGATAAAACAGTGTCCCTAAGGCCTGAATTTGATCCAGGTTTATAATATGTCATCATCATTTATTTTTAAATTAAAACACCAACTGAGACAAACATGGAGGGCAATTATAGTCTAGATTGGTACTCACTTTCAAAACTTAACACATAAAATCCCGATCTCAACAAATTTTCATAAATAATAGAAAAAGCACATCTAACTCAAGGTATTGATAGGGTGACCCAACACTATCGGAAGAGATTATTACTCATGTTTCAAAATTCCTATCATCAGATCAAACAAAAAACACCTGAGTTGATGGTTGACAATAGCGAATTGCAAGTCAAGAAGTCAATTGTAGGTGACAAACTACAGAACATGTAAGGATAGTTAGAACAATCATTCAAAGAAATCACGAACATGAAATATATAGTTGATGAAAAGAAACGACTTTTAGCAAAATTGAAATAAAAACTAAAGAAAAAAGGAAAAGCATTGACCCAAAAAGTATATTGCTGTACAGTGTGCAATCGTTAAGATTTTGAATCTATCGATTCTTTTCGCAATCACATGGAACAAGAACACAATTAATATCTTTTCAACAAAAGCTCAACATCAAATGAAGTTACAGAGCTGAAAGATTTGCTTATGACGATGAAAGATAAAGAAATTTAAATGATGTCTATGTTTTTGCAGGCGAATAAGGAAATGAATACTCAAAAATTGGAGAAAGAGTTTGATAGCGAGTATAGAAAATATATGCATCTTTCTGGGACCAAAACGGAGGAGTCGAAGGAATAAGGATAACCTGCCTAATTGAAAGCTGAATCACAGTTTTTGTTCTTTCAAAAATCGGATCAGTTCAGACGGGAAATGGAAAGAGATCAAAATTTTAGAAGAAAAGTCAGTCTTGAACGAACTCAAAGACAAAATAACATGAAAAATAACTCATATCAACCGAAAGATTATTACAACGTATTTGGAAACATTGAGGAAAATAAGTCAGAACATATCGACCAATCCTCCAGAAGAAAAGAAACATAATAGAAATAAATCAAAAATTACGCAGCTTATGAGCCGACAGCTTATTTGTCGAAGATATTGCATCAATATCAGCCTGCCAGTGATTCTAGATTCACCCTACTATAAACAACTCCACGACCTTATGTAGAGGGAAACATGCCATCAAAGTAAACTAGCTATGTTGCTCCTTCCATTTCTGATAGATTAAAACAACCCAAAGGCAAACCTGTTGAAACTATCTACTCCACAAAACGGAAATTTTACGAAGATAAAGGGTATGTATTCAATGCTGGTCCTCTCCTTGATGAAAAGGGTGATGGCTCAGATTATGAGGACTACTTTGGTGATAGCAAACCTCTTGATGCTTCTATTCAGGATGAGGAAATAAAAATCAATCAAATCAATCAATCTAGCTACCAGCATCTCAGTCGAGATTCACTCTTTTTGAGCAAGTTGCTATCACCGAAAAATCAAAGCGGTTTATCCCAGTTCCAATACGATAAATCTATCAAAGATAAATCCTCTGTTATTGTTGACTTATCGGACTCTTTTTCAAAGCGAGACTTTGAACTTTCTAAAGATGATGAGACTATCAATTTGAGTGACCTTAAACTGTCGAAATTGGAGAAAAAGAAATAAGAAGAAAGGATTCAATATTTAAAAAGCCGAGCTAATGATAAAGCAAAATAAGCGATCAAAATCTAAACATAAGCGAAAGCAAAGATATCCAGACCTACCCTCGGTCCTCAAGCAGAAAGATAGCTCTCTCCAAATGCCACAGGAGCACTTCGATAATTCTAGCGACAAAAGATAAACCCAATGGTTGAATAAAGCTTCAGATTCAATAAAACTGAAAATTCTCTAAACATGTTCATCAAACCTAACGAAAGGGCTAACATCATTGGAGGATCACCCCAGCGATCAGCCAAAAAAACAGGAGCCAGTAGTGTGGGCATTCTCAGCGAATTTCTTCGAGAGTAGTTCAAAGGTCAAGAGTAGAGCAGAAACTATAAGAAGAAGGGAGAATTAGAACAGTTTATTAAAAGATGATATAATCACTGTATTTGTTTATTCTCCTTGCCTTCTTGTCTTTTAGTGTTATCTTATATATTTATTCTTCTAGTGAGCTTGTCTTTTATTCTTTTGCTTCTTTTGCATTCTGAATTTTTCTGTTGGATCTCACTCTTCTTGATCTTTTTGGATTTCTCTGCTGATACAAAGTTAGGAGCAAACTTTAGATACAAATCCTGAACAAATTTGAAATGTTATTGAGATAGGCTCTTTTCAGCAATTTCATACCGACATCTCCATGCTTTGATATGTTTCTACCTCGGAAAGAACAAATGAAAAACCAATGCTGCGAAGTCCTCATAGACAGTATTTTCAAAATTAGGTCTACTTTCCACATTGAATATCTTTTCCTGAAAGAATCGATCGAGGAATTTTATTTAGTAGCTTTAAGTACATACTATTGAGTCCAATTTTATTGCTCCAGGGTCGTAGTTATGAGAAAGGAGATAGTCAATGACTTATTTGATTGGCTGGAGGGTTTGATAGACTTCTTAATGCGTGAAAACTGCCATTTATCGAGCCGTTCTTTACAATGTTTTTTCATATCCCTCGAAAAGAATGCCACAGTGATGAGAATGTTCTTGCCCATTTTCATGTTTTTCAAGCTACAGCTTGTGAATTTTTATGAGTCCTTAGTGTTGCAATGTGGTTCTAAATCTCAGCAGTTCAAAATTATGAGTATCTGACAAGTTGTAAGTTTTGAACATAAGATGAGATTGCCCGTCAGTCAGGACCAAATGTTAGTGTGTTTATCGGACAATTTTAAGCAATCGATGCGAAGGGATAATGTGGCTGTTGTGCTTGTTGTCTTGAATTGTTTCAGTTATCATTAATATTTTATTACTCTTTTAGATTTCCTCCAACAAACGTATAAGCCTAAACCCATCATAACTCAATAAGACCTAAAAATAGGCTCAATTTGGTCAACTACAATCACTTTTTTTTAAAAAGTCAGTTATAAAGTGAATTTAAATCCCCATATCAATCAATGAAACCAACCAGTCAAACTAACTCAGAAGAAAAGATCAACAACATTTTCGGCAACTTTTCAACCTCTGAAAGCACACATTCAAAAAATACAAACAAAGCATCAACAAATCAGGTCTAATCTGCAGAGAAAAAACCTTTGTAGTTACTGTAACTACATCAGTTATAATCAAAGAACAACATGGAGTCAAAATGTAATGAGTAAAATGAGGAGGTGAGTAGACTATTTACTTTTATGGATGAAAAGGAAGCAGAAAGGAAGATTATTCAGAACTATATCAAAAAGGATTCGCTTCACAAAAGGTACCATAATTAGCTATACGAACCGAAGTTAACGAAACATTGCTAAGGGATTGTCAAAATGATTTAGGATTCAAGGAAGAAAAGAGAAGAGTTTCTTAAAAAAGTAACAAATAATACTCTCTGCTTGAAATAAAACAAATCTAATAGTAGACTCAATCGGATCAGTCGAAGCAAGACACCAAAATAAATGCCTTATTTTGGTAGGAATAAAAATAACTTCTTGAGTAAATATGATACTCTTCAACCTAGAAGTCGATCAAAAACGCCTAAACTTGAACCTCATAAATATCGCACACCTAAATCCGAAATGTAGATCAGATTATTCCGTGCCAAGAGTAATTTAGGCAAGTAGAAATCCAAACGATAAAATCGGTAAATCCGAGACCTTTCTATGGTCTAATTTAAAGAGTAGATCTCACCAATAAGATAAAATTGTCTGACCGAAAGATAACTCCTACAGAAGAAGAAAGACCTCGAAAGACAGTTGAATGCAGTCAATGAATCTCTTCTCAACTGTAAAAAGCCAGCACAGCCAAAAAAGAAGGTAAAAACAGTGAAAAACAACAATAGAAAATCTCGAGGTAAACTCAGCAAATGGTGATATCTTGATTAATGATTGTTTGTTTTTTTATATTTTTTGAATCGACATGACTTGTAAGATAGTCCAAGGCTATGTAATCACTCCCATTGAGTTGGGAAAGGGCTGCTTCGGTACAGTCTATAGAGGATACGTCAAAGACAACAAGAATGAACTACTTGCAGTCAAGACCATTCCTTTGGAAACCATTAAGAATGAAGAAATTGTAAGGAGGGAGATCGAAATATTGATGAAACTCAAAAGTCCAAACATAGTGAGGTTTTACAAACCTGCCAAGACCGCCAAGCACTTATATTTTTTCCTCGAGTATTGTCAGCAAGATCTAAAAACGTATGTAAAATCAAAAGGAGGACGGTTATCTGAGACATAGGTTCAGAACATCCTCATGCAAATTTGTAATGGACTACAAGTAGTGCACTAAAATAACGTTATTCACAGAGATATCAAACCTGCTAATTTCCTCATTCATGATGGTGTCATCAAGTTATCAGATTTTGGATTTGCGAGAGTAGTGGATGATCTGAATTAACCTGTATTTTTCACCTTCCTGGGGTCACCACTTTACATGGCACCTCAGATCTTAGCGAGGGAGAAGTTTAGCTCGAAATGTGATGTTTGGTCCTTGGGAGTCACCATCTATGAGATATTGTATGGAAAAACACCATACACTGCTCACAATCCGAAGGAGCTCCTCTAAAACATCAGAACTAAACCTTTGGTATTTCCATAGAACATTCCAAGATCCGAATAAATAAAAAACCTCCTCAGAGATATGCTACGAGTCGATGAGGATAAAAGACTATCAATGGTCGACTTGATCAATCACGATTACATCAGAGGATATCCTAAAGTTGAGCCGATGATCGTTAGTGAGAACAGTCTGATTCAATCATTTGCAAGCAGTCAGAGCTACATGACCAGAAATAAGGTCGTCAGCAAGACTAGTGTCAGTCCTGAGGTGTCAAACATAATCTCTCAGAGAGGAGATAGAATGGTTCCCTAAAAAAGCAAGGAAAGTGATTTCAATCAAGACGTCAACGAACAAAATAGAAAAATCAATGTCTACCTGAAAGTGGAAGAAGTTGATGAGGTGATGAGATACAAAAGAAACGTGTCAGTGTTTCTAAATGTCCAGTGTAACAACTTCTTTGCGAATGTGGCTGAAATTCTGCCTGAAATCGAGTTCCATATTGGACTTTTTGCCTTGCTGTATCATCAGATTAAAATACATACAGACATTCGTTCGGAAATCAACTAAGAGAAACCACCTTCTAAAATGTTTTTGCCTGAGATTTGGGATGCTTATCGCAATTCTTTGCCTTATCAGAGGATCATCAAACTCATTGAATCAGATCTCAAACATCTTGAAGCTTATTTCAAGGAAGTCAAATCTAGGGTGGACATTGGTATCAAAAATAATCAGAATCGTGCCAAATTCAGCGACCTCCTTTCAGTTTTCGATGACTATTACGCAAGTTATAAATAAAATAAATTTCTATAAGGTGCTTACGAAGGAATTATGAAGATAATCATCAACGATTTGAAGAAAAGCGAAAAAAAGATAAAAGACAAAAACCTCTTCACAAAATTGATCATAACAGTTCATCCATTCAAATATCTCCAGGAGAGTATCGATTTCGGTCTATTTTACGAACGTGAGGAGGAAGAGTTGGAGAAGTTGAGAGGTGTGTTTGGGGAGTTAAACATATGATTTAGAATTAGTTGCATTATTTAAATATAATTTGAAATGTAGGGACAGCAGAGTTTAAACCTGATCCAGAAGAACAATATTCAGTCTGAGGACATCAAGGAAATCGTCCTTCTTCTTAACGAACCTCCCTTCAAGGAAAACATTTCCCTTGTTGGACTCGATGAACTATCTACTTTCGCACTCGGAGATCTTGTATTCAAAATCTTCAAGTATCTTGACCCGGATATCCACATCAATGCCAGATAAACACAACCCCAGGAGATCATTTTCCAAGTTACCTAGTTCCTGAAGATTCTTTCCTACGAATCTGATTTTGGTACTGATTGGGAAAATGGACTCCTCAATGGTGACAGAAAGGTTATCTATCCCATTTACTACTATTTGCTGAAAAATTTGACCGCGTTGAAAAAGAGAGCCTACCTTGCAAAATTTTTGGTCCCACTCGACATACCCGAATAATTCGCAGGTGATCCAGAGCTTAAAAAACTTAACGAACAGATGAAAGAGCTCCAAGCTGAGTTTCAGATCACTCATGAGGAATTCGAGCGTGTTGAGGAGACCTCATTGGTAAGGTTTCATTTATTCAGAACCCAGCAGATTTAAAAAAAGAGCTGAACAAACTGTAACAGTAAAAAGAGCAACTAACCACCAAGATCAACTCCATGAAGTCAAAGCACGGCCACAAGCCCGAGATGAATGCTATGCTGATTCCAACAAGTGAGCTGAGGAAAGAGCAAGAAGAGGAGGTCAGAATATCTGAAAAAATCATGTCTTATAGAAACCAACTGGAAAATGCTGAGAATCAGTTGATGAGTTTGGAACAATCTCTCAATGATGCCAAGAAGAATTTGTCTCCCAATAACTCTCCTTAACAGATGTTGAATGCCATCAGAAATGAGGTCAAGAGAAATCGCTAAATAGTCAAGGAAAGAATGACCGTTGAATACAATGAAAGATTAAAGAAGCTGCAGCAAACCGAAAAAATGCTTTCTGAACCTCCTATTACTCAAAACGAATTGATGATGTTGGAGAATACAATGACTGCTCTGAGAAGAGCAGTGACTTCCATGGAGGAAAGATTGTCCAAAGAATCTGGAAAAGATGACAAGTTAGCAATTTATAAGGGTCAGGCTGCTTTGGTGACCAAGAAGAAAGAGCAAATCCAAGACAATTTAAAGAGAGAAGAGGAAGATATGTCAAGATTGGAAGGTGACATCAGAAAGAAAGAAGAGCAAATAAACAAATTGAAAGGAGCAGGCTTCAAAAAGAATAAATTGGAAGACTACATCAATTAATTGAAAGAGAAAAAGACTAAATTTGCTAAGTGCAAAGCGGAGATTGAATAAATCAAGAGAGAAAGTTCCATCATGGAAAGAACCCTTGATTTACTCAAAAGCCAAAAAGACAGATATGAAAAAACCTACGGTTTGGTTGACGGCTAACGAGTTGCATCAGAGGTCAATATCGAAGGAGCATCAATGGATGAACTCAACAAGCAAATCGATAAGTTGATGGACCAGATCAGAAAGAAAAAGGCTCAACTTGCTCCCGAACTTGAGCAGAAAAAAAGTGTGCTTGGTGAGTTTGAAAAGGTGGAGAATTAGTACAAAGCCAAAAAGGTCAGTTTCCTTGGAACAACAGGCAAAATTGAATAAGACATCAAAGAAATCGAAGACAAAGTCACCAAACTCAGAAACGAGGTTGAAGGCATGGATACCAAGATTCAGCTAAACAAGCTCAAAAACGAACTAATAGACTTGAAGATGGTCAGACTAACCGAGGAAGGCTAGAACCTCAGAGGCAATGGCAAGGGTTGTGGTGGTTTCAAGAGTTGTCAATAATATGTCAAGATGAAGACCCAGGAAGGAGACAAATAGATCGCTCAATTGACAACCGAACGTCAGAGAGTAGCAGAAAGGTACATGCCCAGCATGTAGCAAAAACGTATGTTTGGTGACCTGAAGAAGTTACTTCTTGTCAAATTGCAAGCCGGCAGTGGAGGAGGTGACCATCACTTGATGAACAAAGGTTAAAGATTGGGCAACAATGTCAATGTGCTGCAGTTGTGATCTGATCGTTCAGTTGATATCCCATTCCTTATCATTATCAACACATCCATTATAACATTTATTATTTGAATAATATTTATCACTGAATCATTGATCAGTAAGCTCCACTTTTTGGATTTGATTATGGCGGTTTTTATCGAATTTGGCTAAATTCTATTTGTGCTTTTACTTGATTATAGAGAGTGCTTCATCTTATTAAAATTTCAATCGAGAACTTCTCTCGTTGACATCTTGATAAATTTACTTCTTGTCGATGAAGGCTTTTAATCTGGAGGGCTAGTTTCTCTTGGAAAG
>Ga0100379_10005692_pt1 | contig 10677 bp, 7 predicted proteins | sample CryGeymeta201503_FD_80418 | JGI IMG/M metagenome (GOLD analysis project Ga0100379, IMG submission 80418) | Groundwater microbial communities from Crystal Geyser aquifers in Utah, USA - Crystal Geyser metaG 2015-03 | ecosystem: Environmental > Aquatic > Deep subsurface > Groundwater | place: USA... | reverse complement strand
GTGCGCAGGAAATGGTCGGGGCACGAGGTGCCGAGCGGGGCCAGAGCGTCCAGCGCCGCCGAGTTGACGAACTCCAGCACCTCGGGCGCGTCGGAGAAATGCCCCACCTTGGGCGCCGCCGCCGAAATCCTGCCCCGGATCAGCGGCATCAGCCGCGCCGCTGTGGCCGCGCGGTCCGGCGCGGTCGCCACCCGCGCGCCGCCGAACGCCGGGCGGCGGCGGTTGGCCTCCAGCCAGTCGGCGGCCTTGCGGATGATGCGCAGCGTCGCGGCGTAGCTGTCGCGCGCCGTCGGCCCCCAGGTGAACAGCCCGTGCCCGCCCAGCACCACGCCGGTCAGGTGCGGATTTTCCGCCGCCAGCGCGCCCAGTTCCAGCCCCAGCTCGAACCCCGGACGGCGCCACGGCAGAAAGCCGATCTCGCCGCCGAACACGTCCCGCGTCAGCGCCTCGGCGTTCTCCGAGGCCGCCAGCGCGATCACCGCGTCGGGGTGGACGTGATCGACGTGGACGGCGGGAACGAAGGCGTGCAGGGCTGTGTCGATCGAGGCGGCGCGCGGGTTGAGGGCGAAGGTGCAGTGCGGCAGATAGCCCACCATCGCATCCTCGTGCGCCGGGCCGCGATAGAGACCCTTCAGCGCCTCCAGCCGGTCGAGATAGAGCGTTGCGAACCCGTCGAGCCCCATCGAGCCGAGATCGCCGCCGGAGCCTTTCACCCACAACACCGTCACCGGCGCGCCGGTCAGCGGGTCGCTCGCCTGCACCTTGGCCGAGGTGTTGCCGCCGCCGAAATTGGTCACCGCCAGATCGGCGCCGAGCAGGTTCGAGCGATACAGCAGCAGCCCCGGCTCATCCAGCGTCGCCGCGTGCGCCGCGTCCCACAGATCGTCCAGCGGTTGCGCGGCCATGGCGTCTCTCCCGTCGAAATGCGCTGACGACGCTATGAGCGGTTTCGCCCAGAGTCAATCATGCGCGTAATCATATTGCGCTGCAACAGCGTGTTGCATTGCACAAGTTGCGCAAATTGCTTGACCGGGGTGAGCGATCATGCAACTTCCTGAGCGCATGGAGGCGCGCATGGTCGAGAGCGAGAGGGTGCGGATGATCGCGGCGCTGGTCGCCGCGCGCGGCTTCGCGGCGGTGCGCGACCTGACCGAGGCGACCGGCGCCTCGCCCGCCACGCTGCGCCGCGACCTCGCCAAGCTGGCCGCCGCAGGCGTGGTGCGCCGGGTGCATGGCGGGGTGGAGGCGGCCGACGCGCGGCCCCGGCTGGCCACCAGCCCGTTCGACATCGGCCAGACCCGCGCCGTCGCCGCCAAGCGCGCCATCGCCCGCGCCGCCGCCGCGCTGTGCGCCGACGGCGAGACGATCATCGTCAACGCCGGGTCCACCACGTTCCAGATGGCGGCGTTCCTGCGAGAGCGCCGCCTTCAGATCGTCACCAACTCGTTCCCGATGGCGGCGGCGCTGGTCGAGACCTCCGACAACCGCGTGCTGATCCCCGGCGGCGAGATTTACCGCGAGCAGGGCATCGTGCTGTCGCCGTTCGACGACGACGCGCTGCGCCACGTCGCCGCCTGCCGCATGTTCATGAGCGCGGTCACGGTCGGCCCGCTGGGCGTGATCGAGGGCGACCCGCTGATCGCGCGCGCCGAGGCCAAGCTGCTCGACCGCGCGCCCGAGCTTGTGGTGCTGCTCGACAGCGGCAAGTTCGCCCGGCACGGCGCGCTGGCGGTGTGTCCGCTCGCCCGCGTCAGCCGCCTGATCACCGACGACGCCGCGCCGCCCGAGGCGCTGGCCATGCTGCGCGACGCGGGCGTGGCGGTGACCGTCGTCGCCCCCGATGCGGAGGACCGCGCGCTCGGCGCCGCCGCCTGAGACTGCATCAACCAACCAACCAAGAAACCGGAGGAGACACCGATGCGCCTTACCCCCAACCGCCGCCGCCTGCTGCAACTCGGCGCCGCCAGCCTTGCGGCGCCGATGCTGGGCCGCCCCGCCTTCGCCGCCGACAAGCGGGTGGCGATGGTGGTGAAGAACCTCGGCAACAGCTATTTCGACGCCTGCGCCAACGGCGCGAAGGAGGCCGCCACTGAGCTGGGCGGCATCGAGATCATCTACACCGCTCCCACCAAGCCGACGCCCGAGGATCAGATCGCGGTGATCGACAGCCTGATCGCGCAGCGGGTGGACGGCATCATCGTCTCGGCCAACGACGCCAACGCGCTCGTGCCGGTCGGAAAGAAGGCGGCGCAGCGCGGCGTCAGGATGATGTCCTTCGACAGCGCCATCGCGCCCGAGGGCCGTCTGGTGCACCTCAGCGCCTCCTCCACGCCGCTGATCGGCGCCAAGCAGGTGCAGATGATCGGCGAGACGCTGGGCTATCAGGGCGAGGTCGCGATCCTGTCCGCCGCCTCGACCATGACCAACCAGAACTCCTGGATCGCGGCGATGAAGGAGGAATGGAAGGATGCGAAATACACGAAAATGCCGCTGGTCGCGACCGTCTATGGCGACGATCAGGACGACAAGAGCTATCGCGAGATGCAGGCGCTGGTGAAGGCGCATCCCAATCTGCGCGGGGTGATCTCGCCCACCACCATCGGCATCCGCGCCGGGGCCAAGGCGATCATGGACGACGGGCTGGTCGGCAAGGTGTTCATCACCGGGCTGGGCCTGCCGTCGGAGATGAAGGCGGCGGTGCTGGCGGGCGCCTGCGACAGTTTCGCGATCTGGAATCCGGTCGAATACGGCTACGCCTCGACGATGATCATGGGCGCGCTGCTGAACGGCGCCGAGGCGGCCGAGGGCGCGACGCTGAGCATGGGCAAGAAGGGCGAGACCGTGGTCGGCCCCGACGGCGAGGCGGTGATGGGCGAGCCTTTCGTGTTCGACAAGACCAACGTCGAGCAGTTCGCCGCGATCTTCTGATCCGGCCCGCCCATCAGGCCCGTTCCGGCGCAGCCGCCGGGGCGGGCGCCTTGTCTCTTGCGGAGCCGCAGCCCCCCATGCCGCCGATCCTGTCGCTGGAAACCGTCTCCAAATCCTTTCCCGGCGTGCGCGCGCTCAACGGCGTCTCGTTCGACCTGCGCGCGGGCGAGGTGACGGCGCTGATCGGCGAGAACGGCGCGGGAAAATCCACCATCGTCAAGGTGCTGACCGGCATCCATGCGCCCGACGCGGGCGTGGTGCGGATCGGCGGCGCGCCCCGCCGCCTCGCCTCGCCGCGCGACGCCTGGGGCTGCGGGATCGCGGCGATCCATCAGGAGACGGTGATGTTCGACGATCTGTCGGTCGCCGAAAACATCTTCATGGGCCACATGCCCGGCGACGCGCGCTTTGGCGGCCGCCTGATCGACCGCGCCGCGATGCGCGCCCGCGCGCAGGCGCTGCTGCGCCGCATCGAGGCCGATTTCGACGCCGACGCACCCCTGCGGTCGCTGTCGGTGGCGCAGAGCCACATGGTCGAGATCGCCCGCGCGCTCAGCCACGAGGCGCGCGTCATCATCATGGACGAACCCACCGCCGCCCTGTCGCGCGCCGAGATCGACGAGCTGTTCCGTCTGGTCGAAAGCCTCAAGGCCGAGGGGCGCGCGGTGCTGTTCATCTCGCACAAGTTCGACGAGATCTTCCGCCTCGCCGACCGCTGGGTGTGTCTGCGCGACGGCGAGAAGGTCGGCGAGGGCGCCATCGCCGAGGCGACCGAGGCGCGGCTGGTCGGCCTGATGGTGGGCCGCCCGATCGAGCAGGTGTTCCCCAAGCGCGCCATCACGCCCGGCGCGGAGGCGCTGCGGGTGGAGGGGCTCACCAACGCGACCGAGTTCGCCGACATCTCTTTCACCCTGCGGCGCGGCGAGATCCTCGGCCTCTACGGCCTGATCGGCGCCGGGCGGTCGGAGGCGATGCAGTGCCTGTTCGGCCTGTCGCGCGCCACCGCCGGGTCGGTGACGCTGGAGGGCGCGCCGCTGATGGCGAAAAGCCCCGCCGACGCCATCGCGGCGGGTGTCGCCTATGTGCCCGAGGACCGCCAGCATCAGGGCGCGACGCTGGGCTTTGGGGTGCGCGAGAACATGACGCTGGCTTCGCTGGCGGCCCATGTGCGCGGCGGTTTTCTGTCGCGCGCCGCCGAACTGGCCACCACGCGACGCCTTGGCGCGCGGCTGGCGGTGAAGGCGGCGCACTGGGATCAGCGGCTGGCGGAGCTGTCGGGCGGCAACCAGCAGAAGGTGGTGATCGCCAAGTGGCTGGCGACGCAGCCGAAGGTGATCATCCTCGACGAGCCGACCAAGGGCGTCGATGTCGGCGCCAAGGCCGCCGTGCACGATTTCATCGGCGAACTGGCCGAGGAGGGGCTGGCGGTGATCCTGATCAGCTCGGAGTTGCCCGAGGCGATGGGGCTGGCCGACCGGATTCTGGTGATGAAGGAGGGCCGCGTCGTGCGCGCGTTCGAGCGCGGCGCGTGGTCGGCCGAAGCCATCGTCGCCGCCGCCACCGGCGCGTCGGTGGAGCGCGCGGCGTGACGCGCGAGGTCGCGCTCGCCGCGCTGATCGCGGCGATGATCGGCGCCATCGGCGCCTATGCGCCGGTGTTTCTGGCGCCGGCGAGCCTTGTCGGGATGCTCAACGACACCGCGTTCCTGTTCATGCTGGCGCTGGCGCAGATGGCGGTGATCCTGACGCGCGGCATCGATCTGTCGGTGGCGGCCAATCTGGCGCTGTCGGGGATGCTGGCAGCGATGTTTGGCGTGGAATTTCCCGACGCGCCCGCCGTGCTGCTGCTGGCGCTGGCGGCGCTGATCGGCGCCGGGCTGGGGGCGATCAACGGCGCGCTGATCGGGGCGTTGGGGATTCCGCCCATCGTGATGACGCTGGGGACGCTGGCGGTGTTTCGCGGCATGATCGTCGTGGTCGGCGGCGGCGATCAGGTCAACGCCTCGGAGATGAGCGCCAGTTTTCAGGCGTTTCCCAAGCTGACGTTTCTGGGGCTGAACAGCGTGTTCTGGATCGCGGCGGCGCTGGCGCTGGCGATGCACGTCTTTCTCACCCGCAGCCGCACCGGGCGCGGCCTCTATGCGCTGGGCGGCAACCCGGTCGCGGCGCGGTATTGCGGCATCGACCTCGGCCCCAATCAGGCGCTGGTCTATACGCTGTCGGGGGCGATCTCGGGTCTGTGCGGCTATCTGTGGGTGGCGCGCTACGGCGTGGCCTATTCCGAGATCGCCTCGGGCTATGAGCTGACGGTGATCGCGGCCTGCGTGATCGGCGGGGTGTCGATCGGCGGCGGGGTGGGGGCGGTGTCGGGCGCGCTTCTGGGGGCGCTGTTTCTGGGGGTGATCGTCAACGCGCTGCCGGTGATGCAGGTGTCGCCGTTCTGGCAGATGGCGGTCTCCGGCGTGGTGATCCTGGGCGCGGTGGCGCTGAACGCGCGCGGGTCGGGCGCGCAGGCGCGGCTGATCCTGCCGGAAGCGCGCAGGACGGGGGCGCGCAGGATGGGGGCCGCGCGATGATCGCGCGCGTTGAGCCGCCCGCCCGCGCCGCGATCCCCGACCGCGCGCCGCGCACGCTGGCCGAGACGCTGCTGCGCTGGGAAAGCGTGCTGATGATGCTGCTGGCGGCGGTGTTTGTGGCCAACGCGCTGGCGACGCCGTGGTTTCTCGACCTCTACAACCTGGCCGACGCGACCTACAACTTCTCCGAGAAGGCGATCATCGCGCTGCCGATGGCGCTGCTGATCCTGGTGCGCGAGATCGACCTGTCGGTGGCCGCCGTGGTGGCGGTGGCGGCGATGGCGGTGGGGCTGGCGGCGGGGCAGGGCTGGAGCGCGCCCGCGCTGGCGGCGGCGGGGCTTGGCGTGGGGCTGGCGTGCGGGATGCTGAACGGCGCGCTGGTGGTGGGCCTGGGCGCGCCCTCCATCGTCATCACCATCGGCGCGATGTCGCTCTATCGCGGCGTGGCGCAGGTCAGCCTCGGCGACACCGCGCTGACGCGGTTTCCGCCGGAGTTCCTTGCGCTTGGCCAGAGCTATCTTCTGGACTGGCCGCCGACGCCGCTGAGTTTTGCGCTGTTTCTGGCGCTGGCGGTCGTGTTCGGCGTCGCGCTGCATTTCACCGCGTTCGGGCGCAGGCTGTTCGCCATCGGCTGCAACCCGCAGGCGGCGCGGTTCTCCGGCCTGCGGGTCGATGCGATCCGCTTTTGGCTGTTCGCGCTGTCGGGGCTGGCGGCGGGGCTGGCGGCGGTGCTGCTGACCGCGCGCATCGGCGTGGTGCGGCCCAACATCGCGCTGGGGTGGGAGCTTGACGTGATCACCATGGTGATCCTCGGCGGCGTCTCCATCGCGGGCGGGTCGGGGTCGATCCCCGGCGTGGTTCTGGCGGTGTTCATCCTCGGCTTCGCCACGTTCGGGCTGTCGCTGCTGAACGTGCCGGGCATCGTGATCAACGTGCTGCTGGGCCTGCTGCTGATCGCGGTGATCGCCGCGCCCATCGTGATCCGGCGGCTGATGGCGGGGCGGCGCGGATGACGGCGGCGGTCATCGACATCGGCAAGACCCACGCCCGCGTCGTGCTGCTCGACGACGACGGCGCCGCGCTGGCGACGCGCAGCGTGGAGAACCGCGTGATCGGCGGCCCGCCCTATCCGCATTGCGACGCCGACGCGCTGTGGGCGTTCATCCTCGGCGCGCTGAAGGCGTTTTCCGCGCTCGGCCCCGTCGAGGCGGTGGTTCCGGTGGTCCATGGCGCCTGCGCCGCGCTGGTGGACGACGCCGGGCTGGTCCTGCCGGTCATGGACTATGAATGGACGGGGCTGGAGGCGGTCGCCGACGCCTACGCCGCGCAGCGCCCGGCCTTCGCCGAGACGTTCTCGCCGCCGCAGGCGTGCGGCATGAACCTCGGGCGGCAGCTGTTCTGGCAGGCGCGCGAGCAGCCGCAGGCCTTCGCGCGCGCGCGGTGGCTGCTGACCGGGCCGCAATACTGGGCATGGCGGCTGTCGGGCGTCGCGGCGGCGGAGGTCACCTCGCTGTCGTGCCACAGCGATCTGTGGGCGCCGCTGGCGGGCGGCCCCTCGACGCTGATGCAGGCGCAGGGCTGGGCGCGGCTCTTGCCGCCGCTGCGCCCGGCGTGGGAGACGCTGGGCCCGCCGCGCGCGGAAGTGATCGCCGCGACCAAACTTTCGCCGCAGACCCGCATTGTCTGCGGCGCCCATGACAGCAACGCCGCGCTGCTGCCGCATCTGGTGGGGCGCGCGCCGCCGTTCGCGGTGGTCTCGACCGGCACCTGGATCGTGGCGATGCACGTCGGCGGCGACGTGGCGCGGCTGGACCCGGCGGCGGACATGCAGGCCGGCGTCGATGTGCTTAGCCGCCCGACGCCGACCGCGAAGTTCATGGGCGGGCGGGAATACGCCGCCATCGCCGCAGGCGACGCCGCGCCGACGCCTGACGCCGCCTGCGCCGTGGTCGCCTCCGGCGCGCTGGCGCTGCCATGCTTCGCGGCGCAGGGCGGACCTTACGCCGGGCGGGCGGGGCGGATCGCCGGAGACTTGCCGCAGGCGCCGGGCGCAACGGCGGCGCTGGCCAGCCTCTACGCCGCGCTGATGACCGATCAGGCGCTTGACCGGCTGGGCGCGGCGGGCGAGGTGCTGGTGGACGGGCCGTTCGCGGCGAACGCCGTTTTCATGGCTGCGCTCGCCGCGCTGCGCCCCGCCGACCGCGTCCGCCCCGCCGGAGCGGCCGCCGCCGGTCCGGCAGGGGGCGCGTTCCTGCTGGCGCACTGGGGCGACCTGCGGGCGGCGCCGCCCGACGCGCCTCCCGCGGCGCCTTTGGCCGCAGACATCGCCGGCTATCGCGCGCGCTGGCGCGCCGCGCTCTAGCTGGCGTGACGCCGCCCGGCTTTGACGCCATGGTGACGCTCTCTATGCTTCGATGCGGCGAGGCGGCGCCGGGGAGCGACGCCGGGGAGCGACCATGCGGCGAGCGAATGACGATGCGGGCGCGAAGGCGACGGCGCAGGCCGCGTTCTGGCTGACCGCGCTGGCGGTGGGCGTGGCGGCGGGATACGCCGCCATCGGCTTCCGGCTGTCGATCTCGGCGCTGCAGGGGCTGTTCTACGGCGCCGACGACGCCACCATCCACAGCCACGCCGCCGACCTCAACCCGCTGGTGGTGATCGTGATCCCGATCCTCGGCGGTTTCGCGGTCGGCTGGGTGCTCAAGACCTTCACGCCCGACGGCAAGGCGCTGGGCGTGGCCGACGTGATCCACGCCGCCGCGCTGCGCGACGGGCGGGTGGACCTGCGCGCGGGCGGCGCGGCGGCGGCGGCGGCGCTGATCACCCTGTCGAGCGGCGGCAGCACCGGGCGCGAGGGGCCGGTGGTGCATCTGGCCGCCGTGATCGCCAGCTGGACCTCGGAGCGGCTGAAGCTGCACGATCTCAGCGCGCGCGACATCCTGGGCTGCGCGGCGGCGGCGGCGGTGTCGGCCAGCTTCAACGCGCCGCTGGCCGGCGCGCTGTTCGCGCTGGAGGTGGTGCTGCGCCATTACGCGGTGCACGCCTTCGGCCCGATCGTGATGGCCTCGGTGGCGGGCGCGGTGATCAGCCGCACCCATATGGGCGACGTGACCGAATTCACGCTGCCCGCGCCGACGCCGGGCTTCTACGCCGAACTGCCCGCCTTCGCGCTGCTGGGGCTTTTGTGCGGGCTGGCGGCGGTGGCGATGATGCGGGCGATCTTCGTGGCCGAGCGCGTCGGCGACCGGGTTCAGCGCCGCCTGGGGCTGAGCACCATCCAGCGTCCCGCGTTCGCGGGCGCCGTGCTGGGGGTGATCGCGGTCGGCTTTCCGCACATCATCGGCGTCGGTTACGAGACGACCTCGCGCGCGCTGACCATGGGGCTGGATTTCTGGGCCTGCGTCGCGTTCGCCGTGGTCAAGGTGGTCGCGGTGGCGGTCACCTTCGCGGGCCGGATGGGCGGCGGCGTGTTCTCGCCGTCGCTGATGCTGGGCGCGCTGACCGGCGCGGCGTTCGGCGCCGTGGCGACGGGGATATTTCCCGCCATGGCGGGCGAGGAGGGGCTCTACGCCATGGTCGGCATGGGCGCGGTGGCGGCGGCGGTGCTGGGGGCGCCGATCTCGACCACGCTGATCGTGTTCGAGATGACCGGCGATTATCAGGCCGCGATCGCGGTGATGGTGGCCACGTCGCTGGCGGCGGTGGTCTCGCAGCGGCTGGTGCGCAAGAGCTTCTTTCTCACCCAGCTTGCCCGCGCCGGGGTGGCGCTGGCGGCGGGGCCGGAAAGCTGGCTGCCGCGCACCATCGCCGTGCGCCGCCTGATGCGGCTGCGCGGTTCGGAGGACGGCGTGTCGGACAGCGCGGCGCAGGCGCTGGTCGATCAGGGCGCCTATGTCACGCAGGACGACACGCTCGCCGTCGCGCTGCCGCTGTTCGAGCGGCTGAAGGGCGCCTTCCTGCCGGTGGTGGAGCTGCGCGACGGCGCCGCGCCGGAGCTGGTGGGCGCGCTGTTCCATGTCGATGCGCTGAAGGCTATGAACCGCGTGCTGGTGGAGACCCACCAGGAAGAACACTCCTGAACGGCGCCGGAGAGCGGGCATGGACCATGACAATCACCTGATCGCGGCGCTGATGGCGGGATCGCGAGGGCGCGAGGCCGCGCCGTTCGCAGAACTATCGGGCGGCGCCGACGCCGGAACGGTGGTCTCCAACGCCGACCTCTGGGCGCGCGCGGCGCAGGTCTGCGGCGCGCTGGCCGCCGCCGGGGTGAAGCCCGGCGACCGGGTGGCGGCGCAGGTGGAGAAATCGGTCGCGGCGCTGACGCTCTATCTGGGCGCGGTGGCGGCGGGCGCGGTGTTTCTGCCGCTCAACACCGCCTACACCGCCGACGAGGTCGGCTATTTCCTGGGCGACGCCGAACCGGTGGTTTTCGTCTGCGACCCCGCGAAGGCCGGGGCGCTGGCGCCGGTCGCGCGCCGGGCGGGCGCGGCGGCGCTGATGACGCTGGACGCGGACGGGCGCGGCGGCCTCGCCGACGCGGCGGACGCGGCGCGCCCCATGGCGCCGACGGCGCGGGCCGCAGGCGATCTGGCGGCGATCCTCTACACCTCCGGCACCACCGGGCGGTCGAAGGGCGCGATGCTGAGCCACGGCAATCTGGCGTCGAACTCGCTGACGCTGCGCGACTGTTGGCGGTTCACCAGCGCCGACCGGCTGATCCACGCCCTGCCGATCTTTCACACCCACGGCCTGTTCGTGGCGACCAACATCGCGCTGATGGCGGGGGCGTCGCTGCTTTTTCACGCCCGCTTCGACGCGGGCGCCGTGCTGGCCGACTTTCCCCGCGCCACCGCGCTGATGGGCGTGCCGACGTTCTACACGCGGTTGCTGGCGCTTGAGGGGCTGACGCGCGCGGCGGCGTCGGGGATGCGGCTGTTCGTCTCCGGCTCGGCGCCGCTGCTGGCGGAGACCCACCGCGCGTGGACCGCGCGCACCGGCCACGCGATCCTTGAGCGCTATGGCATGACCGAGACCAACATGAACACCTCCAACCCCTGCGACGGCCCGCGCCGGGCGGGGACGGTGGGCCTGCCGCTGCCCGGCGTCGAGGTGATGGTGACCGACCCCGACACCGGCGCGCCGCTGCCCGCCGGTCAGACAGGGATGGTCGAGGT
>Ga0100379_10005682_pt1 | contig 10683 bp, 10 predicted proteins | sample CryGeymeta201503_FD_80418 | JGI IMG/M metagenome (GOLD analysis project Ga0100379, IMG submission 80418) | Groundwater microbial communities from Crystal Geyser aquifers in Utah, USA - Crystal Geyser metaG 2015-03 | ecosystem: Environmental > Aquatic > Deep subsurface > Groundwater | place... | reverse complement strand
GTCAGCGAGACAACGACCTGCTTGAGTAAATTTTGTCTGATGGTCTGGAAGTCTAATTGTCTTGCGGTCTGCTTGTCTGAAAGCCTGGCGGTCTTATTTCCTCTCCCTTCGACCAGCTGTGAAGTACCTACTCAACCTGAATATGGTCTTAGCAGCTCAGGGACCGGAGCTCACAATCTCGCCATCTCGCAACCTCGAATCCTCGCAATCTCGATAACTCGAAAACTCGTTACCTTTGCCCCATGCGCAAGGTCAATTTCCAAGAACTAGGAACCATGCCTTACCAAGAGGCGTGGGAGTATCAGGAAAAGCTGTTTGCTGAGAACGTCGCCATCAAGCTGGCCAAGCGGAAAGCAGAAGTGGCGGAAGAAGCCTATGTCGGTCCGGATACCACAGACTACCTTCTGTATGTCGAACACCCGCATGTCTATACCTTGGGGAAATCAGGTCACCTGGAAAATCTCCTAGTCGATGAGCAAGGCTTAAAAGATATTGATGCCAGCTTCGTTCCTATCAATCGGGGAGGAGATATCACCTACCATGGTTACGGACAATTGGTGGCTTACCCCATTTTCGACCTAGAATATTACTTTACGGATATCCATAAATTCCTGCGCTACCTCGAAGAAGCGATCATTCTTACCTTAAAGGATTTTGACATTCAGTCAGGAAGAATTGACGGTTTGACAGGTGTTTGGTTGGATTTTGACGATTCTGACAGAGCCAGGAAGATTTGTGCAATGGGCATTCGTTGTTCGCGGTGGATTACGATGCACGGGCTTGCGTTGAATGTAAATACTGACCTTTCATACTTCGGACACATAGTGCCATGCGGCATTGACGATAAGGCCGTTACCAGCATGCAAGTGGAGTTAGGGCATGAGGTTTCGATGGATGCGGTCAAAGAGCGGGTGAAATACCACATGGCGCAATTGTTTAGCACTGCCTTTGCAGAGGTAGGGATATAAAAATTACTAAATTAGAAACATGAAAACAGTTTGGATCGTATTGGGTAGCATTGCCGCCTTTTTTTTACTTTTCTTTTTGTACGCAAATAGCGTCTATAATAAGGCAATCACCTATGATGAGGCAGTCAAAGAAAAATGGGGCTATGTTCAATCTGCTTACCAAAGGAGAGCGGATGTCGTTCCTCAGTTAGTTGCTACAGTTAAAGCAGCTGCTTCAAACGAAAAAGAAATTTTATTGGGTGTAACGCAAGCGAGAGCTGGAATTGCATCATACGAAGATAACCTGCCACAACTACAAGGTGAGATTAAATCGGCACAGAGTCCAGCACAATTGCAAAAGGTAGATAAGACCATCAATAATGCAATCAATCTAGCATTTGAGGCCTATCCAAATATTCGCTCAACGGAGAATTTCTCCATGCTTCAATCTCAATTAGAAGGAACTGAAAATCGAGTTAAAACAGAACGCGATAACTATACCTCAGCCATTAAGGACTACAATGCACAAATTCGTGGATTGATTCGAGGATGGGCATTAAGCTTTATTGGAAAAGCGGATGAATTTGAAAAGAAAGAAGGCTTTGAAGCGATTACTGAAAACGCCGAACAAGCGCCAAATGTTGATCAGCTACTTAATGACTAATGGGATTACTCAGTAAGAAATTTTTAAACGAAGCCGAAGAGGCACAGATATTAGCCGCCATTCAAGAGGCAGAAAAGGACAGCTCCGGAGAAATTCGTTTGCATATTGAACCTTACTGCAAGATGGATGTGATGGACAGAGCAGCCGATTTATTCGGATTATTAGAAATGCATAAAACGGCACTCCGCAATGGGGTGCTCTTTTATTTGGCCTATGAAGACCACAAATTTGCCATTTTAGGGGATGGTGGAATCAATGCCAAAGTGCCTGCCAATTTTTGGGATGAAATAAGAGATACTGTAACCAGTGAGTTCAAAGCAAAGAACTATGCCGAAGGCCTAAGTAAAGGCATTCGCATGGCTGGAGAACAACTCAGTGCTCAATTTCCTTATCAATCAAACGACAAAAACGAACTCAGTGACGAGATTTCATACGGTTAAACCTTATCTATTTAGTTTTCTATTTTTACTTTTCTCGCTTGCTAGCCTGCAGGCAAAGGAGTTTCCAAAGCTCATTGAAGGCAAACGCGTTTATGACCTTGCTAATGTCTTGAGCGATCAAGAAGAAGGTCTGCTTGAGCGTAAAATTGTAGCCTACCAAGACAGCACCTCTTCGCAGATGGTTATTCTCATCGAGCAAAGTTTAGAAGGAGACGATGATTTCCTCTATACCCAGCGACTTGCTGAAGCGTGGGGTATCGGACAAAAGGGAAAAGACAATGGACTTATGATTGCGGCGTTTATGGCCGATAGAAAGTTGCGCATCCAGGTAGGACGTGGTCTAGAGCCCGTGGTTACCGATGCGGTGAGTCATAGTATCATCAATGATATTATGAAGCCGGCCTTTCGTCAAAAAGCCTACTACCAAGCATTTGACCAAGCCCTAGACGCTGTATTTGCGGCATCGAAGGGTGAGTTCAAGGGCGATGGAGGCCGGAAAGGTAAAAAAGCTCCAGTACCCGCTTTAGGTATCATCATTTTTGTCATCATCATGATCATTGTTCTCTCTCGCCGAGGTGGCGGAGGATTTGGTGGCGGACTAGCCGGTGGATATATGGCAGGACGTATGATGGGCGGCGGCTACGGTAACTTCTCATCCGGTGGCGGCGGCTTTAGTGGCGGCGGCGGATTCGGCGGAGGAAGCTTCGGCGGCGGTGGCTCTGGCGGAGGCTGGTAGGGGCGCTTCGCGAGTTTGAGTGTGGAGAGCGGAGAGCGTGGTGTTTGTCAAAGTTTCGTCAAAATGCGCCATGCTCATTGTTTCCTTTTAAAATTCTTAAGAACTTGCTTCCATGCTTGAGCAATTGGATTTAGAGCGGGTATTGGTTTTGGATATTGAAACGGTCTCTCAAAAACCGGATTTTGATACCCTCGATGCGACTACCCAAGACTTATGGAAACTGAAGGCGGCCAACCTCAAGGGAGCTGATCAACAGACGCCAGAAGAACTCTACGGCCGTGCGGGTATCTATGCTGAGTTCGGCAAGATTGTCTGCATCTCAGTAGGGATATTTCGCGCTTATGATTCCCATTTCCAATTTCGGGTGAAGTCCTTTTATAGCGATGATGAAAAGGAACTCCTGGAACAATTTGCGGAGTTACTTAATGGCAGTTTCGATAATAGTCGCTTCTTATTGGCCGCGCACAATGGCAAGGAATTCGACTTCCCTTATCTATCCCGAAGAATGACCATTCACGGAATGAAATTGCCTTTGCTCCTAGATACACCGGGTAAGAAGCCGTGGGAAGTTCCTCATCTGGATACCATGGAATTATGGAAGTTTGGCGACTACAAAAGCTTCACCTCCCTCAAGCTCTTGGCGCATATTTTTGATATCCCAACACCCAAAGATGATATTGATGGTTCGCAGGTCGGACAGGTCTATTGGGAAGAGAAAAACCTGGAGCGTATTCGTATCTATTGCCAGAAAGATGTAATCACTGTGGCCCAGCTCTTACTTCGTTTTATGGGCAAGCCACTTTTGAGTGAAGAAGCGCTTATCTTTGCCGACCAAGAAGACGCCTGATTTGAATTTACTTACCCCAACCAACTGGAAAGATTACGAGCTAATCGATTGCGGAAATTTTGAAAAACTAGAACGTTTCGGACGTTTTGTTTTACGCAGACCTGAACCCCAAGCTATTTGGGATAAAGTCCTCGATGAAAAGGAATGGAAGGCATTAGCCGATGGAACCTTTTCGCAAAATGGCTCCCATAATGGTGAATGGGTAGCGCCAAAAGTCCCTACGAATTGGAATATCCATTACCAATACAACGGACTTAAAATGCGTATGAAGTTGGGCATGACCTCCTTCAAACACGTGGGCATCTTCCCAGAGCAAGCAGCCAATTGGGATTTCATCTACGACTCAGTCGAGAAGATGCGCATCAAAGAACCTAAAGTATTAAACCTTTTCGCCTATACAGGCGGAGCATCATTAGCAGCCAAGGCAGCTGGGGCAGATGTGGTTCACGTCGATTCAGTAAAACAAGTCGTAAGCTGGGCCCGCGATAATATGGAGCTCTCCGACTTAAACAATATCCGCTGGACCGTAGAAGACGCTCATAAATTTGTAAAGCGTGAAGTCAAGCGTGAAAAAATCTACCAAGGAATCTTGCTCGATCCACCGGCTTATGGTATCGGAGCAAAAGGCGAACGTTGGAAATTGGAGGAGAGTCTGAATGAAATGCTCACTGACCTCGCCCAGCTCCTTGATCCTAAAAATCATTTCTTCTTACTGAATGTTTATTCTCTAGGCTTATCAGCACTTGTTGCTGAGAACCTCATCAAATCTCATTTCCCCAAAGCCACCATGGTGGATACCGGAGAGTTATACCTGAAGTCAAAATCTGGAATGAATCTACCACTCGGCGTCTACGGACGATTTTCGAGTAGTTTGTAGAGCCCTTCGACTCGGCAAAAAGCCTCGCTAATCCTTCGTTTCCTACGTCAGCTATGGCTTACGCAGTACACCTCCGCCTAACAGCTCCGGCGCACGAGGTCAGGGTGACGGCTTAGTTTTAGTGAGAGATTTTTGTCTGGCTATCTGAAAGTCTGGCTATCTGAAAGTCTGGCTATCTGAAAGTCTGGCAATCTGAAAGGTCATATATCTGGCGGTCTATAGGTCGTCTGCTTAACCTGTTCACTACCAATTCTGACGTTGCGGCTTGCTTAAAAAAGCACGGACTCCCATGGTGAAATAAAAGAAGAAAAAGTAAAGATCGAGGAGCGGCAGAAAGTAGAGTAATGAAGTTTCTTTCAAACGTTTCATCGCAAATCCATAGACGAAGTATTGAGAAATCAATCGACCTAGATAGATGTAAACAGGGACGAGGAAGAAATAATTCTTCTGAATAGGCATGCAGAAATAGATCGCTGCTGCCAAGCTCACGTAGAAGAGGGTATTTGAAATATGCAATCCGGCCAATCTTCTTTTACTGCTTCCGGAATAATGTTTGCCAACACCCAAGTGCCTGTTTTTCTGCTTGATCCAATCACCATAAGAGTCTTTGGGTGCAGATTCTACGAAGGCATCAGGTTCAATACAGATGGAAGTATTTGAATTTGTAGCTGTTTCGTTGATGAATAAATCATCATCGCCAGCGAGGATATGGTTATGAGAGGCAAAGCCCTTAACAATGAAGAATAATGTTTTCCGATAGGCCAAGTTTCGTCCAACGCCCATATAGGGTTTTTTCGCCAAAGCAAAAGATAGGTATTGCAATGCGGTATAAAAGGTGTCGAATCGAATGAGTAGATTTAATATGCTCGATTTCTTTTCATACGGCGAATAACCTAGGCTGATTTGTTTCTTTTCGCTAAACGTTCCGGCCATCGAGCGAATCCAATTCCGGCTCATAGGGCGACAATCGCTGTCGGAAAGCAATAACCACTCATTATTGGCGGCCTTAATGCCTAAAGTTAAGCCGAATTTCTTTCCCTTTGGATAGCGTTCTTGCTCAACAATTTTTACCACTTTTAGGCGCGCATGTTCCGCTTCCATCTGTTCGAGGTATTCTTGGCTTTTATCCCATGATCCATTATTGACGATGACGACCTCAAAATCAGGATAATCTTGATCCAAAAGCGATTCTAAATTGGCCTTGAGGTTTTGGTATTCGTTCCGGGCGACGACAATCACAGATACAGCGGGCAAATGATGATGTCCATTGTCCTTAGGTTTGAACGTGGAAAGGCGCACAAAATATCGGAAGTGAAAATAGAGTTGCCAAGCGGTGATTACACCTAAAACACCAATAGATAGATAGGCTAGTTGCATAGGAATATGCAAAAATAGCCTCTTGGCGCCTGCTCTTATTCACCGATGAGGGCTATTCTTTCCACATATTTGATGGATTGTTGTCTATTCAGAGCATAACCGTGTCTGTTGAGGATGCTAAGAGGTAATAGCGGTGCGATTCTGCCCAAAAACTTGAATTTTTGCGTAAACGTATGGCGCCTGTGGATTTTTTACTTGGTTGGTAATGTTTTATTTAGGTTTTTTGCACCTTCAACTATGAGAAACGTTTCATTGAAATCCTTCTTTTTATTCCTTGCTATGATTTGCCTTACGGCAGCAGCTCAAGCGCAAGAACTCCGTAATACAGGTATGGCATCCACTTATGCCTCTTCCGATGTGGGTATGCCAACTGCAAGCGGCGAATTATACGAAAGCACTGCTTATACAGCTTGCCATGCGACTTTGCCTTTCGGTACTGTGGTAAAAGTGACGAACCTTAGAACCAATAAATCTGTATTGGTCACAATAAACGATCGCTTCGATTATAAGACTAACCGCGTAATTGATGTGTCTCACGCAGCAGCCAAAGAATTGGAATTATTCTCCAATGTAGCTCCTGTGGTAAGCATTGAGGTTGTTTCTTGGCCAACCGAAGAAACAAAAACAGAGCAAACTACCAACGAAGGCTAGTTGCTAAGTACCATTTTTCTGATACACCTTTCCAGGTAAACTGCGGATTAATCCTTTTAATTCGAGTTCTAACAGATTCAGTGATAAGTCGCTGGATGAAATTGCATCATGCTGACTTAACGCATCGATATGCCATTTCTTCTTTGTTTCAAATAGCTGCATGATAGTATCTTCCGCAGGACTCAGTTCAAATACAAGTTGTTGTTGAATGGGCATTTGTTCTTGGTCCCAGCCCATGTATTGCATCAAGTCATCGACCGATTCCAATAATGCGGCCTTATTTTTTTTGATTAAGAAATGTACTCCTTCTTTCCTTGGGTCTCCAACTTGGCCGGGCACTGCAAATACATCCCGGTTATATGAATGGGCGAGATAGGCTGTAATCATCGCTCCTCCCTTAAAAGGAGTTTCTACTACTATAGTGGCATCACACATTCCTGCAACGATGCGGTTTCTGCTAGGGAAGTTCTCGCGATCAGGCCGGGTAGCAATCGGGTATTCAGTTAATATTCCGCCATTATTAAGCATTTCTTTGGCCGTTCCTCTGTGTGCCGCTGGGTAAATTTGATCATGGCCATGCGCCACAACCCCAATTGTTGTAAGATTATGTTTCACGGCAGCGCGGTGGGCATAGATATCAATACCATAGGCAAGTCCGCTAACTACGGCGCAGTTTAATCCGTGTAAATCTGAGACGAATCTTTCGGTAAAAAGTCGGGCTTCGTCGCTGCATTTTCGGGTGCCTACGATGCTGATCATTCGAGGCATATTGAGGTTGGCTTTTCCCTGAAAGTAGAGGAGCAGCGGGGCGTCGGGATTTCGTTTGAGTCGCTGCGGGTAGGAGGGTTCATGAAATCGAATGATGTCAATACCTTGCTTCTTCGCATACAGTAATTGCTTCTCGGCTCGCTCAAAATCCCTAAACGCCAACACACGCTCCGCCACAAAAGTGCCTATTCCCGGTACCTTCTCGAGTTTTCCTTTCGACGTTGTGAATACCTCCTTGGCACTGCCCACATAAGCAAGTAAGTTCTTAGAAAGTACCGGCCCAACATCCGGAATCATCGTCAAGGCAATCGTAAAATAAAGCTCTTCATTGTCCATCGAAGGTAAGTTCTTACCTCCACCGAAGAATGGCAATAGGACGAGCTTTTCTTGACCTTATGATGACCTGGTTTTTACCCAATTATGACATTCAGGTAGAAAATAATGAAAAGCGTAAGTGGTAATCTAGCGGACAATCCGAATTGTCTTCATTGTGTTTTTCGCATAAACCCTTACCCAATAAATTCCTGGGGCCAGACTGCTTTTATCAATTTTTAAAGGCTCAACAGCACCTGGGATATCACGTAAAATTTGGCCGCGTGCATTGAGTAAGCTAAGCTTTTCAATTTCTTCATGCGACTTTATCATCCAATAGGTGGGATGGTTGAGCACCTCAATCTCCAAATTCATTTCTGGAGAGACAAGTGTGTTGGCTGGACCTTTTTCTTTAAAATAGTAGAATGATTTTTCTATAACAGTCACATTATTTCTCAATAACTGAACCTTCCAGAGCCCATCCGTACCATCAATTGGAGTATTGATATAAGTCCAGTAGTAATAATACCACCAGTTTTTTTCTAGCCGATTGGCATAGTCAAACCACAGGATTCCATCTGGGGTATACCAGCGAATTTTTAGCGAATCTCCTGTTCTTAATCCGCCATGCAGACTCCAAAAACTAATGGCTTCATCCTGCTTATAAAAGGTGTCAATATTGGCGAGGCCTTCTTTTAGGGTATCGAGCTTGGGCTGGAAATTGACCAAGCCAGCATCCCAGGTAAAAAAGCTTGAATCATAGGGTATGGATTTGGTCCAATAGCTGAATGCATTTCCACAAGGTCCTTTAAATGGATCGATATAATAGCTTGAGTCATACCAGAGCTCAAAATGTAAATGTGGATCCGAACTGTTTCCGCTGCTCCCTACCTGACCAAGCACTGATCCGGGAAAAATGGTGTCGCCAAGTTTAACGTTTATGGAGCCATTTTTTAGGTGGCCATAATACGATTGAAGCTTATTGGCATGGGAGAGTCCGATATAGTTGCCAAGTCGCTTCGCTGTATCGGATGTTTTTTCGCGATCGAATAGCCCATCCTGTAGCGCGATAACGATTCCTGTATCGATTGCAAGAACATCAATCCCCGCATCCATACTTGAAAAATGCTTGATGACAAAGTCGGTGCCTTGATGTCCGTTATAGCTCTTATCTAAACAATGGTGGTCGAGTACTTGACTGCCTGCACCCCAATCTACATAATTTACAATGATGAAGTCTGATCCATACGTGCCTGCAATCGGTAGGACAAAATGACCTTGTCCGATTAGTCGGAAAGCATTTAAGCATAGAATTGTAGCGAGAATTAATTTTCTCATCCAATCGTATTCCTGTACTTATTTAGTGACAATGATTTTTTCGCTAAGAATGCGAGTAGAATCATTCTCGATGATTAAAAAATATGCTCCTGCAGGCAATGGGCTAGTTGAAAAACGGAATCGATTTAATCCAGCTTTTGTGCGGTCTTTTAACAGGACAGTGATGACCTTCCCATTCATGTCGAGCACGCTAAAGGTAAGATCTTGCTTGGATTCTAGGGTAAATTCAACTTCAAAATACGCAGCAGAAGGATTTGGGTAGATCAAAACTTCCTGGGCCATTGGTTTTGGAGCAATCGAAAGCGTTGGGTCTGAATTGTTGACTTTGGCAATGGTCGTCCGATTGATTCGGTCTCCATACGTGCCCGCCATCCAATAGGTGCGGTCTTCGTTGTATTTGCGCTGAATGCCAGAATAATCGCCCCAGCGTTCAAATGAATCAGCCAATTCATTGATATAGTCTTTTCCTTCTTTTACTCGGGTTAGTTCAGAAAACTGTCCTGAATAGTTCATCAATACCGTGGATGTTCCAGGGAAGGTATTCTCCGATACATGGGAAACGGTCAAGATGGCGGTATGATCATCGGGGTTACCGGAACCCGCATAAGCGATATCTGGATAGCCAAGGTCTAAGGTGTCATAGCTAAGGATATAGATTTTTGCCTCTGAGGCTGTCGGGTCTACAACACCATAATAAATTCCCGCAGCATTATTCAAAGGGTCGATAGTATTTCCAGCAAAATGAATTAACCCATTCTGATGCATCGCAGTAAGTACCCGTGCATCATTGGTTTCTAGGTATTCACCTTTTGGCTGTTTGGCAGATGGCGGCACTCCGTACGGTTTATTGCAACGTACAAAGCGGGTGGTAATTTTCGCGTTTCCAGAACGTACTGAGTTAGATATGGTATGGATGAATAAACTGTCGTTGCTTAAGTCACCTGGACGAACTGAGAGAAAATAGCTTTCGGGTCCGCTAGGTTTCATGCCGCCTTGCGAAGGGCAAATACTCCACACATTTTTTCCTTCAAATTTGATGTCTGTCCATAATATATTTTGAATAGAGTCACCTGCATAGCCATCCTCTAAATCCATCTGCCAAATAATGCTTTGACGAAATCCATCTTTCCATCCTTTATCATCTTCCAAGAGGTTTAGGGTGAGGAAAACGTCCTTATCACTGATGCTTATAATGGGGTAGTCAGACCAGGAATCATCTCCTAAAGGGTCGCCGGGTAGTTGATAGAAGTTCCAGTTTTGGGTGGGGTCATTGCTTTGAGAAAATCCAATAATTGGCGTGCTTGTCGAGCTGGTTGATCCGTTCAAGAATACGGCAATATAGCGGTCGTGGTTTGGGTCGTACGACACACGTGGGTCGAAGGTGCGGTCCATATCTCCTAATTCTTTGGCGAAGAAGGCGAGTGATCCGGTTTTTTTGATTTTGCCCGTGGAATCATACACAAAAAGGGTGCTATTAACCACGCTGATGATGAAGCCATTGTTCCCAATACACATGTCATTATCATTCGGTGTACCCGCACTGATATTTCCATTGAATTCAAATTCGAAGGTTGGGGCAGGAGCAGGAGCTTTCCGTTGCATAGCGCCTTTCGTTTTTGTGCTCGCCGAGCGGATACTATCGATATATGCCTTCTTAAGCTGATAGTTTCCAGCAGGCGATGGGGCAGTTTCTATCGTCTGAATACTGGGGTCGTAGTCGGGGGCG
>Ga0100379_10005680_pt1 | contig 10685 bp, 14 predicted proteins | sample CryGeymeta201503_FD_80418 | JGI IMG/M metagenome (GOLD analysis project Ga0100379, IMG submission 80418) | Groundwater microbial communities from Crystal Geyser aquifers in Utah, USA - Crystal Geyser metaG 2015-03 | ecosystem: Environmental > Aquatic > Deep subsurface > Groundwater | place... | reverse complement strand
TTGCCAAAAATATACTATAGTTTAAATTATGATAATTAATTATAATATTAATTAATTTTATAAATTATAAATGTTTATTTATGTATTATAATTAATATATAATAACAAATCCACTTATATTAAAATCTAACAATTCGAAGTACATCCTTTTTTATTCTTTTTCTCAGTATCGCCTTGACCTAATATTAAACTATTTCTTTGTTCAAAACATTCCTCTTTAATTATTTTCTCAGCCATTTTATTAAAACTGTTTGCTATATTTACATTTGATAAAGATGATGTTTCTGCAAAGTCTAAATCGTTCTTTATTGCAAATTCTTCTCCTTCTTTAAAGGATACTTTTCTATCGTTATCCTCATCACATTTATTTCCTATTAGCATAATATTTACTTTATTTTCAATATTTGATCTTAACTCACTTAGCCATGATTTAATACTTTTAAACGATGATTTATTAGTAATATCATATATTAAAAATACGCCATTGGACCCTTTGTAAAATGTTTTTGTGATTGATTTAAACTTTTCTTGTCCTGCTGTGTCCCAAATTTGAAGTTTTATTTTATAATCGTTTACTTTCATAAATTTTGCTCTTAAGTCAATTGCTATTTAAATATATATATATATATATATAGATATTATTAAATTTTATTAATACCTAGTGTAGAAACATGACGATCAGCAAATGTGTTATCTACGAATCGTAAAATAAAACAAGATTTTCCTACGTTTGAATCCCCAAGAACTAAAATTTTGAAAAAGTAATCGGGAGATTCTGTTGAGTTATTATTCATTATATTATATAATTACAAATTAGACAATAATGTAACACATTATTAATTTTAACTTTACAGAGTTATAAAAAAACTAAATAAAAACAATAATATTTATTAATATAATTATTATTTAATACAATACCAAATAATACTAATCAAAAATACATAAATACTTAATTATAAAATAATTTATTAAATAATTTATAATTTCAATAAGAAGTTTAAATTCAAAACTAAATTCAACATGAAACAAGTCTTTTCTAAACTAAAAAAGTCTCCGTTTATCGGATGTGATATAGATGGAGTATTAAAAAAAGGAAAATTAGCTATACCAAAAGCAGCGGAAAGTATTAAATTTATTCGTGATAAAAATATTCCATTACTTCTTATTACAAATGCTGGTGGGAACTTAGAATCAGTACATGCTAGTTATATTAATAGTATATTAAATTTTCAAAATGATGAAAAGTATAAAATTAAAGACAATGAAATAATACTATGTCATTCACCAATGCGAAGTTTATATAATAAGTATAAAGATAAGCTAATATTGATATCAGGAATATATAATTACGAAGATGTAATTAAACAATATGGTTTTAATAATTTCATAACTGTTAATGAATATGCTCATATATTTCATAAAGAGTTACTACCTAATAAGCGATTTTATACTAATAATATTGATAAATTATATACAGAGTATAGAAAAAGAGTTGAGAAAAGATTAAACATAAGTTTGGATAAATTTCCTAAAGTAGACTGTATATTTAATATGACTGATATTAGAGATTTATTTGAATCTGTTCAGGTAAGAAGATAGTATTAATTAAACAAATAATGAAGAAATAATGAAGAAATACTTAAAATATATTTAATATTACTTCTACTAGATTAGTTCTGATATTTTAATATCAAGAGATGGAATTCCTGGAACTATAAGAAAGAATCATGAGCCACAAACTGTTGACTTACATATTGGACAAAGAGATTTAGTTTACAGAGATGTATTTCATCTACCAAGATTTGGAGGAGGTAAGAACTTAATGATCAATGATATATAATAATAATGACTTACTTAATATCTTTTAAATTTTTTACAATTCGTTTAATAATTATTTTTAATAATTTTAGGAGATATGATTACAATGCTTGAAGTTCTATTTAAAAAACAATATAATAAAGCTTTAGAGTTTACTGTTCATGGCAAACCCTTTCCTATTATGTTTAATTATGCAAGTAATTTATTAATATAATTTTCAAAAGAAAATCTGTTACAGAAAAATAATCCTAATCATGAAGTAAGTAATTATTATATGATTGGTGATAATCCTAACGTTGATATAAAAGGAGGGAATGAAAATGGATTTACTACAATATTAGTTAAAACAGGAGTATTTCATTCAGATGAGCCTAATTGTCCGAAAAATCCTGCAAATTATTGTGTGAGTGATATTAATGAAGCAATTAAGCTTATAATTGAGTTAGAGAAATTATGAAATTATAGATATTGTTTTATTATTTAAATAATAGAATGTAATCTAATTTTATATAGATTAAAGATATTAAATGTTTTATATGTTCATAAAATCAAATGTTAATGCTTAAAGATTAATACAAGTATTTAATATTAAAATATTAGCAATTATTATACTAAATTAAGTATATTAATAAACAAAACAAAATAATTTAAATTATAAAATTAAATAAAACACTTATTATGTTTAATAGTCAAAATTATGTCAAATTAAATGAGTAATAACTTGTAATTCTTTATAATTACATTATTTAAATTCCGACTTTTTCAAGTTTTGGTACATCGTTGCTAATAATATGATTGTTTCTTAAGTTTAATACGGTTGTATGTGGAGTTTCAACTTCTCTTACCTATTTTTATATTACTAAATTATATTACTGTATTCAGAACACCTAAAATGGGTTTGTTAGTTTGTTGAATTTTAGTTGAGATTTTTCCAGTTAATCTATCCATAGTAGTAACGTGTCTTTCTTCAAGACTATCTCCTAAATGTACGGGAGTTTTAACAACTGCTTCATGTCTGTAAATTGCATCAATCTTTGCCTTTGGTTCTGAATTATGTTAAAATATATTATACCAGCTAATTTTGGTTTAATAATTAATGAAGCATCTGGTGCGGTATTTAAGAAATTTCCAGCAACAACTTCTTTTGGTTGAACTTCTTGTGAAAAGTTTTTAATTGGGGTGATTGGAATTCCTGAGAGCATTCCTTGTCTCATAAGATCATGACTACCTCCGACAACGGGTGGTACTGGTCCGTATTGATTAGCTGAAGGGTTTGATCCAAAATGGTCTGATAAATCGTTTGCTCTGGGTGGTCCTTGTTTTTTATAAGCAAAAGCAAAATTTGATAAAATAGTTAAACATAGTATTGAAGCAATAATCATCTTCATTTATTATAAATTTATATTAATAATATTAATTAACATTATATAATAAAAAATTAATTATAAGCTTTCTAAACTTATTCTAAACAAATTAGTAAATTTAATATAAATTACAATTCTTTAAATTATATAATTTTTTAATAAATGAAGTTATTTGGAAAAAATTTTAACATTCTTTCTCTTTGGATTTTATTAATTTTGCTAGTTAATGTTGAATTAACAAATATAGGAGAAGCTGTCTCAGAATTAAATGGGGCAGAAATTCAAAATCAATATAGTAACACTGTGCATGTAGGTGAATTCACAGCAGAACAACAGAAAAAGTTCGATAGTATTAAGAAACCAGATTTACCTCTTGAAATGTCAGACGATATAAGATTTATGCAAAGAGAGATTTCAAAAGCTTATTCAGCAGCTAGAAACGAAGCTAATCCCAGATTTGCTGAAGCTGAAGCAATGAATAAGAAATTTATGAGCTTATTCCCAGAAGATAAAAGAGACGTAGGTGTCCCAGTTAATCGTGCAGGGTAATATATTTATATTAAAATAAGATTTTCTGATGAAACAACAATTCCTATTAATAATGCATGGTCAAATTCAGTATATACTTTTAGATTCTGGTGGTGGTGGAGAGAATATCCAGCTAGAAATGTAAGATTATATAATAAAAATAACTAATTTATACTAAATTTAGGCTATTTACGGACATAGTTATTGGTGTTCAACCGGTAGACACGGTCAAAACGATATTATTATATGGGAAGCCCAATTTAATGAATTAACAAGAGTTCACGGTATTAATTTAGTTTGGGCTTATGCACCAAAAAGATACGCAATTGAATATAGTAGAGATGGAACAACTTTTAAAACATTAGTTGATTGGAGAGACGCAATTGTAGGAGGAACTCACTCGTGGTGGCAAAGCTTAATTCCCGCCTTAAAAATGGCCTCTAGGTCTTTCCCTGATAGAATTACTTTTGACAATCCAGTATTTGTAAGAAAAATAAGAGTTATTATGAAAGGACCAGTCAATTACTATTACGGTTTATATAGAGTAGACATTTTCGTTAAAAACTGGACAATGGTTATTAAAAACACAACTGAAGGACAATGCAAAGAAGATTGTTGGGTTGTTAACACAGTAAGCCCTACTAATGGATCACCTGTTAAAACTGCTGACTGTGTAGGAAGTATTGGATACAGTGAAAATAGAGAACTGTTTACTTTATTATATGATTCAAGAATAGTTCATACAAATTCAGGTTTATGTGTTGTTTCAGGCTATGATAAAAATGTAGTACTTCAAAATTGCTATTGGGCTGAATGGGCACATGATGGAAGACATAAGTTCAACTTCTGGCCTGATGGAAGAATCACCCCTCAATATGCACCTGATGAATGCCTTTTTAAACCATTAGACGAAGCATCAGTTAGTATTGAAGAAAAAGCAATCGCAGAAGCATCATCAGAAATTGCCGATGGAGGACATAACGCCGTAAGAGCTATTGATGGAAATGAAGTTTCATATTATGCATCAAACCCAGGAGATACTGTTGTAACCATTACTTTATACTTCAGAAACTGGGAAAGTATGAATGATTTAACAATCAATTGGAAATATGTTGCTACAAGTTTTGATGTATATGCTTATACTTTAGAAAATGGTTGGAAATTATGTTTGAAAATAACGGGAAATACTATTAAAAAGAACAATCTTAAACTAAATAGAATTAACGCTAGAGCAATTCAAATTAAAATGAATTCAACCAAAGAAAAATTTTTAGGAAAAACAATTTACGGATTAACCGGTTTATCAATCTCAGACGGAGCTTTTAATATGAAAAGAAAAAGATGTGACGACGTTCAAAAAAGTATTAGAGAATGGATTCTTGACGATCAATGGTATATGTATGTAGGAAATAAAAAACCTTATATGGATGCTTATAATGAACTCAGTAAGACTTATTTAAAATTAAGAAAATTAAACAGACTTATTAATGAGGATTTTATACCTGCTAAAAAAGCACATACTAAAGCTCAACAAATTGCATCATTATTAGAAACAACAGAAAAAGCATTAGCAAATCTATTATCAAAAATCAAGCTATTTAAAACAGAAAAATATGCCCATAAAAACTTAGATTTTGAATCAGTAATTACCCAATTCCATCAAGAATATTATTATCCATACTTCCCTAAACCAAACGACGAAAGTACCGGAGCTCCTCAAATTGGTTCAGTTTTCACCTCACCCGGAAAAGATTGCTGGCATATAAGACAATTAATTCCTTTTAAGAAATCAGGATTTTACTGGATTAAACCCAGATGCACAAAGAAAGCAATTGAAGTCTTTTGCGATTTTTCAATTGATCAATTAGGAACCTCACTTTATTTATGGACTTCTCCCGACTCAACTATTAATACTCCAATTGTAGATGTTCCAATTAATAACATTAAAGATATTTCAAAACAATGTGCCAAACAAGGTTTATACCCAATTGAAATCCATAATAGAAATGTTGTAAACAGAATTATTCAATACCTCCAAGCAAAAGGATATGATCTTTCCTTATCAATTGTCTATCCTCTTGGTTATGACTGGGGATGTGAAAACCAAAAATGTAGAAAAAATTATAAATCTATTAACAGCAAACAAAGTCCAAGTGTATTAAGCTACTTTCAACGTGCAGACCCAGCAGTATGGAACTTAAATAAACTTAAGAAATTTTCAATGATCGGTCTTGGATATGATGTTATGGCTAAGCCTTATTTCTTTAACTTAGGAACACCAGAAGCAAAAATCGGAGCCTTAATTTGCTCAACTAATGAACATACTCCACCTCTATCAGACCCAACTGAAGCATCATTACAATGTTCAGATATATTATCAGGAAATGCCAAAATTGATGGATCAATCGGAACAAAAATTAAAGTTTTATGCCCTTCATTCTGTGCTGAAAAAAGTGAACATAAAATATATGGAAAAGAAACTTATTCAGATAACTCTAGTGTTTGTAGAGCTGCAATTCACGCAGGAAAAATCAGCGATAGTGATGGTGGTTCAGTTATGCTTGTTATCGGACCTTCATACCAAAATTACGAATCTTCTACTGCTAATAACCTTAAGACCACTGAATATAAACTCAAAACTAATAAATCTTTCACTTTAGAAAGTGTAGATGAGAAATGCCCAATTGATTACTATAAAAGCGAAGATGATGATGATGCCTCAGAGAGTGCAGCGCCCGCAGGTGAAAAGGGAGGAGAATCAAGCTCAGAAAGTTCAGAAAGTAGTAGTTCAAGTAGTTCAAGTAGCTCAAGCAGCTCAAGCAGTTCAAGCAGTTCTAGTAGTTCTACTTCAATCGTAAAAACACCAGTTCCAGTACCACCTATTAAACAAATTCCATTCGAAGATAAAAGATTAGTTAAGTCAGCCGCATTTGAACAACCTAAACCTCAACCAAACCCTTCACCAACAGATGAACTTGATAAAAAATTCAGGTTTAAACTAGAAGATACAACCGATGATGAATTTGAAAATTTATATCAAAGAAATATGTTAAAAAGTATGAAAGGAAAAGCTAAGCAAATATTATCTAAAGCACAAAAAACTGCCGCAGCCGTTGCTCAAAGAACTAAATCAGCTGCAAAAAATGTAGCAAACAAAGTAAAAAATGCCGTTGGAGCAGTAAGTCAAGCCTTAAATAAAAACAAAAGTACTAATGCCGCTGCCGCTGGAGGAGCAGCTGCCGCAACAACTTCTGAAAAAGATAAAATTAATGAAATGAAACAAGGAGCAGACCCAAATAGTAACCCTGCAAAATCTGCAGATGAGAAAAAAGAAAAAGAAAAAAAGAAAGAAGTTTGTATAATTAACACAGATGAGTGCTTAAGAGAAATTACTGACTTTAGAAGACAAGATTACACAGCATTTAAACATTTCGAAAAATTCGGACAAGATATGGTAAAACTAATCAAAGAATTTAAATCAGAATACGCATTTGGAGTATGGCCAAGTAAATTATCCAACAAACATTTCGAAAGTAAATAATATTAAATTTAACATTTTATTAATTATTTTAGATAAATTCTTTTCTCTCGAAAGAATATCTCAATACTTAAACGATCTATATGCTAAAGTTAGAGCAAAAGGAGAAGAAAGAATCAAAAACACATCTACTCTAATTTACAATCTCAACAAAAAATTAGCATCTTACAGTGAATTACACGGAGTCAAGGTTGATTACTCAAAAAACGTCGAAGACAATTTTAACATCTTTAGTTACAAAAAGGTTAAATTCTATCCCGGAGTTGTAATAATATTCTTTAATAATCTTTTAATAATCTTTTAATATTTAGTGGAAATTCGTTAACTCAAATTTAGAAGGAAGAGCCAACGCCGTTCATCAATCATCAAAAATTCAGGGAGATAACAGACTTGGAACAATTCTAACTTCTAAAGGAAGAAGATTTTACGATTTCAAATTAAAAGTAGACATCATGACAAGAGCTAGAGGAAGTATAGGAGTTGTCTTCAGAATGGTTGATCCTTTCAACTTCCTTGCTTTTGAATTAAATATCGACTCAGGCTACAAAAGAATTATTAAAGTTCAAAACGGAAATATTTCTGAGATAAAGGTAGTTTATGATGGTGGAATTTCACAAAATAATTGGTTTAAAGTATATATTCAAGCTGAGAAGAATAAATTTATCGTCAGAGCAGGTGACTCTAAAAAGTATGCTAATTATAAAGCTGCTCCAATCATTTTTGAATTTGAAGATATTAGTTTCCCTAAAGGAGAGTAAGAATATTTTTTTCTTAACTTAATATTAATAATTATTAGAGTTGGAGTATTCACTAATGGAAATAATGACTTTTATTTTGATAATTTAAATGTTTATTCTAAACCTTGTCAAACTAAATGGGAAGTCAATCAATCTTTACTTTTAGAAACAGACTCATCAAGCATTTTTGAAGAAATATATGATTTATCATTTGCACTTAAGTAAATAAGTTTATTTATGTTTTAGATATTTTGAAATTAGCCCCAAAAACTTGTACCATGGTCCTGCTAAATGGAGTTATGCTGAAAGAATGTATGGAAGAGAAATGGTTTTATTACAATCATCAAAAGCTGAAGATAACGGCCAAGACTCAGAATTAGTATGCGCCGTTCAAAAAACTGCTATAGTCAACAAAAGTGCCTCAATTAATTTCCAATTTAGAGCTTCTGGTCCTGGAATAGTTGGTATTGTATTTAAATACGTAGACGAAAAAAATCTTTATTCATTCGAAATCGGAGGTGGAGACGATGTAAATAGAAGATTCTTCCAAATAAGAAAAAAATATAATAATTCATGGAGTGTAATCAAAAGATTCAATACAAACGAAGAAGTTAGTCAATTACCTTTCTTTGGATATGAACTTAAAACTTGGTACGCAATTTCAATAGAAATACTAAACTATCAAATTACAGTTTACGCTTCACTTTTAGGAACTACCGCAAAAATGATGGTCATGAGAGTAGAAGACGATTCAATGAAAAACGGATTAGTTGGATTATGTAGTTCTGGAACTGAAGTTGCCTTTGCTGAATTTGGTATTAGACCTCTCCCTATTCCAAAGAGTATATAATATTTTAAAATTTAGGTGATAGAGAACTCCCTTCTAGTATATCTCAAGCGAAAATTGAAGAAGATGTTATTTTATCTGAATTCTTCAGAGTTGACGATGACGCAAGTGGAAGTGGTGACGGTAGTGGCGACGCAAGTGGCAGTGGAAGCGCAAGAGGTGGATATTTCATTAATGCTGATGGAAGTCTTGATTATAGTAGAAATGCTGACGGAAGTGTTAAGGTTAATGGTGGTGCTTACGGAAGTGGAAACGGAAGTGCTAGCGGACGTGGAAGTAGATCCAGTAAAAGAAGTAGCAGATCTAACAGAAATAGTAGAAATAGTAGTAGCAGTAGCAGTTCATCAAGTTCATCAAGCTCTTCAAGCTCATCATCAAGTAGAAGAAGCTCAGCCTTAAGCAGAAAAATATGGAAGATTTGTGTTACTATTAAAACACCAGAAGACAGATCTAAATTCTGCGAAGATAACTACAAAGTTTCAAACAATGCTAAAGAAAAATGCAAGGTAAATTTACTATAAATTTACTTATTTTTATTAAACTTTTAGACCAAATTTTGCTCAAGTTGTTGTATTAAAAATGTTCCAAATGGTCACAGTCTCGAAATGCACGCATGTAACAAAATGTGTACAAGAGGAAGTATTCCAAGCAAACCAGCAGATAGTACTGATCTTTGGAAAAATGAATGTATTAACCCTATCAACACTGACAGAAATATTTATACTTACTGTGATACAACATTCCAAGCAAATCCTTTACTTAATCACAACTGTAATGTAGATGCTTGTAGATTATGCTGTGCAACCCACGATCAATCATTCAAAAACACTTCAGCAAGCTTAAACTCTACTCAAGATTGCTTCCAAGCTTGCGATGTTAAGTTTCCTTTACACAAGAAAAGAAATTAAAAGTTAAGAAAGAATAAATAAAGTTTTATAATTTAATAATAATAAATATGTTATTATAATATTTTATTTCTTTTTTATAGTTTATTTAATATTGATATTGATATTGTAATTATTAAAGATATTTAGCTAATATTACATTACACTTAATTATACTACTTATTTATCTTACTACTCACTTATCTTAAATTATTACTACTTAAATCTAAGACTGAATTTCTATCCTTATAATAGAACTTATTTAAACTCCATAGTTTTAATATACCATCACTTGATGCACTTATTACGTATTTGTTGCATTTACTTTTAGATAAATATAAAATTCTCTTTGGGTGACTTTCGAATGTTGTTAACTTCTTTAAAATTTTATTCCTATAACTAAAAAGAAGTAAATTATTTGACATATATCCATGACTTGAAATAAAGTGTTGATCAGGTAGGAAAAACACATTAGAGATTTGGGAGTCTAAAGTTTTCTCACTAATAAGCTTTAATTTCTTAAGATCCCAGTATTTTAATGTTTTATCATGAGTCCCACCTCCTGTTAAACATGTATTAATATCTTCGTTTATATCTATAGCTTTAATAGCTGCTTTATGTTTAAACTCCTTTATCTTCTTATTTTTTCTTATATCAAAGAGAATAGCCTTATTGTCGTTTCCTCCTGAAATAAGTATATTATTTTGCTTAGAGTATTTTAGTTGACATATTTCAGTTGGCTCGTCAATTGCGCAGTGCCTGTATAATGATTGATAATGTGCAATTCTTCTATCAAGTAAGTCAACAAAACCATCATCAGAGCCTAAGTATAATATATTTTCGTCCTTATTTTCAATAGAAATGAAATATTTACCAGATTCTGCAAGTTGGTAAGGTGATTTTACTTCTTTTAGCGCGTTTACTAAAAAGTTAAATTATATATTATAAAACTGATATTGAATAATAGTA
>Ga0100379_10005678_pt1 | contig 10685 bp, 8 predicted proteins | sample CryGeymeta201503_FD_80418 | JGI IMG/M metagenome (GOLD analysis project Ga0100379, IMG submission 80418) | Groundwater microbial communities from Crystal Geyser aquifers in Utah, USA - Crystal Geyser metaG 2015-03 | ecosystem: Environmental > Aquatic > Deep subsurface > Groundwater | place: USA... | reverse complement strand
GGATGTGACGGTGCAAGATATTCTTGCAAGAGGAACCTTTTCAGTGAAGAACTCAAAGAGCCTCCCAGCAAGTTATACAAATAATCTCCCTGAATGACAAACACTCACTGGAGCCACCAGCTTCACTCCATGAACCGTAACCCTTACAGCTCCACTCATCTATGATGGAAGTGCCGAAAGTCTAAATGACGATACTGAAAAACAAGTTTTTGCAGATAACCTTGTAAGCTATTACCAAGGTTCTAATTTAGATAACAATGATAGAAAAGACCTCAAGAATGTAACAACGTGAGATGAGCTTACGTATGTAAATACGCTTATACAAAATGATACAGGTGGTATACCAGGAAAAGATATTAAAATTAATGTATCAACATCAAATACTCCGGCTATAGCAAGCGTTGTTTCAAGTTGTAATATTGATTATTCGGATGCGAGCAATAATTACTGATGAATACATAATGCTCAAAATTACCCTCCATATATGGGTATAGCAATGAGATACAGCGATGGATCTGTAAAGATTTATTGAAATGCAAGTGAATGATTTTCACAGGTAGAATCAGAGCTTCAATGATGAGTAGAAAAAATATATTGTAATAGTGGAGCCTTTGCTGCACTCAAAAATAATGGAAGTGTTATAACTTGGTGAAATATTTATTGATGAGCAGATACTAGCTGAGTCCAATCAGATATAAACTCTTGAGTAGTCAGTATTGCATCAACTAATGGAAACTTTGCTGCACTTAAAAATGATGGGAGTGTCATAGTGTGGGGAAGTGAATACGGAGCATGAAACACTACGAATGTTATATGAGACTTAAGTTCATGAGTAACAAATATATATGCAGGCTACAATGTTTTTTCAGCAATAAAAAGTGACTGAAGTCTTGTAACATGGTGAATTGATAACGAAGGGTGAGATAGTAGCTCCGTCTCATCACAAATATCGTCATGAGTAAACAAAGTATCTTATACATTATCAGCAGTAGCAGCATTGAAAAATGATGGAAGTGTTGTTACTTGGGGAAATAATGGGTGAAACTCAAGTAGTGTATCATCGTCTCTCACAAGTGATGTTAGTCGTATATATTCAAATGATAATGCATTTGCCGCACTCAAAAATGATGGAAGTGTTATTACTTGGGGACATAGTGCTTCAGGATGAAATGGTGTTGATAGTTTGGACTTAGACCAAAATGTTATTGATATTACAACTACGAGTAACGCTTTTGCTGCACTCAAAAATAATGGAAGTGTCGTTGCTTGGGGAAATGGCTCTCAATGAGGAATTCCCCCAATATCTGTGACTCCTTCTCTCCAATGATGAGTCACAAAAATATATTCAAATTCTCTCGCTTTTGCAGCACTTAAAAATGATGGAAGTGTTATAACATGGGGAGGTCCAAGTGGTTGAGATAGCTCAAGCGTATCATGAGAGATAAGTTCTTGAGTATCTTCTATTTATTCTACAGCTTGAGCTTTTGCTGCACTCAAAAATGATGGAAGTGTCGTTGCTTGGGGATTTTCATCACAATGATGAGATACGAGTGCTGTTGAAACGGAATTAAGTTCATGAGTCATCAAAATATACTCTACAGATCAAGCTTTTTATGCAGTAAAAAGTGATGGAACTGTTATTTCTTGGTGAACTATAGAGTATGTTGGATGAGCAGCATAAAAACTATAAAAAAGCTCTCAGAAATTCTGAGAGCTTTTTTATTTTGGATGGACAATTATACGAGTCTAACGTCGATAGCTTGTTGTTTTCCGTTTTTTCCTTCACCGATTTCGAACTCAAGTTCGTCACCAACGTTAAGAGAATTAAATTCTACGTCAATAAGATTATTAGCGTGGAAAAAAGTATCCCCTTCTGTTCCTTCTGAAGAAATAAAACCGAAACCTTCCTTAAGAACTTTAATAGTACCTGTCATAATGATAGTATATTAAAAAATAAATGTAACTAACTAAAAAATTTTGATATCCCTTAAATTAATTGTGCAAATGATACTCTTATATTTGAGAAAGCAAAAGATAATGCTATTTCTTGCAATATAATCAGAATTATTACAATAAAGCTCAATTAGTTTTCAAAGCAAAATTTCTCAATGGCAATTAACAATCCCTACGTTGAACTGGTTCATAATGACCCTGATATACTCAGTATTCCTGAAGATATTTATACACATAAATGAATATGGTCAGAATATTTCTGAAATAATAATGAAAGAATTCTTGAAATAGGAACTGGGATGTGAAACTTTTTTTGAAAGCAAGCAAGCGAGCATGCTGATAAAAACTTCCTGTGAATGGAAATCAAATTCAAACGACTCTACCAGTCAGCACAAAAAGCAAGGAAATGAGGAAATAATAATTTTGTGATGCTCAAAGATTTTGGGCAAAATATTGATAAAATTTTTGCTCCAGAAGAAATTTCTGAAACATATATATTTTTTCCTGATCCTTGGGCAAATAAAGACCGACAAAAAAAACACAGAATTATGCAAGCTCCTTTTTTAGAAAAGCTCTATGATATTACAAAGCAATGAGGGAAATTTTTCTTTAAAACCGACCATAGAGAATACTTTGATTCAACCAGAGAAATCATAGAGACACAATGACTCTGGCAAATAAAGAATTGGACACATAATTATGAAAACTCTGAAGTCTTTGATATGAAAAATATTACAGAATTTGAATCATTTTATAGAGGAGAGAAAACAGATATAAACTATATTGAGCTGGTAAAGCCTGAGAATTAAAACTTCATACAGAAATATTACATCTCAGAAATACTCTAAAAATATTTACTAACCTAATTAAATTATGCAATTTAGCCTTCAAGATTTCGATTACACCAATATAGAGTCATACTATGACATACTCTTTGCCTTTGGGGTTAGCTTTATTCCCAAATTTATCTGAGCTCTTCTCGTACTTTTTATCGGGTTCAAGATTGCAAATATTATTTGAAATGCTTTAGAAAGATATTTTGATAAGGCTGACTTTGATGCAACGGTAAAAAGATTTGTTGTAAATATTCTCAAAGTAGCACTCAAAATATTAGTTATAGTTGCTACAGTTGGTATACTGTGAGTACAAACAACAAGTTTTGTAGCGCTCTTCGCTGCTGCTGGTTTCGCGCTTGGTGGAGCACTCTCAGGGACTCTGGGGCATTTTGCCAGTGGGATTGTGATTCTTGCTTTTAGGCCATTTAAAATCTGAGATATCGTAGAAATAAATGGAGATACTGGAACCGTCATTGATATCACGATATTTAGTACCAAAATTCAAACCGTAGATACGAAAATCGTTATAATTCCAAACAGTGATGCGATTGGTGGAAGTATCATCAATTACTCGATGAAGAGTGAAAGACAAATTGACCTAGAAATCTGAATATCATACAGTGATGATATTGATTTTGCCAGAGAAGTACTGACGAAAATAGCCCAGGAAAATGAAAAAACTATTGTGGATGATGACGAGCATCCAATACGAGTTATAGTAAAATCTCTCTGAGACAATGCTGTTATTTTATGACTCAGAACTTGGACAACCATGGATAATTACTGGGGACTCAGATTTGAGTTGATTGAAACCATTAAAAAAGAGTTTGATAAAACTGATGGAAAACTTAACTTCCCTTTTCCACAAAGAGATGTGCATCACTACTATGAGACAAATGTTCCTGTAGAAAAGAAAGAAGAAATGAAAAAGAGTGTAGATATCGACTAATTTCAAAACATGAACATATTATTATGAATTTTCATATTACTCACGCTTGTCGTGAGTATTTTCATTGCTTGAATTTATCTTCCAACTTCTGGAAATATTGGTATGTACAGTAGCATACTAACAAGTTTTTTTTCGGTATATGGGATTCTTCTCACCGCGATATTTCTCATAATTTCGATAGTAATAGTATATTTTAATACTTGAATACTCCCTCTTAGTATATGAATCCTATCTCTCCTGAACTTCATTTGATGGATATATCCTGTTGCACACATCTATTGTCTTGCTCGTGGTACAGGAACAAAACTCTCTATAACAGATAATCTCACACTATCTATTAATAGATGAGAGCCGAATCTTGAGAGGTCTATACAATATCTCAGCATAGACGGTCAAGACTTGTATCTAGATTATTATCCTGCGGATAATTTACAAGATAATGAAACAGTAAAACCTCTTATTCTCATACACGGAGGATGATTTGTAGAAGGAAATAGGAGTCAAGAGCCTGAATGGAGAGAGTATTTTAGAGTGCTGTGATACTCTGTCTTTGATGTGCAGTATCGATTAGCGACAAAAGAATACCAAACTTGGGACAAGGCCGCTACAGATATTAATTCTGCAATTGTATGGCTTACCGAGAATCAAAATACATATAAGCTTGATATGTCAGAGCTTGTACTAGCAGGTTCTTCTGCAGGAGGATCTCTTGCTCTCCAAGCAGCCTATGGATGAGTCGAAACCTTTCCTTCGAGTATTTCTTGAGTGTACACCAAAGCCAAAAAAGTCATCGCGTATTTCCCTGCAACTTCTATGGAACCACTTTGGAATAGAGATACAAGATTTCTCTCCATTACATCAAGATGAGTAGGAATGAAATATACATGAGGAGGACCTGAAGAGTTTCCAAAGAGATATGAGAGAATTAATACTGCCCTACTCGCAAATAAAAACTCTTCTCCTACGCTCGTGATTCATGGAAAATCTGATCACTTGATTCCCTATGATACACTTCTACCACTTGAGAATGCACTAAACACATACAATATAAAAAATACTTTTGTTTTTATCCCATATGCAGAACATGGATTTACCTATTTTAGTGGAAGTTTTTGATTTCAAATTGCAAAAAAAGTCACCTGAGATTTTCTCAGTGAATAATCATGTCTCTTAGATCTCTAAACCGAGAATTTTAATAATTTTTTCCAGCTTTGATTGCACGGCGAGAAGTTTTTCATTTATGCTATCTATACAATCATATTCTCATGCTAAAAAAGCTTGGCGTTTGTCCTCTTCTATTTTTTGGAACTGATGTTGGAGCATTTCATAGGCTACTTCGGGAGAGAGAGTATCATAGTCTGGTTCACTTTCATCTTCGTCTTCATCCTCATCGTCAGATTTCATTTTTTCATTTCCATCTGCGAGTATTCCGGCATCCTCTGCACCATGAGCAAAATGCACTTCATCTCCTATAAAGTGCGTGTCGTCCTCTAGGAGTTTTCATAAAATTCATTCTTCCAGTCATGCATCTGCCCTGCTAAAGAGTCCTGCAATTCTCATAACGAGAGATTCTCCATCAAGAATTTTTTGTTTATTTTCTTCCGCTGTATATACAATTTGTGTGGTAGATTCTTCTATTTCACTGAGCGTAAATACTTCTTCATTTGATGGATTTTCATCGATAATTTCCATGAGTTTATATATCAGTATGAAATAATCCTCAAAACTCTCTCCATTTTCAAATTTTTCGAGCATATCCTGCGCTTTTACGTTTCAAAACTTGAGCCTAAGAAGTCTCAGAAGCGCCATTTTAAAAGTTCTACGCATACGTCTTTTGGGACTTTCGTATTTTCTCAGTTTTCCTGGAGATTTATAAAAACTTCTTGATACAAATACAATAACAGATTGTATATCAAGTCATGAGTCACTGAGTTTCTTCAGCTCTGGAGCATATTCTGATTCAAATCACTGCTGTTTTTCTAGATTATTCGGAGAGAGCAAAATATCAAGATGCTGCTGAAATAATATTTTTGTTTCTCGTGGGAGAGAATCAAGTGAATCAATAAAATCTCTCCTTGAATTATAACTCTGCTGAAGAATAGAAAACTCTTCTGGAGAAATATTTCCATCAAGCGCAAAATCCTCAACAAGAGCAAAAAAGGGATCCTTGGAAATATCTGAACTTTTTTGGAGTAATTTCTCACTGGACGCTGAGAGAAGTGATGAAATATTTTTTTCAAGTTCAGATTTTTGCTGCCCTGATAAATGTAGTGCGGAAAGAGAAATATGCACTGCATTTTTAAAAATTCTATCAGAAACAATTTCTTTCCCAGAATTTTTTTTATCCGCGTATTCTAATGCAAAATATCAACGTAGATAAGATTTTACTCCTAGCACATCTCGAGGAAATGCATTCTGAATCACAGATTCATACTCCGTCGAAAATATTTTTTCCGCAGATTGAAATAAGTCCTCAGATTCTTCTTTGAGCTTCTGGAGTCTTAGTTCAAAATTTTCAAAATCTTTTCAGAGCATATTACCAATTTAATATTCTTGAAATAATACTTCTATGAAATCAAAGCTCTGATATGAAATCATCAAAAATTTTTCTATCACTATTCTGAATAGAAACATCCCCTGCTTCATATCATGGTCATGAAAGTTTTTTTCTGTAATCAATAAGTGCTTTTTGTGCAAACTCATCCATATTTTTTCTCATTTCTCTACGAATAGCTGAATATTTTTCTTCTATTGGATACAGTCATACTGCTTCGATCTCTGAATCATCTTTTTGAGTACATCATTCTACTAATAGAGCAAAAATTCTTTGTTTCACTCTTTTACTTTCTCTATGAGAAATAATTTTTCATTTTTTATCTGTAATTATAGTTCATAAGTCCTGTATTTTTCATACTGATAATCACTTTCATAGTTCTTCCTGAATTTCTCTTACAACAGCATCAGAACTTTTTTCTTGCCATGTAATTCTTCCTCCTCTATCTTTTTTTGTATTATTTCATCATCAAAATAAACTCCATCTTCCATGGTTTGATTCTTTTGAAACCAAAATACACTTTCATAATTTTGAATCCATAACAATTGGGAGAGCTTTACTCCTTCTTGGAGTAATATTAGTATGACTTCTAGCGGTATTCATATTATAAGAAAAAATATACTAGAAACACTCTAGCATATTTTTAAAAATATGAGAAATCTTAGCTTTTTATCAGAAAACCTTCAAGATCTAATACTTGAACACCCAGTTCAGTAGCTTTTTTGAGTTTGCTTCCGGCCTTTTCTCCTGCAAGAAGATAATCTGTATTTTTAGAAACTGAACTAGTAAAGTTTCACCCCTGAGATTCGAGTATTTCTATGAGTTGATCACGAGAAAATCACTCAAAACTTCCCGTAATACATATTTTTTTACCACTATATTTTCACTGTGTAATCTTCTTTTCTGGAAATATAAGAGTAAGTTCTGAGAGTACATCACGAATTTCTTGTTCTTGCGTCATAAAGAAATTTCGGAGTCAGTCTGCAACTTCTGGTCCTATATCTGGAAGCTGCTCTATCACATCTTTTGGTGGTAAGAGCTGATAACAGATATCATCTTTACTATGAAATAAAACAGAAAGGGTTTTTGCTGTTTTCTTTCCAACTCACGGAATTCAAAGCGCTTTGAGAAATGTTACAATATCGAGCGTTCGTTTTTTCTCTATTCATGTAAGCAGATTCTCAACAGATTTCTCCTTAAATCAATCAAGCTGCAAAATAGTTTTTTTATGATATTTGAGTCTAAATATATCTCCTATATGCTCAATAAATCAGAGCGTATAAAATAACTGTGCTTGTTTCTCTCAAAATCCATCAATATCAAATCAATGTTTTCACACTGCAAAGGCAATTTTTTCATGCATTTGGGCTGGACATCCATAACTGTTTGGACAATAGTATCTCACTTTATCAGTATCTTTCAGAATCTGCGTATGACAGCTCGGACAATATTTTGGTGGAACAATATCATCTCAAATTCCGGCAACCGCAACAGAAATGATTTTCGGAATAACTTCTCATGCTCGTTTTAAAAAAACACTATCTCCGACCCGAACTCAGAGCTTTGCTACTTCGTCATAATTATGCAGCGTTGCTCTACGAATCATGGCTCCTCAAATACAAACAGGCTCTAGATTGGCTACTGGAGTAATACTCCCGGTTCTTCCTATACTATGTTCTACAGATAGTAAATTTGTCGTTACAATTTCAGCTGGAAATTTGTACGCAATAGCATATCTTGGATGATGCTGAGTAAATCAGGCTTCACTCCAGAGTGACATATCATTGAGCTTAATAACCAGACCATCTATCTCGAAATCAATTTGCTGCTTAATATTTCCTATTTTTTCTATAGATGAAATAACCTCAGAAATATTTTCACAGTAGGTAAAATAACTTGATATATCAAATCAGAGCGAAGCTAAATACTCTATCATATCCTTATATGTTCAACCAAAAAACTCTGAGGTATCACTGACATCATAGGCAAAATACATCAAATCTCTTTGCTTTGTAATACTTGTATCTAATACTCTCAGACTCCCAGAGGCAGCGTTGCGAGGATTTGAAAATATTTTTTGTCAGTGCTGTTTTGCATATTCATTAAGTCTATGAAAACTCGAAAGTGGCATGACTACTTCTCAGCGTACTTCAAACCTTCATTTTTTATCAATCGTTTTTGGGATATTAGATATCTGCATGATATTTTGCGTTACATCTTCTCCGAGAATCCCATTTCATCTCGTAATTGCCTGAACGAGTATTCCCTCTTCATATATGAGCTCTATTCCTAATCCATCAAATTTAAACTCTATCATGTATGAGAGCTCAGAGCTCTCTCCAAGAATTCTCGATAATCTCGTATCAAAATCATGCAAATCTTCTTCATTGTAGGTATTATCAAGACTAATCATAGCTCTACTATGTGCTACTTTTTGAAAACTAGACTGTTCTATATTACTCCCAACGGGGATGAAATATGAATATCGGTCTTATAGAGTTTTTCTCAGACCTCAAGTTTTTTAAATAATACATCATATTCACTATCAGAAATAATAGGATTTTCGTGTCTGTAATATAATTCACTATGAAATGCTACTAATTCTCATAATTTTTGTACTTGTTCTTTTGTGAAATTCTCAGCAGAAAGCTCAAGAAATTCTTTCGATAATCCAAAGGCTTGTTGTATATCCATAGCTATATAAAAATATTAAATTCCATCTATGCACAAGTTTTTAACACTCATACAAACTTCTTACTTTATGTGTCATTTTTTTGTACAAAGTCTCACTTTTTGCTATGTTTTTATATCATTTTTTTCCAAAAAATAAGCCTCTCATAATAATTTTCTTCACTTTTTCTTCACGCTTGTTCTTCCCTATTTATACACAAAAAAGCATCATTTAAAAACTTTTTTAAAAGAAAAGTATACAAATATTTGAGCATATAAAAATAATGGGATATAATAGATATGTAAGTTACATCTGTAATTTACTGATGTTCCTTACATAACAGAATCTTACTTCTCGAGTATGGGCCTTGTAGAAATCCAACAAGCAACCCGCAACAAAAATTTATATTCCATTAGGAATATACAAAAATAAAAACAAAAACATGAGAACCAGATAGTATTTGCTGCTAAGAATATTTTTTCTACAAAAGTATTTTTGTCAGCAAGTACTATCACAAAAACACTCTCATAACAACACAAAAAAGTTCTTTACTGAACAAAAAAATAAAAATAAAAAAGCATGGTGAATCGCTTTTAAATCATCACCCAAGAGAGGTTTGAATTCTAGAGTCTAGATATGTTCGCAAGAATCATATCGATTCTCACGAAAGACCAGGATTAGTTTTTCAAAACCGATCCTTATTCCCCTGGACAACAAACAAACACATTTACCGTCACAGGAAGTGAATCTGGACATACAATCGACTCAGTCAATTTTACCCAAAATACTGAGTCTTTTTTTTGTCTGGATTTTTTTACATATACTTCTATACTCAACATATTATTTGCTGATATCCACATAGAATAAATAACTTTGAAATAGATGATATTCGTGGATTTAAATTAAAACATTATGCAAAACGAAATACAAAAATTCTGAGAATTACTACAAACTTCTCAGAAAATTCTTCTCATAAACCACATCCGAATGGATGGAGATGCTTGGGGAAGCCTATGAGCTCTTGGTTGAGTATTAGAAAACATGGGGAAGCAAGTTATGGCTCTCAATGATTGTCCAGTCCCTCCAGGCTTAAATAGCTTCTGAAAAATTGATATAATACAGCCAAAGTGAGATGTTGCGGCTTTTAATCCAGACATAATTATTTCCCTTGATGCCAGTGATACGAAGAGACTTTGAAACATATATGAAACATGGAAACATATATTTGATGAAAAAACACTTATTGTTATAGATCATCATGATTCAAATCCATATTTTTGAGATATAAATATTATAGATATTCATGCAACCTCTACCTGCGAACTTCTCACAAAAGTACTCTATGATTTAGAATTAGATACATATATAGAATCGTGAGAAGCAACACTTCTATATCTTGGACTCCAGACAGATACGAATATGTATTTTAACAATGATGTTTCACCAGAAACTCTGAGAGTATGAGCAAATCTCATAGAAAAATGAGCTGATTTTAGAAAAGTTATCTATGAAATGTTTCAAAAGAAATCATTTATGCAGATGAAGCTCTGGAAATATTTGCTTGAAAATCTCCAAGAAGATTGTGACGGAAAAGTACGATATTCATTTATCAGTAAAGAAAATATTCGTGAGCTTGGAATACCGAGAGAAGAAATAGGTGGATATTTAAAATGAGCTATTAACGAGCTTCTGATAAATATACAGTGAACTCAAATTGCTTTT
>Ga0100379_10005666_pt1 | contig 10696 bp, 8 predicted proteins | sample CryGeymeta201503_FD_80418 | JGI IMG/M metagenome (GOLD analysis project Ga0100379, IMG submission 80418) | Groundwater microbial communities from Crystal Geyser aquifers in Utah, USA - Crystal Geyser metaG 2015-03 | ecosystem: Environmental > Aquatic > Deep subsurface > Groundwater | place: USA... | reverse complement strand
GTAGGCTCTGTGGGTGAGAAAATAACATACGGCTAGGAAAAAGACCTCTCTGAGATTAACATTCTAATTATAGAGAGGCTCAGTGAGGGTCTGACCTACAGCAAAAATCATTACTACTCCATTCAAAATGAAAACTTGCTGAGCATGGATATCGAGAAGGAAGGATCAACCATCATCCAGCACGACAAGTAGACTGACAAAAAAAGACAATTCAACTCAATGTTCAACCCGAGACAAGGCACCATCAAAAAACTGTTTTATGGAACCAGAGCATAGTATTACGACGATCCCTCTATGCAACAAGAATAGCCTATCGTCAGTGATTTCACAGGACTGATCCTACATCCTCAATCAGGAAATTTATCCCAAGCTTTGGATGAGTAGTTTAACTTTTAGGTGGAGATTAATGGCGGTATGTACAAAAAATCAACCTTCATCAGAGATGAGCCGGAATACTTGTTTATCTACATCAACAGAACAGATTTTGACAAGGAGGAAGGGCAGATGCTAAAAAATCAGCATAAGTTTACGTTCGAGTTCACTGTCTATCTGGATAGGTATCTATAAAAATACAGAAAGGAGCATACTGAGTCACATGAAAAGATCAAAGAACTTCTGGCTTCCAAGAATAAACTGAAAGAGCAGATCAATCATCTGCAAATACTATTCAAAAAAATATAAGAATGTCAGATATATGTCCAAGAGCTCGAAGGTTGGAGCGATAAGCTGCCGAAAGAGGAATAATTTTAACAAGAATATTACAGATTGTAGAATAAGTTAGAAGAGGTCGAGAAGGATCTTGACCAAATTTAGAGCAGAAAAGAACAGTACCACCTGATGTACATCTTTGTGCATAGAGGTGACGCTGTAAGTGGTCACTACTGGGGCTATGGCAGAAATGACTAACAGTGGTATAGATTCGATATAAACACCTACAACATCCTTCAGGACCAAATAGTCATCGACATGTAAAAATCCTCAGCCACCCCATATGCTCTTCTATACGTTAAGGAGTCTAATTTGGCCAAATTCGATTACAAGATTCATATGGACAATTCCATTCTGAAGTAAAACTTCCCTCGTACTGATTTCCGAGCCTGCTTAGATTCAGCCCTCGTCAACCAAGTCATCAACGAAAACATACAACTCCACTAAAAAACAATCCTCAGAAACAACCACAGTATCAGAGACAAGACCTTCAACGAATATGTGGGAAGAGTCAACGCTGTGAAAAAAATAGCAGGAAAGTATCAGGATGAGAGAGACATGTACAAAGTGTTGAGACAAGTCGAGATGTGCAACAATTTTAGTCTGTTTCTGTGGAGTAAAAATGAAGTCGAACTGAGCAAGTTTACAATATTCGAGCAGGCTCTTTACAGTGCCTCGAATTGCAAAATGACAGCTTTGAAACTCATGCATGAACTCAACTTGCTGCACCTCGTTCAGAAAAAATTCAAAAAAAGCCTTAGAGGTGAGCTGTACCTCAAATTTTACAGTTTGCTTCCCAAGGAAATATAAAAAATGGAGATATTGTATCAAGAGTATCAGCTGACTGCGTTTGAGGTGGTTTGGGGAAGTGTAGTGCTGAACTAGTCATAAATGTATCAAGATTAATGGGCTTCATAGTTGAACAAAAATAAAGAAGGAGTATTTGAGCCTTCATAAACATTCAGAAATCGAGTTCTCAGGCTCCTCAGATTGCTGAAGATCAGAAATTCTCTGCTCAAATGCGAAGACATCAAGAAAGCTCTCCATACATTGGTCGAGCCTCTTTATATATCATAGGTTAACAATGAGGTCACTAAAATGCTGATGCTCTCCATGATGACCACCGGCTACAAATTGTAAAGCTTGCAGCAGTTCACAGACCTCTCTGACAAAATTGGAGCCCAAATAATTACCCTTAACACTGGCAACAATTTTTCAGCAGGCAAGTTAGGCGATGACAAAGGGGAACCGATCGCAAAGGCTGTAAATTTTATGACAAAGTTCAATACAATGATTGAAAATTACAACAACAAAAGACAACCAGTTAGGCCATCGGTGAGCAAAATTCATGAAGAAAAGAAACCAACTTCTAATTCAGTCTTCAAAAATAGCATCTTGACCTCATCACCTCAAAAAATGAATTTAGCTGCCAGGAAAATATCAACCGAGGAGAAGGTAGACCAGACTGAATATGGACTGGTCACTAGCATAAGCACTGTGTTAGTCCTTCAGCCGAAGTAAAGCTGGAAGATAGAGGAATTCGATCACATGAAGGTCAATTATGAGCTGGGAGCTAAGTTAATAAATTTCCTCAAAAAGATGGGACCCCTGCCTAAAGCCTTCAAACTTATTGTAAGTCGAGAAAAACCTCTATCTGTTGAAGAACTACGCCAACAAGGGATTTTCATCAACCAGAAGTCATAATAAAATGGCAAACCTGATTTTGACAAACCTGAGCTAAAGCAAGAAGAGTAGTCCTTGATTTGAGAAGGTTTATAACTCTATCCAAAGCTTCTATAATTATCTTCGGTATGTAGAAATTTGAGCACAAGCTTCGCACAACCATCCACACTCGCTCCGTCGAGCAAATCATGACCAGAACTCAGCTCTTCTACCAGAAAGGCCGATAGTATAAGCTATCGAACCCGAAAATCGACAACTTGACCACATATCTCAGAAAGGTAGCATGTCATATGATGTAGTTTTAGATCGATAGGGAAAATCTGAACCTGGCCAAGCGTATTATGCAATGTGAGAGTGAGCACAGCCGGGATAGATATGTCAAGTAATGGAAGAAAGTCAAAAAATTTTTGAGAGTCAGATCGAACTTCAAACCACAACTAGCAGCTAAATAACCAAAAATATACAAATTTGAAGAAATGCCTGGACACGGAAGGCTGACTGTCAAGGTCGTATTCGACTCAATAGCCTCACAAATGAAGCAACTCAATAGCAATTGCCTTTATTTGCTGAAATTTAATTTGGGAGGGACTCAGCTCATTCCCAACAAAGATTTTCTAACTTTACAAACATCCTAAGGCTACAGTTGTTAGTTCTTGGCTCCTCTGTTTCTAAAAAATAAAAGTGTCACTATCAAACTAATCAAAGTTGTGGAGAACAATCTGTTTGAAGCTGGCAGGTTTGCTGTCACTTTCAAAGATGGGGAGCAATAGAGTTAAATACTTACCAAGCTATGCAAAGTGGTAGGCAAGGCCACTTTCAACGTGACTACTGATGTGATTGAGAAAGAGGTCAAACAAGTATAAAAACCAACAGACAACAAGGAGAACATTGGAGAGCACTCAGATTAAGATGAAAAGAAAAGCGTGTGATAAGAGTTTATTTTTCGAAAGTATATATATCATTGACGAAAAATCTATTGAAACGAAGACAGGAATGACTTGAATCTTTCTAACTTCAATTTAAAGTTGGATGGCAAAGCAGCAAGAGATTGTTTTTGAGGTGGATCTGAAGGTAGAAAGTTGTAGAGGTGCTTGATTTACTGAGTTATTTGGGTTTCCAGCTAAAGAAGTATGCCTTGGGTCTTCTAATGAGAATGTTGAGATCCAGTATCCTACAATTATTGTACTCTCAGGCTAAAAACTTCATTCTTGCATAGAGCCAGATCAAGCTTATCCTTTTCTTCACAAAAATGTTACATTACTACCCAATCGATCTTAGCCTTATTGCTGTCTCTTATTGTATCAATGTAACTTTCAATATCTTCCTCTACCTTTCTGGAAGCATATGAAATTTATTTAATAATGTTTTGGAAACAATCTCTGAACTGGCTGCCGATCTATTGTAATTCTTTTATGGTCTAGGATGTGCTGGAACTGTTAAGCTCGGGATTAAAGCTATTTCTGAGTTCTTCTATGAAGTTATGCTGATTATAGGATTTAAGCTGTTTGAGAATTTAAAAGTTGAAGCCTTCTAGTTTGGCCTTTATGGAATGTATTGTTGGTGCCTGAAAACGTTCTGGCGATTATGAATCAAACTCTTTGATGTTTTCTTAGCTGATGATTCTTTCAATTTTGATTTTAGAAGGCAAAGTTTCCTTACTCAGCCGGTTAACTTGAGATTCGCTGTTGTCAAAAGGTTGGCTGAGGTTGATTATCCCCGTTGAAAGGAGATTGCTCTTGTTCTTCTTGCCCTTCTCTTCCGATTATATGAAAAACCGGCATAGCTTCTCTGAACATTCTAGGTTGATTACCTCATCCTCTTTTACCTCCTGCTCTTGAAGCTTTTTCTGTTTTAGCTTCGGTGTATTGTTGAGTCTATGCATATTGCTGACCCTCAGAGGTGATTTCGGATTTGACTTTGGTATTGATTTAGGAGCAGACTTGTCGATTGATTTATTTTGACTGCTGAGATTGTTGAGCTTATTCTTCAGCAATTGAGTGAACTCCATATCTTGCTGGGCCAACTCGTGCTCTTGACTGTGATTGGCAACATTGGGATTGAAGTCAGTCATAGTCAAAGGTGTCCGAGCCATACTTTTATCCTTCTCTTTGCCCTCCTTGAGGTGCAAGGCACTGCGGGAAGGTTGAAAATGCTGAAAGGGAGCTGTTAAGCTGAGAGGAGATATATTTTGAGAGCTTTGTTGCAATAGTTGTGTGAAGGTGAATGGGTTAGTTTGCCGATCGGAGCAAGGGTTGTTGTTGGGGAGTGTCGGGGAGTTGTAGTGGAGATGCTAGACAGCCTCGAGTGCACTTTTGGAGGCCATATGCTGTTTCATTTTGGGAGGCGGAGTAGGCTCTTTGTTGGTCCTTGGGTATTTTGCATTTCCATCCTTTGTCTTTTTGTGTTTGGCTTTGTGGTCGACAGGTGAAACGTTTGGATATTATCTGAGCAGTGGTGAATTGTTAAGTTTGTGTTTGTTATGCATGGTGCTGTTATTGTGTTCAAATTATTAACGAATACAGAGATTCAAAATATATCAGACCCAATTATATCATTGAGGGCATCTTTCCACTGCTTATAATATTGATGTTTGATTTCCAATATATTTATACATTTAATAGAAGAAATAGAAAAATTACAATAATTTGATGTTTCTTTGGAGAGAGTGTTCAGTTGTTCGTCTGAACAGCAGGTAATGTTGTTTCCTTGAAGGAATACTAGATAAACTTGCTGCTCAAAAAATGTTATTCATAATCCTCACGTAAAAGAAAGGCCTGGATTGATGACTTCAGAAAGAGTAATAGGAAAGTCCTCAAATCCCAGAACGGCCTCATTTAACCATCATTTGTGCTATTTGATCTTCAGGCAGTATAATAATACTTCTATTAGTCCGTATATCTATATTAATTCCGTTATCGAAGGCAAAACCGATGGCTTGTTAAGTGACCACATTCAAAAAACGAAAAAGCTACATCTCTCTGGTTCGAAAGGCCACCAATAGAACAGATTCCACCTTCACAGACCTCACCTCAGGAGATATGTCTACCTTGATGCCAGAATGGAAAAGTCCCCTGCTCGAAACCAGCATCGTATAAAGCAGATAATACAAGTCGCAGTATCAACCCAGAAGACGGGCAGCCTCGGAAGTGGACAGAAATAAGGAAAACGTGCCGAATAACAGAGGCATAATCAGAATCAAACCAAAAAAAATGATGGGGAATTATCATCTTGTTTGGTGCAAAGAAAGGGTCAACAGAAGCGAGCTCATCAAGCTGGAAAGGTAGGAGTTAACAGCTTGCGATATGGAATGAAAAAAGTCATGATTTATCATACTGTTTGAGTTGTCAATTTTATAGGTCTTCACATTCATACTAACGATCTGGCATGGCTGGTGATTAAATAATCAAGGACTACAACATTTTATCGATTAGTAATATTGTTCTTGATAGAACAGATATACTTGTAATTATATAATTCATTGATACAGAATACTGGCACATGAAGGTACAGCCAAAGGACCCTCGATCTGCGCTTCTCCATCATGCTTTCTGAAAAGATATTAAATGAAACATAATTGATATCAGGAATATGAACCAACTTTATAGTATTATTTACTTACATGAACTACAGTGGAATTGGGAAATAAGAGCATTCTATATACTTTGGCCACCTAAGACAGATAGATTAGGCCTAACTGGTTGTCTTTTGTTATTGTAATTCTCAATCATTGTATTGAACTTGGTCATAAAAAATACACTCTCTTCTGGCCGATAGACTCTATATTGTGCTGCCATTGCATCATTATCATATTCTGACATGAAAGAGTATCAAAGTTCTATATAGTAAACTTTAACTTGATAATATATCGTAAATCACATTTTTCAGATCTCCTTGATGATCCAGGTCTGTCCATCAGCACATTGGAAGGATCCCTGTTGAATTTTGACGTTGTTCTCAAGGCTGCTGATTGGGGTCTCCAAAACTTTGCCGAAAATCGATCTGATATGGACTGCGCCCTTTCCAGCATGAGGTCCGTCAATGGCAGGCACGATGGTCCACAACTGGCTTTGATTCATTCCTTTCTCGTCACATCTGATCCAAATGCCGTCATGAACACCATCATTTGTAACATTCAGGTACTTGTTCTCCTTGACACTCTTGATCCTGTACATTTGACCTTCTTGTTCAAAGATGAACCTCTGGTTGGGAGCACCGTGGAAACTGTACATGATGAGTTGACCATAGTTAGCCATATCTTGGGCAATGTCCAATGCTTTGATGCCGTTACCGTGGACGGGATAGATACAGTAGTGTTGGTTAGGCTTGAAGTGAACAGTTTGAACGAAGCCCATTGATTGGTTGTTGCCAAAGTTAGCCTTGGGGATGATATGATGAATCTGCTGTAGTTCTTGAGCCCAGTTGAAACCCTTTCCTTGGTTGGCGACCTTCTTGTCCTCTGCCTTCTTGATAGGTTCAATCAGCCAAACTTGGTTGCCTCCCTCATGAATGTTATACTGAAGGACAGCCTTGCCTTATTCAGCTTTGCCACCTGCAATATCGAGAGCTCTGGTGCCAGCATGAGTCTTGATGATGTATCCCTTGTGAGCGAATTCTCCCTTTTCTGCTCTTTGGATCTCGAAGTAGCTGCTGGGATGCTTTCCAGCGTCAGTGATGATGTTGACAGCGTTGTCGACCTTATCCTGAAAGATGCATAGGCCTTGATCGTTGTTTTGGGTGACGATGGCGAACTTGTTGCCTTCAGGATAAATGTGGAAGTGCTGATTTTTTTTGTTTTGATCTGAGGCAACCTCCAGCTTGTTGTCTTTGTTGACGGTCAAGACAAAATTAGGATTGAGGATTGAGAAGATCCTGTATAGAGCCTTGGGTTTAGCATTGAACTGAGGTTTGACGTCAGGATGAACGGGAGCTTTGTTTGCATCTTTGCCAGCTTTTTTGTTGTCCTTCTTGGGTTTTTCAGGTTCAATGGGGACAAAGTGCCAAAGTTGGTTTTCACCTTGATGGATGTTGTATTGGAGGACAGCCTTGCCTTCCTCAGCCTTTCCTCCAGCAATATCCAGAGCTCTGTTGCCAGCATGAGTCTTGATAAGGTAAGCTTTCTTGGCCCATTTTCCTTTTTCTCCCAAAGAAACCTCGAACCAGCTGCTAGCGTGCTGATCTTTGTCAACAATGATCTGAGCACCATTGTCCTGTTTATCCTGGAAGATGCAGAGAGCACTTTCTATACTTTGAACAACAAAAGCGAACTTTTTGTTTTCCCATCTGACGCTAAACTTCTGGTTGGGTTGATTCTTGAAGGCATGAATCTGGAGCTTACCTTCTTGATTGACAGTCAGACATTGATTCTCATCAAGAACGGAGGCAATCTTGTAGTGAGTGTTAGGCTTTGGCTCAAAAACAGCAGGAAGATCAGGATGAACCTGTTGAGCTTGCTGAGCTTGAGTTTTGCCACCTTGCTGAGGAATATTGTCAGCAGGGACTACAAGCCAGGTTTGATTGACTCCACCATGGAACTTCCATTGGCAGATTTCAGTGTTTGGATTGGCTTTTCCACCTTTGATGTCAAGTGTCTTGCCTTCTGTGAAAGTGTTGATGTGGCAAGCTTTGGTAGCCCACTCTCCTTTCACAACAGGAGTGATGAAGAAGAAGCTTGACTCATGTTGTCCAGCATCAGCCTTGACGACTCCACCATCATTTTTGTTGTTTCCCTCTACATGAAGAGCTGAATCAAGGGTAGGATTGATGAAGGCGTACATGTTGTTGTTTTGAAGAATTTTGAAGAGTTGATTGGGTTGGGCATGATAGTCAGTGATGACCAACTTGTGGGTGTTGTCTTGGAGAGTGAAGCACTTGTTGGGGTCAACAGCGCTGATGATTTTGTAGGGGATATCTGGGTTAGGAGTGAAGAGGAGATGTTGGGGTCCTTGCATTCTTTCTAAATAAATTCTGATAAATAAAAAAGATATGGTTTGTACTTAATAACACAGTCTATTGTTAAGGCTATTAAATTCTTATGCTTCCATACAAGTATATAATAAACTATCGAAAACAAAGGCAAACTGCAAGGATGACATATACAAATTGAGAAGAGCTGTGATACCGTCCCGGTCGAGGTTTTAAATATATTATACATAAAGTAATGGAGCAGGAAGGCGATATTTTCAGATAATTCAAGACTCTCGATCCACAGCAAATTAGCAGGTAATTTCGATAAGATTCAGCCTCAGTAGTGTCGAGATGAAAAACTGGCTGCTAGCGCTACATCGTGAAGGCCAAAATCGCCAACAAGTAAAAAGTGCCGATGACAATAACAAAAGCAAACATATCAGGAAAAACTACAACCGACGAGGATTTAAGCAGCATATCAGATAGAGAATCACCTCCATAGTCAGCTGCACTCTTCTGCGACTGAAGAACCAACAAGAAAAACAAAAGCTGGGACTGCAAGGGAGTCACGGAGCTAAGGAGGGCAAGTCAAAATTCAAATCGACCTCTCAACTTCAGCCCACTCACAAGCACTCACGTATCCATTAAATAACTTCAGATTTTAATAAGCACCTTTCATTGGCCTTGGGCAAACTGAACACTGAAGAGCTTTCCTGCTCCATCTGCCTTGAGATGTTTGTGAGACCGGCTCAGACAGCTTGTGGACACACATTCTGCTATCAATGCATAGATTAGAGCATGCTTTTTTCACACAACTGTCCCAACTGTCGCTAAAATATTCGAGGATGCGAGCCAATAGTCTGTTCTGTTTTGGACCGCCTGATCTCATATAAAATGAGCAGATGTTCATAACAAGCAGAAAAAGTTCATTATATGACTCGTGTGAGAAAATTTTAAAAATGGTGGAGAGAGCGTATGGTCAAAGGTGATGACTTGAGAAAAGGAATGCCGATTGACTGCAGAGATACTGAGAGCATCTGGTGTCAGGCCGTGGTCTTGGATATTTATCAGAAGTACGACAAGGAAAAAGGGCGGAAAATTCCAGTGTCAGTGTTGGTGCATTACAATAGATGGCATACGATCTACAATGAGATAATCGATCTCCCTTCGAATAGAATAGCTCCTCTCCGATATTTTTCCATGAGGACTGATATTCCTCATTATAACTTGGCTGAAGCTGAAGGAAATGTCAGGGGGAGTGTCATAACTGGAGCCAATAGAATAGAAGCTCCACCTTCTGTTCATTTCATCAGAATCGAGGAAAGTAACGACAACCAAGAGTAAATGTCAGACTCTGCCTTCTCAGAGCTGGTTCAGCTTGAGTAAGAAGATCAACTGAGAGAGTTGGGGCCAAATGATGAAAATTATTTTGAGGATGACGACGAAGATATTTCTGACGAGGACTAAGAAGAAGGTGATTAACCTCATCACATGAGCATCATGGATTATGTCAACCAGATGCGAAGAAATGCCTTAAGACGACTCAACCCGAACCCTCTCATCAACGGTTAGACAATAGAGATCGAAGACAGTGCCCCTGAACCAAACATGGCTCAATTATTTTAAGACGCCTTTGACGAGTAGAGCTAGCAAGATTACCTTCCTGTCCCTGAGGCTATCCAGTAGCCTTAATCAGTCGAATACTTCCCAGTAATAGATAGTCTATAGTTATATCAGCAGCAATACAACAACCTGTTCAAAGACAGTTCCAGTTAGCAAGGACACATGTTCAACCCCTAGGAGCCCTCAAACCCCCAATAGAACCCACTTTAGGAGTATGACTGATCCCTTGGAATCTATGAGTGAAATACGCCATATAAAGAATTATAGTTATCATCCGTAGGCCTCCTGAGTTGTTACTTTGATATGTAGCCAGCCATCTTCTTCTAGATCTTTGTAGTTCTTTAGCAAAAAGTCTTTTACCAGCAACTGCTGTTCTATTAGCTTGCGGTTATGCCAGAACGTGACCAGATCCTTGGGGGTGATCACCCCTTGCGAATGTTTCAAAATGAATGAACGCATGATCTACTGTTACTGGGCCATCGGGCACTTCTTCCTGATGAGAAATCTTGATGAAAAGAGAGGTACTTGCACATTTTAAGCGGGACCTTTTTGCCGCCGTGTTCGATGTTGAGTATGACTGGCACGTAATCCGGGTAATTAGTATGGAAGAAGTTGGCATGCTCTCTGCGTTCTTGTGCGGGTAACTCCATGAATTTTTCGAAGGTGATAGCTTTGCGATAGTTCATTATTAATATATCACCCTTTACTCAATCACATCTTTTAGCATTTTTTGCTTGCGTGAAAAGCATATTTTATAGCCTATACAAAGCAATATCTG